>Ga0169931_10000589_pt1 | contig 60259 bp, 44 predicted proteins | sample Kivu_15m_20L_FD_129675 | JGI IMG/M metagenome (GOLD analysis project Ga0169931, IMG submission 129675) | Freshwater microbial communities from Lake Kivu, Western Province, Rwanda to study Microbial Dark Matter (Phase II) - Kivu_15m_20L... | ecosystem: Environmental > Aquatic > Freshwater > Lake...
CCTCTTCCGCAACCGGTCCAGCAAAACCGCCAGCAAAATCACGCAGCCCAGGACGATTTTCTGGGCGAAGGGATCGATGCCCAGCAGGTTCATGCCGTTGTTGATGACGGCGATCAGCAGGGCGCCGATGAGGGTTCCCAGCAGGCTGCCCTGGCCGCCGGACAGCGAGGTGCCGCCCACCACCACGGCGGCGATCACCATCAGCTCGTAGCCGTCGCCGTAGGTGGGTGAGGCGCTCTTCAGTTGCGAGGCCAGCACCACGCCGCCCAGGCCGGCCATGCAGCCGGAGGCCAGGTAGGCCAGCACCTGCACCCGGCGGACCGGGATGCCGGCGTAGCCAGCGGCCTTGGCGTTGCCGCCCAGCGCCAGCAGGTGGCGGCCGAAGACCGTCCCGCGCAGCATCCATTCGGCCAGGCCGTACAGCCCCAGCATCAGGATCACCGCGTTGGGGATGCCCCAGTCGGCCCCGCGTCCCAGCCAGACAAACCGGTCGGGCAGGTGGGCCAGCGATTCACCGCCGGTGAGTTGCTGCGCCGTGCCCCGGGCGATCAGCATGACGCCCAGCGTGACCAGGAAGGGAGGGGCCCCCGCCCAGGCCACCAGGCTGCCGGTGCCCGCCCCGATGAGGGCGCAGATGCCGATGCCGATCAGCGAGCCGAGCAGCATTTGGCCGGTGCCGGCATTCTCGCCACCGCCATGCCACTGGATCCACGCCGCGGTGAGGATGGCCGACAGCCCGACCAGCGAGCCCACCGACAGATCAATGCCGCCGGAAATCACCACCAGCGTCATGCCCACCGCCACGATGGCGATCACGCTGATCTGGCCCATGATGTTCAGCAGGTTCTGCCGGCCCAGAAAGCGCGGCCAGGAGGAACCGGCGGGCCGCAGGATTTCCGGCTGGCCCAAGGCGGGGAATAGCGTGGCCGCCTCGCGCACCACCAACTGGTCGGCCATGCCTGGGGAACAGGCGATGGCATCGAGCCGGCCGTGCTCGGCGGCCCAGCGCCCGAGGGCCTTGCGCACATCGGATGGATCGCCGATGACCTGTCCGCTTTGGAGTGCAGGCAAAGGTGCGATGGCCCGGGAGAAGCCATCTGCCAACTGGGTGGACTGTTCACCCGCCTCGCTGACCAGCAGCACCCGGGCCTGATCGCCGAAACGGGAAACGGTTTCCTGTGCCAGCCATTCGCCGGCGGCGGTTCCGGTGGGTTCCACCTGGTCGATCGTCGCCAGGGACAGGCCGAGGCAGACCAGCAGCAGCACCAGCCCCATGCCGGCGTTGCCCATCGTTTTCCAGCAGGTGCTCAGTGTGTCGCGCATGGGGTGGAGGGTGGGCCGGGCGGGCTACTTGGCTTCGGGATCATCCTTGGCATCGGCCTGGCGGTAGAGCTTGGTGGGGATGAGGATCTCCGGCTTCACCTCTTCACCACGGGAATGGCGCAGGATGGCCTGGGCCACCTCCCGCCCCAGCCGGTCGGGGAACTGGATCGGGTCGGCGTAAATTTTACCCTCGCGGATCGCTTTTTTCCCCTCGGGCTGGCCGTCGAAGCCGACGATGATCACGCCGTCGGCCTTGCCGGCCTTTTCCAGCGCGGCGCGGGAGCCCAGCGCGGTGGGATCGTTGATGGCGAAGATGCCACGCAGGCCCGGGTGGGCCTGCAGCGCGTCCTCGGTGGCCTTGAAGCTGACATCCTTGGCGGCGCCGCCTTCCAGTTCGGTGACGAGGTCGATTTTGGAAGCGGGGTTCGCCTGGTTGTGGGCTTCGATCACCTCGCGGAATCCCTGCACGCGCAGGCGGCAGCTTTCCGCCTGCTTGAAGTGGAGGATGGCCACCTTGCCGCCGGCCTTGCCCAGCGCCTCGATCATGCCCTTGGCGGCCTCGCGGCCGCCGCCGAGGTTGTCGGTGGCGACCTGGCTGACGATCTTCACGCCAACCTCGCGGCAGGGGATGTCCACGGTGAAGACGGGCACAGCCTTCTTGTTGGCCTCCTGGATGGCGGGCACCACCGCCTTCGTCTCGCAGGGGCTGAGGATGATGGCGCGGGCGCCCTGCTGCAGGAAGTCCTGCACCTGGTTGGACTGGCGGGCAGGGTCCTTGTCGGCGCTGACCACCACCACCTTGTAGCCGGCCTTCTCCAGCTCGCTGGTGACGGTGTCACCGATGACCCGGAAGAACGGGTTGTCCAGCGTCAGCAGGCTCACCCCCACCAGGGGGAGGGGGCTTTTGGCGGCGTCCGCCTTGCCGGAACCCGGGCTTTTGGCAGCCTTGTTCCCGTCACCACAGCCTGCCAAGACCAGGGCGGCCCAGGCCAGGCAGATCCCGGCGAAGCGACGGGTTGATGGAAAATGATGGAGGGGGGTGCGCATGGTCGTTGCCGCGATCGGGGTAGGGAAGATGCGTACGGATTCGTCCCCCCATCGTGCCACACCCGTTCCCCTTGGGCCAGTATTTGGCTTCGGTTGAAGCCTCAGGCAGCAAGCGCCCTTGTTTTCCAAGGCTTTCCGGCTTTTTCAAACTTCCCAGCTTGGTATCCAAACGGTCGGGCTGCTGGACTAAACTGAAAGGGGGTGACCGAGGGCCCTGAAACCCGTTTTGGCGGGCCGGCAGTCGGGACGGATGGCCCGGGCGGGAGGAATGCGCATGCGCCGGTTTGGCACAGCCGTGATGCTGGGGATGGCCTTGGTGGCCACCGGTTGGTCGGTACCCTGGCTCTGGCAGGAAGACGGCGGGAAAAAGCCCTCGCAGGCTGCCCAGATTGGCCAATGGATCCAGCAACTGGGCGACACTGATTTTGAGGTGCGCGAGAAGGCGGCCGACAGCCTTTGGCGAGCCGGGCTGGCCGCCGAGGAAGCCCTGAAAAAGGCGCTGGCCAGCGAGGATGTGGAGATCCGCCGGCGGGCGGAGGAGATCCTCGGCCGGTTCCGGCTGGGGATTTATCCCGATTCTCCCAAGCAGGTGATCGACCTGGCCGCCGAGTACAGCGCCGCTGATGCCTCGGTGCGCGGGCCCATCATGCGGAAATTCCTGGACCTGGGCAACCAGGGGCTGCGGGCGTTGCATCGGTTGCTGTCGCAGGAGGATCCGGCGGTCCGCCGGGAGATGGTGGACCAGTTCGCCGGCATCCTGCCCGGGTCGCTGATGGGGCTGTACCGGGTCAAGGATCTCGATGAGAAGGCGCTGGAAGACCTGGTGCTGCTGGTGGGTCAGCATGGTCAGCGCGGGCAGGCGGTGCTGGCCGGTTGGGCCATGGCCACCGGTCGGGACAAGGACTGGCTGGAAAAGATCACCAAACAACAGGCCACCTTCCAGGGCTGGGAGAAAAAACGGCTGTTGGAGGCCACGGCTTGGCTGGCGCGCGCCACGGGCAACGGACCCGTCGCGGTGGCGGCGGCTCGGGAACTGGTGAAGGTGGCACCGCCGGATGTGAACCGGTTCGGCCAGCAGGGCGAGACCACTAACAGCAAAGCATTGCTGATGTCGCTGCTGATGGAGCAGTCCAATTGGGCCGAGCTGAACACCCTCAGCCCCGGCGATGAGAACGACCCGGGTGAAAAGCTGGGCATGAAGGCCACCTTCGCGCGCCTGGCGGGTGACAAGGCGGGGTTTGACGAGGCGGTGAAGCAGCTTCTGGAGCAGGCCGGGCGCGAGAGCGAGGGGGAGCGGGTGCCGTACCCCGCGCGCGTGCTGTTCCTCAACGGCATGTCGGCCGAGGCCATCAACATCCTGGGCCGTTCCGATGCCCGCCCCGCTGCGTTCGAGATTCTGGCCGCGCAAATGCGGCTGAAGGAGGCGTTTGACCTGGCTGCCGATTCCCGCAAGGACAACCGCCACGACCAGCCGCTGTTGGACCTGCTGGAAGCCAAGACGCTGTACCTGCTGGGGGAGAAGAAGAAGGGTGCCGCCCTGTTCGACCAGTACGCGGCGCAACTGCAGGCTGGCGCCGAGCCGGTCTGGTATGAGGCGCTCATCGAGCAGCAGGTGCTGGCCGGCCGCACCGACGAGGCCTGCCTGCATGCCGCCAACATCTTCCGCCTGGGCAGTATCGATGGCTGGCGGACCCGGCTGTTCATGCGGCTGTTCGGCGAGAACCAGGCCGATGCCGAAATCTGGTGGCAGCACCTGCGCAATCTGGAGCCCGAGGTGCCCTACGAGCACCACCTGAAGACGATGATCGGCCTGCTGAACGGCCGGCTGGCCCGGGAAAAGCTGGAAGGCGAGCTGAAGGGCGTGGAAAAGGCGTTGAAGAAACAGCCCGGCCATGACGGCCTGCGGCTGGTGGCCGCGGAGGCCGCGCGCAAGGCTGGCCTGGACGACTGGGAGGCACGGTTGCTGGAGGGCGGCCAGCGGGGCCTGGTGGCCATCATGCAGGGAGACTTGCACGCGGCCAGGGGGGACTGGGCCAAGGCTTTGGAGAGTTACAAGATCGCCTGCCAGCGCGAGCCGGAAAACGCCCTGGCGTGGATCCTGCAGGCCAAGGCGCTGACAATGGCGGCCCGTGGCATGGCCGGGTCGCCAAGGGCCGCGGAGATGGAGACGGAGGCGAAGCGCTTGCTGGAGCTGAGCGCGCGGTTGCCGCTGGGGGATGAGGCGGTGCGGTCCACGCTGGTGACCAATCTGGCCAAGCGGGGCCTGCAGGACGAGGCGATGCGGCATGGCAAGGTGCTGATGGCGGTGAGCACGCCGGGCACCTATCAGTCGGGCAACGCCTACCGTCAACTGGCGCAGGATGCGGAAAGGCGCGAGGTGTTCGCCGAGTCCGCCCGCTACCAGGAGCTGAGCCTGCTGAGGTGTCTGTCGCGCCAGGTGAGTTTTGTCTTCCCGTCGGCCTATGTGGCGGTGCCGGCTCAGGTGCACCGGCTGAAGGCCCGCGGCCTGCTGGCCAAGGGCGACCTGGACGGGGCCAAAGCCGAAATGACGCTTTGCCAGAAACTGATGCCCCGTGATGTGGAACTTCCCATCCTGATGCTTGACGAGCTGACCCGGCGGGGCAAGAAGGCCGAGGCGGACGCGCTGTACCAGGAAAGCCTGACGGCGCATGAGAACCTGCTGAAATCGCATCCTGATTGCGCGTGGGCACGCAACTCCGCCGCCTGGCTGATGGCCTGCTGCAAGCGGGACCTGCCCCGGGCGGTGGAACATGCCGCCAAGGCCACGACCCTGAGCCCGCAGAGCGCGGGCTACTGGGACACACTGGCGGAGGCCCGGTTCCAGAACGGCGACACGCCGGGGGCGATCGACGCCCAGAAGCGGGCCCTGGCCCTCGAGCCCAGGCGGGTGTACTACCGCCGGCAACTCGACCGGTTCCAGGCGGGAGACCGGAACGCTCCCCGACCGCCCGAAACTATAGATGAATGATGCGCGTGTGAACCGGCGGGACGGTCAGCGAGGAGAGTGACGGATGCCAGCAGGCGTGGTGGAGACAGCAGGCACGGCGGGACATGCCGGTTTGGGAGAGATTGCACGCAAGGTGGAGCGGGGTGACAGGCTCAGCCGAGGGGATGGCCTGCTGCTGGAGCGCCATGGCGACATCAATTTCCTGGGCGAGCTGGCCAACCTGGTCCGCGAGCGCAAAAACGGCAATGTGGGCTGGTACAACGTCAATGTCCACCTGAACCCGACGAATGTGTGCGCCTACCGTTGCACCTTCTGCGCCTTCCGCGCCGATCTGAAGGACGCGAAGGCCTACCGCATGGCCGATGATGACATCATCACCCGGGCGCGCGAGGCCAAGGGGCGCGGTTGCACCGAGATGCACATCGTGGGCGGGCTGCACAACAAGATGCCCTACGAGTGGTACCGCGACATCCTCACCCTGGTTCGGGGCGAGTACCCGCAGATCCACCTGAAGGCCTACACCGCGGTGGAGTGGGACTGGTTCGAGCGGATCACGGGCAAGCCTGTGGCAGAGCTGTTGGGCGAATTCCGCGACGCCGGCCTGGGCAGCCTGCCGGGGGGCGGGGCGGAGATTTTCGACCCCGTGGTGCGCGGCAAGATCTGCGAGCACAAGGCCGACGCCTCCACCTGGCTGCGGGTGCATGAGGAGGCCCATCGGCTGGGCCTGCGCAGCAATGCCACCATGCTGTACGGCCACCACGAGGAGGCGGAGCACCGCATCGATCACCTGCTGGCGCTGCGCGACCTGCAGGACCGCACGGGCGGGTTCCAGACCTTCATCCCCTTGGCCTTCCACCCCGACAACACCCGCATGGCCCACATGCCGAAGCCTTCGGGCCTGATGGACCTGCGGGTGATGGCCATCAGCCGGCTGATGCTGGACAACTTCCAGCATGTGAAGGCTTATTGGGTCATGCTGGGCATCAAGACCGCGCAGGTGGCGCTTTCCTACGGGGCCGATGACATCGACGGCACCGTGGTGCACGAGAAGATCTACCACGAGGCCGGTTCGGACACGCCGCAGGAATTGCAGATCCGGGAGATCCGCCATCTGATCTCCGAGGCGGGCCGTGAGCCCAGGGAGCGGGACACGCTCTACCGGGAGGTGCGTCGCGGGGCGCAGTTCACCGAGTGGAGCGTGGCCGAGTGAGACCGGGCCGACGGTTAGACGAAAAAACCCCGTCCCGGCGCGCGGGATGGGGTTTGTGTGAGGTGCGAGGCCGCGCGATCAGCGCGGCAAGGTGGTGTGGGGGACCGACTGGGCGGGAGCGGCGGCCTTGAGGGTTCCGCCCCCCAGCATCAGCAATCCACCCGTGACCATGATCCAGATCAACTGACCCCGTTCCATGGGTGTTTTCCAACCGAAGGCATAAACCCCGCCAGGGGGGCCGACGATCCTTGTCGGCATTATTCACCTATCGGTCAGCCGGTGGGGCCGGGATCATGGAAGCGATTTTCATGGAAAAAATGAAACCGGCCGAGGCCGGTTTCAGGCGGGAAAGTTTTGCCAAATTACCCAGATTTCACTTGCCCGGCTCGATCCGCAGCATGTCCACTGCGGCCAGCGAGGGCAGGGTGATGACTGCTTCGCCTTCGGAGTAAGTGCAAGGCAGGTCGCCATGCCAGGCGCTGGCGACTTTGGCCGGTGCCTTGGGCAGGCGGACCCGCACCGTCACCGGGCCGGATTCCGGCTTACCGTGGTGTGCCAGGGGCAGGGCGAACCCTTTGTCCGATTCCAGCAGGCGTGTGTCCACCAGATGCTTGCCGGCCTCGAGTTCCACCCGCACCGTGGGGGTGACGCCGGCGGCGTTGAGGGTTTCTTCCAGCAGGTGGCGGGCTCCCGGGTCGAGCCTCACCGGGGAGGTGGCGGCGCGCGCGCCCAGATCGGGTGCCTCGGCGGGCTGGGAGGCCGTCCACAAAGCCGCAAGACCGGGCAGCGCGGAAACGCTGATCACCTTGCCTTCGCCCAGCCGCCTCAGGCAGACGGCGGGCGAGTTGTCGGACTGGAAACGGGCCACCACCTCGGTGCCCTCGGCGGGTTCCACGCGCTCGTGCACCGCCAGGGCGGGCAGGAACCAGGAGGGGCCCGCAACAGCGTCGACCGTGGTGAGACTTGGCAGTTCCCAGCGGCTGCGGACCAGGCTGTCCTGCTCGGCGCTGACCCGTTTGGCCAAGCCCAAGAACTTGTCGAACGATTTGTGCGGCTGGCGCTGCGCGTCGAATCGGCCGGCCGATGCGGTGGCCAGCACCGTGCCGCCCTGGCGCACCCAGGCCTCCAGACGGTTGGCCAGATCATCGGTCAGGCAATCGCCGGTAACGATCAGCAGCTTGCGGCCGGCGAGCTCCTTGGGCCAGCATTCGTTCTCCAGCACCACATCGGGGCAAACGCCCAGGGCGGTGAGGGTGGCGTGCATGCCCTGCCGGTCGAGCTGGTAGGTGGTGCGGGGCTTGCCGGACAGCGTGTCGTTCCAGGCCGGTTCGCCCCGTTCCCGTGAAACACCGGCGACATCCCACCGGAGGGTGGTTTCACTCAGCAGCAGGGCGACCGGTGATTTGGCCGGGGTAGCGTCCGCGAGGATCTCCTCCACGAAGCCGATGGCGTGGGTGAGGTCGCGCACGGCGCGGAAACGGCTGGTATCCCGGTGGTCGATATGCTGTTCGGGCTGGGTTTCCTCCATGCCCACCCCGCCGATGTCGATGGCGCGGGCGCCGTGCGCCAGATGGGTGAAAGCCTCGCGCAGGAAATCGTCTGCCGAACCGCCGGGCGATGTGGCGGGGATCTGCGGCCGCAACAGGCCGCGGTCGTTGCCGCGCAGGAAGGCGCGGCAGTCCTCATCCAGCAGGCCCGCGGCCACCGACCCGTAAAGTCCCTGGCGCCAGGAGGGACCGGCGGGCCGCACCCAATCGGTCGCCTTGGAGCTGACCAGCTTCAGCGCCACCGGGTCGAGCAGGCCTTCGGGGCCCGTGGCGAGGGTTCCGCCCACGCGCACCTGTTTGCCCAGTTGGCGGCGGGCCCGCATCGCGCCGTCGGCCAGCCAGGGGAGGATGAGGTCCTCGTAGAAGGCCAGGGAGTCGAGATACAGTGCCGGGTGGGCGCGGGCCGTCTCCGCGGATGCGTCCGGTTTCAGCCTCTGGCGGTCGAAGATGCCCCACTGAGTGACCCAGTAATCCTGCAGCCGGGAGGAGGCGCGGTGTTTCTGCAGCCATTCCACCCACAGTTTGTTGAGGAGTTTTTCGGGGGTTTGTTTCTGGTGCTTGTCGCGCGCCTTGGAGACCTCCTCCTCCAGGTACAGCCGCACCCAGGAGGCGAGGCTCCAGTCATCGCCATGGTCGTACCAGGCAACCTGGTCGAGCAGGCCCTCGCGCTTGAGCTGCAGCCTGGCCGGTTCGACATTGCGGGCCAGGGGTGGGTTGTCCTGCGCGGCCACGCCGGCCGATTGGGGGTCCGGGGCGCCTGCAGATTTCAGGTTTTCGCGCCATTTGGTGCCGCTGTTGCCGGGATGCCAGGCTACCAGCCCCAGGGCCTTGTGCAGCTTGGCGTAATTGAGGCCGTAGGCTCCCTCGGCACCTGCAGGCAGGTTGCCGCCAAAAACGAGGGGCAGCGTGGGTTGTTTGCCTGGTGCCTTGCCACTGGAAAGGGCCTTCAGGGCGTTCTCCTGGGCGGCCTCGGCAGCCAAGGGAGACTCGTTCCAGGCGGGGTAGGGGGGGAGGAAAACCCGGACGGATTTTTTTCCTTCCAGGCGGGTGACAGTACCGCCGCCGGCGGGACGGATTTCGACCTCCATGGTGGCGTCGGGACCGTTGAACACGGTCATGCCCGAGCCGGTGGTGTCCTTCAAGGGGATGGCGACCCAGTCGCTCCACTGGTTGGGTGGGAGCTGGCCGGCCGTGTCACCACCCTTGGCCAGCAGCGGGCCTGTGGAAGCGCCCCAGGGCTGGCGGGTGAGCAGGTGGGTGGCGGAAGGGCTGGCGGGCTTGTCGCCCTGGTGGCGGAAGCGGACCTCCCAGCGCGCAGGCTGGAGGTCGCGTGCCAGATCTAAAATAGGATATTGGGGAGTTTGCTTGGCATGATAAGCGCGCCACGCGTCCTTCAGATCGCGTGTGAGGAGGATCAGATCCACACTCCGGGAGGTCTGCCGGGTACGGTCAGCCGTACCGTTCGCCTCGGCCACCAGTTCCACCGTGGCCGGGCCCTCCCCCAGGCCCTCGAGGGTGAAGGCTTCCTCGTAGAGGCCCATCGCCGCGGTGGTGTGGGGATGTCTGGTTCTGGGTTCCAGGTCGCCCGGGGCGTAGCGAGGCACATTGGCCAAACCGACGGTTTTCTCCAGACGCAGGGAGCCTTGGGTCAGCCGAACCGTGAAGGGCGAGCAGGTGCCCGGGACATGCTCGTAGCGCACCCAGAGTCGGTAATCGCCCTTTTCGGGCAACACCACGGTGCCCCGTGCCAGCCCGGATTCCCCGGCAGGCAGGTGCGCGACCCGTTCCCCCGAAAGGGCGTGATGGGCTCCGGTATCCACCAGCAGATTGCCCTGCCCCATGCGGGTGGCCTGGAAACCCTCCGCCAGTTCCATCCGTTCGGCTTCCAGCACCACCCCGGGGGCCAGGCGGTAGGGGGCCGCCTTTTCAGGCAGGCCAAACTGGGCGTAAGCCTTAGTTTGAAAAAGGGTTGTGTCAATTCCGGCCAGCGCGGCGAAACTGCCCAACACGGTGGAAACCAACAAACGGCTGCGCATGGCCCGTCCCTCCCTGGATGGCAATCGCCGCATATGCTGCCATAGCTTGGGTTTGCGGGGCAACCTGAGGTGGGGGAGGGGGAGTTTTGTTTTTCACCGCCAAGGCGCAAAGGCCGCCAAGGAATTTTTCATGACCGGAAATCACTCATGCAGCTTCACCTCCACCTCCTGCCGGTCGAGGTCGGTGGCGAGGAAGGGGTGTCGCTTTTTCAGGCCGGCCAGCCAGGCAAACAGGAAATCGGGAACGCGTTCGACGCGGATGTTGTGCCAGACTACCTGGTCGTTGAAATATTCGCGCGCCATGGAGATGCGGTTTTCGGTGTCCGTGAGGGCAGCCATCAGTTCGGCGGTGTTCCGGTTGGCGGTCAGTTGGGGGTAGGCCTCCGCCAGGGCGGTCAAACCGCCAGACAAGCCCGCCACCCCACCCTCGGTGGAGGCGTTCGCCTGGGCGCGCAGGCGGGCCACGGATTCCTGCACCCGTCTTTCATGCGCGTTGATTCCCTGGACACAGGCGATCAGCGGCGGGATCAGGTCGGCACGGCGTTTCACCTCGATGTCGATCAGCGACCAGGCCCGGTCGGTCCGGTTGCGCAGGTCCACCATGCTGTTGAACATCTGCCAGGCGTAAATCACCAGGGCCAGGCACCAGAATGCCCCGAGGGCAGGCGCGAAGATCCAGGGGTTGAACCCGGGGGTTCCCGGCCGGTTGCCGCTGATCACATGCCAGAGGAACACGCCACCGGATACCAGCACGGAGCCCAGCACCAAAAACCCGATCCGGGCCCACCGGAAGCTGCCCAGAACCTGCTTCTCGTTGCGGGTGGTGATCAGGAACAACGGCGCGGATTTGTCAGCGGCGATTTCGGGTGCGGCCACATCCTCGCGCACGCGGGCCTGGCCCACCACGGTGATGGGCGCGTGCAGCGGGATGGCTGTTTCGGTGAATCGACGGCGCTGGGTGCTGTTGGGAATGATCCGGTTGGGGCCGAGGCCGAAGTAGAGGTTGCTGTCGGTGCCACAGGTCACATTGAAAACCGTGACCGGTTCAATCCGCGCGCCTTCAGGGCAGACCCGCACGGTACCCGATTCATCCTTCAGGAAAAACGGGATCGAGCCGCCGCCCTCGGCCACCGTGGTCCAGCCGGATTCCGTCCGTGTCTGGGTGTAGGTTTTGCCGTTGCTGTCGGTCTTGGTCTCGGTGATCGTCCGCCGCCATTCCTCCTGCACGGTCCAGGCGTGGTGGACGCACAGCCTCCCCTCCATGTAGGTGGCGATGGGTTCCTCCGCCTCGGCGGTGCCCTCCACCTGCACGAGGCCGATGAACACCCCGTGGGCCTTCGAGGTGGGCAGATCCTCCATCAGGCGGGCGAGCCGCAGGCGCTTGCGGTAGCCGAACAGGGCGCCCAGGGAGCCGAGCAGGGGCAGGCTGGTGAGCGGCCATTTCCACCAGCGTTCCTCCTCCCCGTGGGCCCGTTGGTCGATAGCGGGCCTTCGCACCTCATCCGGCTGGGCCAGGGTATCCGGGAAAGCCGTGGCGTTCGCAATCGGCGCCTCGAACGCGGTGACCCACCACAGCCTGTCCCCCACCCGCACACGGCCCAGGGGTTTCAGGCTTTCCGCCGCCCCATTTTCACCCGCGCCCATGGCCTTGCTGACCTCCAGATACCCGGAGGATTCACCGGCGGTGAAGACATAGCGGCCGAAGGGATCGAAGCAGAAGGAACGGGGCGTCTTTTCCGTCTTGTGGTGCCCCACCGGGGTGAGTTTGGTGCCGGATTCATCCACACGGATCAGGGCCAGGCTGTCATGGCCCCTGTTGGCCACCACCAGCATGCGGCCGCCGCCATGCATGGCGATTTCCGCGGTGCTGTTGGGCCCCCGGAAGTTGGCAGGCAGCGTGGAGACGGTGGAGCCCTCGATTAGTTGGAGGCCGTCGGGCCCCGCGCGGTAGGCGCTCACCGAGGAACCCTGCTCGTTGTTGATGTAGACGATGGAGTGTTTGGGATGCCAGGCGGCGTGGCGAGGGCCGGTGTTGGGGGGCAGGTCCAACCGGGGTTTGGCCAAGGGCACTGGCTGTTTGCCATCCGGTTGATAGCGGAACTGGAAGATGGTGTTGGGGCCGGTGTGCGGCACCACCAGCAACCGGCCGGCATGGTCGAGGGTGACCGCGTGCGCCTTCTCGCGTGTGGGGATTTCCCAAACAGGTTTCTCCGACAATGACCCATCAGCCGACACCCGGTGGGCCGTGATTTTGCCAGCCTCGTAATAGGCGGTGAGCAGGTAAGCGCCAGTCTTATCCAGCGTGATCTGCGCGGGGTCGGCCCCCGCGTCCACCACCCGCAGGGGAGTCAGCCTCCCGGTGGAACCGTCCACCCGCAGGCTGGTCAGTTGGCCGGTGGATCGCAAGGTCACGAACAGGAGTCGGCCATCGGCGGAGGGCAGTAGCGCCGCGGGTTCCCCGGGAAGGGCCTGGCGCGAAAGCTCGGTGAGGGACCCTTGGGCGGGGTCAAACCGGAACACCACCAGGGTTTTGTCCGTTGCGGCTGAACAGACCACCAGGGTTTCCGCGGCGGCGGGCTTGATAATCCAAGCCAACCAGAGCAGCGCGACGGACAAAACCTTCCGGAAAGCCGCCATGGCATCCTCCCCAGCAACAACGGCATCCCGCCAACGGCACCGGTCAGGTGGTGTAGTCGGCGTTCAGGCGGATGTATTCCTCGGTCATGTCGCAGGTGTAGAAGGTGCAATGCCCCGGGCCTTCACCCACCGTCAGCGTGAAGGTGAGCCTGCGGTTGTTCCGCATGTGCGAGCTGACAGATTTGGCGTCGAAATCCACCGGTTCACCGTGGCGGAATAGCGGGATGCCGTCCACCTCCAGGCAGACATCCTCCTCGCGGAACTTGACCCCGGCGTAGCCGGCCGCGGAGACGATTCGGCCCCAGTTGGGGTCGGCCCCGTGCACGGCTGTCTTCACGAGGGCGCTTTCCGCCACCCGGTGGGCGATGGCGCGCGCGGCATGCTCGTCGGCGGTGCCCTTCACTTCCAGAACCACCAGGTGGCCGGCGCCCTCGGCATCCTCGGCGATGGCGCGGGCCAGGTCCTGGCAAACCTCCTCCAGCGCGTGGTTGAAGCGCTGCAGCGCGGCGGCGTCGAGATGCCCGGCTTCGGCCGGCCAGGCCAGGCCGTTGGCCAGCACGAACACGGTGTCGTTGGTGCTGGTGTGCCCCTCCACCGACACGCAGTGGAAGCTGCGATCCACGGCGCTTTTCAGGGCGGGGCGAAGTTGCTCATGGGTGGCGGGCGCGTCGGTGAAGACACAGGCCAACATGGTGGCCATGTTGGGGCCGATCATGGCGGCGCCCTTGGCCACGCCGGTCAGTGTGATGGTCCCCTTGGGGTGGTCGATGCGGCGGGTGGAGACCTTGATGCGTGTGTCGGTGGTCATGATGGCCTCGGCGGCGCGAGCCAGGTCGGCGGGCGCGGCTCCGAGGGTCTTTCCGGCGGCGTGGATACCGGCGCGTACCCGGTCCATGTTCAGCTTGCGCCCGATGACGCCGGTGCTGGCCACCAGGAACGAGTCCCTTGGCGTGCCCGTCGCGCCCGCGGCCAAATCGCGCATCTCCGCGGCATCGGCCATGCCTTGCGCGCCGGTGCAGGCGTTGGCGTTGCCCGAACAGATCACCACGCCGCGGAAGTTCTTGCCCCCGTGCTCGGCGATGGCTGCGCGGCTCACCTTCACCGGGGCGGCGTGCACCAAATTGGTGGTGAAGACTCCGGCGGCGTTGGCGGGCGCGTCGGAGACGAACAGCGCCATGTCGCGGCGGCCCTGATCGCCGCGCATGCCGCAGGCCTCGCCGGCGAAACGCCAGCCCTTGGCCAGTCGCCAGTTGTCATCCGCAGCCACAGCCGACTTGTCCGCCATCGTTTCCAGCCCCTGCACAAACAAACGGGCCTCCACCAGGGAGGCCCGCCTTGATTCGGAAAGTATCGCAAAAAACCGGTCAGATGACCATCGCGTGGTAGCCGCAGTCCACATACAGGATCTGGCCGGTGACCGCCGAGGCGAGCGGGCTGCAAAGGTACAGCACGCTGTTGGAGACATCCTCGGCCCCGATGGCGCGGCGCAGGGGGGAGTGCTCGGCGGCGTGCTCGATCAGTCGGTCGAACTCCTTGTTGATGGCGCGTGCCGCGCGGCTGCCGTAGGGGCCTGCGGAGATCAGGTTCACGCGGACATTCTTGTCACCCACGAACCAGGCCAATTGCTTGGCGTCCATCTGCAGGGCGGCCTTGCAGGTGCCCATGCCGCCGCCGTAGTGCGGCACCACGCGCTCGCCGGCGATGTAGGTCAGGCCCACCACGCTGGCCCCGCCGGGACGGTTGGCCATATAGGGCGCCGCCGCGCGGGTGAGGCTGACCAGCGAGTAGGCACTGATGCCCATGGCCTCGTGGTACGCCTTGCGGCTGGTGTCGATGAGGGGCTTGGTGATCTCGCGGCTGAAGGCGACCGAGTGGATCAGGATATCGATGCCGCCGAACTCCTTGCCCACCGTGTCCACCATCCCCTGGATGGAGTACTCGGGGTATTTGGAATACCGGCGGTCGTTCTTCACCTCGTCGGGCACGTCGGCCATGGTGTCGAAGCTGACATCGCAGGGGTAGACCTTCTCGGGCTTGAACTCGCCGCCGTTGGGAAGCCTGCGGGCCTCGACATCATCGGGCTTGTCGCTGCGCAGGAGCCCCTCGACGATACCGAGCATGCGTGGGTGGCATGCCAGCACGATCTTCGCGCCGGCGGCCTGCAGCGTCCTGGAAATGAACCAGGCGAAGCTCAAGTTGTCGCCCACGCCGGTGACGAGGGCCACCTTGCCGGTCAAGTCGATGGGAATCATGTTCAGTCCTGTGGTCTGCCTGGGAAATCCGTTTGCCAAGGGAAACCCCGCTCGACTGCCCGGTCCTTGAACCGTCGTGACGGGATTCCTCTAGGGATCGTCTAGAAATCTACCGCCTTCGGATCAAGGGGAAGTTGGGGCGAATTGCCCATATTACCCATATTTTGCCTTGCTTCTGCGGGGGTGAAAAGTCTCCAGCCACCCGGCGCAGGGGGGTCGCGCGCGGGTGGCTGGAGCGTAGGGGGAGCAGGTCAGGGGGTCCGAATTGGCGGATTGCGGGTCCTGTACCTGTCTCACCGGGAATGGTCGGGGCGCCGATAGCGCCCCATGACTCACTTGCCCCTGCTTGAGAGCTGCAGCAGGGTGTTGTCCACTTCCAGACGCACGCCGGCATCACTATCGGAACGGCTGGCCTGCAGGGTCTGAACCGCTTCGGCTGATTTGCAGCCCATGCGGCCCAGGGTCCTGGCGGCGGCTGCGCGTACTGCCGGAGCCGGGTCGGTTGCCAGGCACTTCACCACCGCGCCCACCACCTCGGGGGATCGGGCCAGGTGGGGTTGGGCCAGCATGTCGAGGGCGGCCTCACGCTCGGATGGCAGCAACGAGTCCTTCAGCAGCCCCAGGGGAGCCTCGGCCTGGTTGGTTCCAGCGTTGCCACGGCTGACGGGCGTGCCCATCACACCGCCGGGGGCCACCTGCAGGGCGCCGGGGTGGTTCAGGACCGGTGCACCCGGCATCATGGCCGGCCCGCCAGCGCCCGGGGGAAGCATGCCCGGGGGCATCATTCCGGGAGGCGCCATACCTTGGCCCGGGGCCAGCATGATGTTGCCCAAGCCGGCCCGGGAGTTCGCCTGGGCGATGATCATGTTGGCCAAGTCCGGATTGGTGGCCATTTGCTGGGCCAGATGGGGGTTCTTTTTCAGCGCCTCCATCAGGGCCGGATGCACATTCTCAGGCATTACATAGGGAGCCGGCATGTTCTCTGCACCCTCGGGAGGGTTGGAGAAGGCGTTGTGGCCGATGTGGTTCTTGCCAAAGTCGGCGGGCACCGGACGGGTGTCGCTGGCGTTGGTGAAGGCATTGGCCATGCCGCGGGGGACACCGCCATCAGGCCGCCAGGGACGCTGGGCGATGGGTTGCACGGCCGGACCATTGAACACCGGCGCGCTGAAGTGGACCACGGGAGGAGCACCCGGAGTGCCCGACGGCCTGGGATTTTCCGGGATCAGGTTTTCCGGCACATCATTCGGATCGACACCGGCCGCCAGCAGGGGGCCGGCACCGAGCAGTCGGCCAAACCGGCGCCCACGGCCGTTCCCCTCACCCGATTCCTCGCCACCTTGATCCTGGCCACCCATGCCAAGGCGGCTGAGGAGGCTACTGGTGTTGCGGTTTTGCTTGCGAGCCAGCTTTTTGGCATCCACCTCCGCCGGGTCCACCTTAGCCCCTTCGCCCACCTTGGTGAGCGGGTCGGAGCCGGTTTTTTGGGCGCGCGGGAGTTTCGCCATATCGTCGTTGGTGGTGGTGCTGCCGGCCCTCAAGCGAGAACCGATACCCTTCAGGCCTTCTCCAATCCCAGCACCTTGCGCTCCGATACCAGCGCCTTGTCCCTTGGTACCGTCGCCGGCACCCTTGTTTCCGCCGTTTCCAGCGCCTTGCGCTCCGATGCCAGCGCCAAGTCCTTTGGTGCCGTCGCCGCCACCTTTGTTTCCGCCGTTACCAGCGCCTTGCGCTCCGACTCCAGCGCCGAGTCCCTTGGTGCCGTCGCCGCCTTTGTTTCCGCCGTTACCAGCGCCTTGCGCTCCGACTCCAGCGCCGAGTCCTTTGGTGCCGTCGCCGCCTTTGTTTCCGCCGTTACCAGCGCCTTGCGCTCCGATGCCAGCGCCGAGTCCCTTGGTGCCGTCGCCGCCTTTGTTGCCGCCGTTACCGGCACCTTGACCCTTGGTACCGTCGCCGCCACCTTTGGCACCTTCGGCACCACCCTTGTTGCCAATCAGGCCGGTTTGCACCACCTGGCTGGGTGACTCGGACCCTGCCACTGGCTTCATTTGGGCCAGGGCCTGGTCAATGGTGGCTGAGCCAGATTTGGGGGCATTTGATCCCGCAACCGAAGTGGAGGTAGCCTGGGGGACGCCCCAAGACTCGCGCCAGTTGACCGGCTTGGCCGGTGTGGCGGCGCTGGCTACCTGCTTTTTCTCCGACAGTTGCTCGGCATCCGCCACGGTGGGAGCCTGACGACCCACGCCCAATCCACCCATGTTACCACCTAGGCCCAGGCCATTGCCCTTGGTGCCATCCCCAAGGCCTTTGCCATCGCCACCCTTGCCATTCCAACCCTGGCCACCGCCGCGGGTCGGATCAACAGGGGCTTGGGCCCCCGGCGTGCCGCCACGATGCAGCAGGCCGCGCCGTTCCTTGGCGCAGTCATCGCAGGTCCCCTTCCCGCCATGACCGCAGCCTTTGGTTCCATCCCCAGCCCCAGCGCCTTGTGTGCCGACGCCAGCACCTTTACCACCACCGGCTCCAGCGCCTTGTGTGCCGACGCCAGCACCTTTACCACCACCGGTTCCAGCACCTTGTGTGCCGACGCCAGCACCTTTACCACCACCGGCCCCAGCACCTTGTGTGCCGATGCCAGCACCCAGTCCCTTGGAGCCACCCTTGGCTCCGGAATCCAAGCCCTCGCCCTTGGCCCCGATCGGTTCCAGCGATTGGGTCAAAGGGGCCGTGGCGGACCCGGTTTCCGTGGATGGTGCCGCGGGAATCCGGGAGGCAGCGCCTGCTGAACCGGAATCAGACAACGCGGCCACTTGGGTTGTCTTGCCCCCGGCGGAGGTCAGCCCGTTCTGATTGTCGGGAGGAACCGGCACACCCTTGGGAGGGACCAGACTTTTGCCCCAGGCGTAAACCAGTACGTCACCGGGTTGGCCATCCGCCCCGGTGGGTTGTTGCACCAGAGTCAGCCGTTCGCCGCTGGCGACGGACACCACCTGGAAGCAGCGACTGCCGTTGGCCAGTTTCCAGGAATGCTGAACCTTGCAGCGTTCCTGTTTTCCGCCTTCCAGTTCCACCGTGAGATGGCGTTCCTTGGCAGGGGTAGAGCCTGCGGCACCCTCGGTGCCGGAGCCGCCCTGTGCCTTTGCTTGCATCTGGCTGGAGGCCAAGGTGCCAACCAGGGCCCCGAGCCACAAAAAACGGATGGAGCGATACATGGGTCCCAAGCCTCCGCGCCGACAAGCCGGTTCCATGGTCACAAAAGCCCACGGGCCGACGGATTCTTACCGGATTTATCGGTCATGCCGGGGCGGACCTTCATGCCGAATTGGCGAGAGAGGCAAGATTTTTGGATTGAACCGCCTGTGCGGGGGCGTCCGGCCGGGCCATTCGTTTGGAGGTGGGCACCCTAAGGTGTAAAAAGGACCTTAACAGCCTGCCCAGAATCGCCGGAATTGCCCATTTCAGGGGTCCGGATGATTTTCCTTAATTTCTGTTCATTTTTTATCAGAAACAAGGTTTTCCACCATGTCGAGCAACCTGCCGCCCGCCGGGGCCGTTCCAGAAACCAAATCCGGCCTAGGCACCACCCAATGGCTGGTGCTGACCGTGGCTGCCATCGGCTTTCTGTTCGACACGTACGAACTGCTGATGACCCCGCTGGTGCTGGCACCGGCGTTGAGCGAACTTTTGGGAGTTCCCCCCAACCATCCGGATGTGACCACCTGGGTGGGGCGCGTGCTGTGGATCACCGCGGTGTGCGGCGGTGTTTTCGGGTTGCTGGGAGGCATGCTGATCGACCGTTTCGGCCGCAAGACCGTGATGGTGGCGAGCATTTTCATCTACTCGTTTTCACCGGTGCTGGCCGGGTTGAGCACCAGCCTGGAGTGGCTGCTGTTTTTTCGCTGCGCAACATTCGTCGGTGTCTGCGTGGAGTTTGTGGCGGCGGTCACCTGGCTGGCCGAACTGTTCCCCGACAAGCGCACCCGCGAGTTGGCGATCGGCTGGACCCAGGCCTTCGCCTCGGTGGGCGGCCTGCTGGTCACCGGTGTGAGCGCCTTCATCACCAAGCTGGCCAATGAAGGCAAATTGCCCGAACTCCCGGGTGGCATCAGCAGCCAGCCTTGGCGCTACACCCTGATGACCGGACTGCTGCCGGCGATTCCCATCGCCCTGCTGCTGCCGTTTGTGCCCGAATCCCAGGTGTGGAAGCAGCGCAAGCTGGCGGGCACGCTGGGCCGGCCCAGTTTCCGTGAACTGTTCAGCCCGGCGTTGGCGCGCACCACCATTGTCGCGACGCTCCTTTCCGCCTGTGCCTATGCGGCCGCGTTCGGCACGCTGCAGGCGACCGTGACCCAAGGAGTGCCCGGGCTGCCGGTGGAACGGCTGGATGAGCCCCGCAAGGAAATGGGCAAGTTGACCAAGGCCAACACGGCCATCAGCAAGCAGTTGCTGGAACTGGAAAAGGGTAGCGACAAGGCCAAGGAGCTGAACAAGGAGTTCATGGGCAACCTCAAGACCATGGGCAAGATCAATAAGGAGAAGATCCAGCCCGAGCGGGAGCGAGTGCAGTTCCTGCAGGAGCTGGGTGGCTTGGCCGGCCGGATTTTGCTGGCCTTGGCCCTGGGCTACATCGTGAGCCGACGGAAAATCCTGCAACTGTTCCAGTTGCCCGGTCTGGTCACCATCCCGCTGGTCTGGTTCTGGGTCTATTTCCAGCAGCCTGAATACTTCGCCTGGGGTGTTTTCCTGGCGGGCATCTTCACCGTGGCGCAGTTCAGCTACTTTGGCGAGTACCTGCCCAAGGTGTTCCCGATGCACCTGCGCGGCACGGGCGGCAGCTTCGCCACCAATGTGGGCGGTCGCATGTTCGGCACCTCGGCCGCCCTGCTGACCACCAACATCCTGGCACCCAACCTGGGCTCGCTTTCCCCCAAACTGGCCGCCCTGAACACCTTCGAAAAGGTAACCATCGCGGCGGGCATCGTGGGGGCGGCGGTTTTCGCCATCGGCCTGGCCCTCAGCTTCCTGTTGCCCGAACCTCCCAAGGAAGAGGGCCACGGTTGACCGTTTCCCCGTTTGGAATTTCGCCAAAAAATTCCCGTCCATTGCCAGCAGGTCTGGAGATTCCCATGCGTTATTGCCCGAGCCGGATAGTGGTGGCCCTGGTGGTTTGTTGGCTGGCGGCAGGTTGGTCCGCGGGCCAAGGGTTGAAAACCGCCCCGGACCGTCCGGTGGATGTCAGCCACATGCGCCTCGACCTGAAGATTGACCTGGCCGGCAAGGCGGTCGATTCCCGGGCTACCCTGCAGGTCACGGTGCTGCGCGACGCGCCGGTCATCGCGCTGGACGCGGTGAACTTTCAGGTGACCGGTTGCCAGTGGCTTGGGGAGGGTGTCATGCAGGCGGTGCAGGTGCCCTTCCGCCACGAAAAGGGCAAGTTGACCCTGGCGCCGCCTGGTGGCTTCAAGGGCGGATCCAAGGCAGCCCTGACCATCAGCTACCTGGTGAAAAACCCCAAGGACGGACTGTTCTTCTTCGGCCCGGGTCCAGGCGATGCTGAAACCCCGCTCATGGTGTGGAGTCAGGGCGAGTCGAACGGCAATCGCCATTGGATCCCCTGCCTGGACCACCCGGTGGAGCGGCAGACCACTGAACTGGTCGCCACCGTTGAGAAGGGCAACGAGGTGCTGTCGAACGGCCGCCTGCTATCGCGCCGCGACAACGCCGACAACACCACCACCTTCCACTGGCGCCAGGAAAACCCGCACCCCAGCTATCTGGTCACCCTGGTGGCCGGCAAGTTTGATGTGACCGAGGAGAAAGCCGGCGATATCCCGCTGCTTTACTATGTGCCCAAGGGTACCCGCGGTGATGTGGCCAAAACTTTCGGTCGCACCCGCGAGATGATGGAGTTCTTCCAGCGTCGCTTCGGCACCCGCTACCCCTGGGAGAAATACGCCCAGGTGGTGGTGGAGCAGTTCACTTCCGGCGGCATGGAAAACACCTCCGCCACCACGCTGAACGACCGCGTGATGGTGGATGACAGGGCGCTGCTGGACTATGACCCGGATGGCCTGATCGCCCACGAGCTGGCGCACCAGTGGTGGGGTGATCTGGTCACCTGCCGCGACTGGGCCCACCTTTGGCTGAATGAGGGTTTCGCCTCGTTCTCCGAGGTCATCTGGGCGGAACACCACCAGGGTCTGGAAAAGGCCCGGTACGACCTGCTGCGCAAGATGCGATCCGCCCTGGAGGGCGACAGCCGCCCCATCGTGGACCGGCGCTACGGCGACCCCCGCGACATGTTCGACAACCGCGTCTACCCCAAGGGCGCCTGGATGCTGCAGATGCTCCGCGCTCGGTTGGGTGAGGAGGTCTTCTGGCAGGGCGTGCGCTCCTGGGCCGAGCGGTACCGCTTCAAAAGCGCCGAGACTGCCGATTTCCGCCGTGTGCTGGAGGAAACCAGCGGCCTGGACCTGGAAAGGTTCTTCACCGAGTTCCTGGAACGAGGCGGTCATCCGGAACTGAAGGCCGAGGTGACCTACAACGCCGGCACGAGGATGCTGGAGGTGAAGCTGGAGCAGACCCAAAAGAACGAACCCTACGACCTGAAGATCCCGCTGGAGATCATCCTGGAAAACGGACAACGCGTGGTGGAGGTGCTGCCGCTGGCCGAGCGGAAGGCCACCACCCGCATCAAGCTGGATCAGGCTCCCGCAACCTGGGAGTTCGACCCGAACTTCACCGTCCTGGCCGCCTGGACAGAAAAACGGGAGGCCGCGCAATGGGTGGTTCTTGCCAACAAGGGTGGTGTCCATGGCAGGTCCCGGGCCATCGATGCCCTGGGAGCCATGAATGACCAATCCGAGGCCCTGGCCGCCCTGGTGGCCCGGGAGAAAGTGCCCGGTCTGGCGGCTGAGGCGGCCGCGGCCCTTGGCAGGCAAAAGGATCCACAAGCCTTGAAGCGTTTGGTGCAGGCCATCGCCCTGCCCGAAGCCAAGGTGCGTCGGGCCGCCGTGGAAGCCTTGGGCCGCAAGAAAACCGATGAAGAGGCCAAAGCCGCGCTGAAAAAGATCCTCGACAATGGCGACCCTTCGGCGGCTGTGGAGGCCTCAGCGCTGCTGGCTTATGCCCGAGTGGGTGGCGCCCCTGCCCAGGCATTGGCAGCGAAGTATCTCGTGCGTGAATCGCATGGCGAGGTGCTGCGCTCCGCCGCGCTGGATGCCCTGGCCGAGACAGGCAATAACGACGCGGTGGACACACTGCTGGCCTGGACCGCCCAGGGAAAACCCCGGGCCGCCCGCCTGGCCGCCATGCGGGCGTCCGCTTCGCTTGCCGACAAACCGGCCGTTTCAGCGGAGAACCGTAAGCGGATCGTCGAGATGTTGATGGCCCGGCTGGATGGCGAGAAGCCGCAGATCCGTCGCGCCGCCGCCTTGGCCTTGGACGGACTGGGGGAGAAGGCCCGCCCGGCCCTGGCCCGCCTGGAGCTTGCCGTCAGCGATGACCCCGACAACGCGGTGCGACGGAACGCCGAGAAGGCCATCCGTCACCTGAACACAAAATCTGATTCCGGATCGATGCAGGCCGAAATCCGCCGGCTGCGGGCCGAAGTGGAGGCGCTCAAGCAAAAGATGACCGACCTGGAGGACCCAGACGCGGTGGATTGATGGGGGGGCCTCATTTGGGCGCAGGCAGGTTTTCCCTCGCCTTGGCGATACCCCCCTGGATGGGTATCAGCTCAAAAAAACCGACTTGGTTTTTCTTCCCGAATGCCAGCGCATGCTGGTATTGCTCCATCGCCAGTTCCCATTGCTTTTTTCCAAGTGCCGTATCACCGAAACGGGCCAGAATTTCCAGGCGTTTCGCCAAGGGAACCTTGGCATGCGGGTTGTCGCAGATTTCCCGGGCCTGTTTGACAGACTTGGCGGCCTCCTCGTATTGGTCCAAAAGATAAAGCTGACATCCCAAAGCCGCCACGGCACTCAGGCCGCTTACCGTGTACAAATCCCCCGATTTTTCATATCCCCGGACGGCTTCTTGGAGCACGGGCACGGACTCCTCAACTTTTCCAAGCCGTACCAGGCTGCCACCATAGAGGGCGAGAGCCTGGGCATATCCTCGGAATTCATCCGGGTGGTTCTTCAGGGCCTGGGCAGCTTTGGCCGACTCGGAGGCCGAGGCCTCAAATTGTTGCCGGGAATGGAGAATCAACGCCCGATTCATGCGAATTAGGGCCAATTCCACGGACTGGGCGGGGAGCAGCCTTTCAGCCATTTCCAGCACCTGTCCCGTTATCTTGTCGGCCTCTTCCAAATTACCTTTCTTGTATTCCTCCAAACCGGCTTTGCGTAGCGTCATCATCTCGGCAAGCTCGGCCGGATTGGGGTGTGGGACCGCCATTTTGGCCCCACACCCCCCTAGGAGCGAAAGAAAAGACAGGATCAAAAAAGTCTTCCAATTCCAAGCCGGAAGCCGAGATTTGGTTGGTGGTGCCATGTGGAGTCTCTCCGGTTTTTCCAGCGGGGTCGTGCCTGATGGAGTGTGACTCACTTGGCCGGAGATGGGTTGGTAGGTCCTTCCGTTTTGTCCCGCGCCGCCTTCACCTTCGCCTCCCAGTTGTCGATTGCCTTCTGGCGGATGCGGCCCAGGGCACCTTGTCCGTGCTGGGCCTCGATCCGCTGGCGAGTTTGCTCGTTGTGCCGGTTCACCTCGGCCCGGAATGCAGAGTCCTTTTTGCCGGCAGGTAGTTCCATCACCGCGGTGCCCACCCCCAACTCGGACTGGAGCAATCGCAAATACTCGATGTGCTGGGCGGAATAGGGAAGGGCGGGGTATTCCCACAGCACCAAGGGGCCTTCCCCGGTGGTCTCGACCTGCGGCGAAGTTTGTTGCCGGGCGGTCCGGTGGTCGCGGCCCGAGTCGGCGGAATCGGCGCAGCCGACCAGCATGGCGGCGGATGCAGCCAACAGACATAGGGTCAAACGGTCCAAGAGTACCCCCTCATTCCAGGTCGGCCGGCAGTCGCTCCCATTCCCGGCGCACCTTGTTCAAGCCCAGCGCGAACAGCTCGAAATCATCGGCCAACCGGCGCAGCACAACCGCCTGTTCCGGTTCCGTCGCACTCTCCATGTGGCTGGCCAGCAGGTAGCTGCGCTTGCCCTCCACCGTGTAATCCAGCAGGACATCCCGGCCCCCGCGGTGGCCCATCCGCCTGAGCCCTTCGGGGTACAGGCCACTCCAGTACAGGGCCAGATCCCCGGCGTGCCGGTACACCTCGCCGCGGGCCATGCCTTCGGGCAGTTCATCCGCCACGGACAGCACCGCCCGCAATTCATCCCCCTCACCCTGCCCGCCCGCGCCAAGGCGGCGGATGGCTTTCATCGACACAAACCGGGCCAGCAGGCCTGACAGGTAATCGATAACACGGGTCTCCCCCAGGCCGAACTCCTGCAAAAAGGTGTGCTCGGTTAACCCAGCGAAGAACCGGGCCAACTCGTCAAGAGGATTGAAGGGGTGAAAGGCCCCTGATTCGCCCAGTGACATGACTTGCTCCTCCTTGCGTTGTGGGAGGGAAGGCCGGCTATTGGGGAGAGACTAGTCTCTGGAGGTAATAGAACGCGCCGGGGCGGGTCAACCCCGCCCCGGCGCGCGGGGTTTGCTCTCTTGTTACGCCGACCAGCCGTTTCGGGTTTGGCGCCAGGAAACCAATTTAGCGGCCCCCTTCGCCCCCTCCAGGCGCGCCGCCGGCCCCGCCACCGGGAAGGCCACCGCCCATAGGCGCTGTGGCACCTGCGTTGCGGATGGCTGCGGTCACCTCCTTCAAGTGGTCCTGATAGAGCTTGTTGGATTCCTTCCTGGTTTCGCTGGTCTCGTCCAGCGCGCTGTTCCGGGCCATCAGCTTGCCTTCGGGCGAAAGGAAGATGATCTCGGTCCAGGTGCCGGGGAGGCTGGTTTCAGCATTGGCGGCGGAGACGAGTCCGGATCGCTTGGGTTCATCGATGCGCTCGGTTCGCACCTTGTCCCCATTGCGGATTACCCGTTCGTGGCTGAAGTAAGGGCCCTCGATGTCGGCAAGCAGGAGATCCTTGCCCTGGCTGGGTCCCAGGGGCAGGTTCACCGTCGGCCGGTTGGTGACCTTGTCCCGCGCGTTGTTCTGGTGCAGGTAGCTGAGACCGTGGACCGCGCGGCTCCAGGTGGGCACTCCGCCAACCGGAACCGGGGGACCACCCACATAGTCGCCCTTGCGGACCTTCAGGCGGGGGATAACCACCCATTGGCCCACCTCGACGGGCTCACTGCCGCCCACGGTTGCCTTTTCCACCCATTGGTGCACTTCCATGGAGGCGACATTGTTCACATCCGCCGCCATCGGGGAGGCGGCGTAGTACAGGTGCTCGGTGGGAGAAACGATCGGCGGGAGTTCGCGCCAGGCACTGTCGTCACCGGGAACCTCCAGCGGCTTGGCATAGCTTTCGAGGGCCACATCGGGACGCTGGTAGTTGGGATTCTGCAGGATAACCCGCATGCGGTACTTGTAGGTTTTGCCGCTTTCGACGGTGAAGTCCATGACACGGACCAGCACATCATCGGCGGGAGGCAGGTCCGCGAGGGAACCGGCCCCACCCACTCCGGGAGGGCCACCCATGCCGGGCATGCCGCCCATACCCATCATGCCACCACCCATGCCGGGCTTGCCACCACCCATGCCGGGGGGTCCGCCCATGCCTGGCATACCTCCCATGCCGGGGGCCCCGCCGGGGAAACCACCGCCCATGCCGGGCTTGCCGCCCATACCCATCATGCCGCCACCCATTCCCATCATGCCGCCGGCGCCTTCGCCCGGGCCACCCATGCCGCCCATGGAGGTGACATCCTCCTCGCTGCGGTCCAGCAGGCTGCGGCGGCGCTTGCGCTGTTCCGCCAGCAGCTTGTTGGTCTCGGCCTGTTGCAGCCGTTGGGCCACCTTGGCAAGCTTCTTCTCGAGAGATGGGTACAAGTTGTCAAACACGCCTTTGGGACGCTTCCAGAACAACGGGGTGACGGTGGCGCCCGCGATGGTGTTCTGGAACTGGATCATGTCGACCAGGGCGTCATCCTCCGGCTCGAACTGGTTGTAGGCCAGGTTGCGGATGCGGTCGTACTCCTTGCGCGCCTCCACCGCCTTGAATTCGGTCCAGGTGCCATCGTCCTTGCGTTCGGCCCGTTGCACCTCCACGCCGCGGAAGTAAGGTGTTTCCGTCACACCTTCAGGCAGGCGCAATTTCTGGGAATATTCCTTGGTCTGTTCCCCCATGGGGAAGGTGGCGACCAGCATGGCCACACGAGCCGCCTTCACATCCATGGCGGGCTGGTATTTGCCCGTCTCGAACTCGTCCTCCGAGACCCAATCCGCCTGGTAAACCGTACGGGTGTCTTCGCCCAAACGGGTGAGGGGTGAATCCTTACGGGCATTCTGGCCGCGGATGACCCCAAAAACGCCCACCCGCTGTCCCGGCCCAGGAACACCGCCCGCCCCAGCCAGGCCACCGGGTGCCGTGCCGGGGGCTCCCGCCCCACCGGGACGGAAACTGCCAGGTCCGCCACCGGGCATGCCGCCCAGTCCGCCAGGCATCCCGCCTAGACCACCAGGACCGCCGCCAGGCATGCCACCCAAACCACCGGGCATGCCGCCTAGACCACCAGGACCGCTACCGGGCATACCACCCAAACCACTAGGGCCTCCGGCCATGGTGTTGCCCCCCTTGTAATCCTTGAGCACCAGAATCTTGACGCGATCCTTGGCCTTGTCATCCTGCGTGACCACCAGGGACTTGATCGGCAGGAGTGCCACAGCGCCGTTGGCATCCTCGGAGACGGGGAGCACCTTGGGCATCTGACGCCGGGGCGGGGCCACCACATCATCGGTGAAGAGTGGATCGCCCACATAGGCTGTGGCGGGGATCTTTTTCAGCTCGGCGTACTCGATCTTGGCCGTCTGGACCGGGGGATTGTCGCTGTCCGACGGCATGGCGTTGCGGAAGGCCGAGGTGACGCGGGTGTGTTCCTTGTTGATCGCGGTCTTCTTGGTGTCGGGCGAATCGGCGGACAGGAAGCCGAGCGCGGTGAGGGCCAGCAGCAAGGCCGCAAGTCCCCCGGCCACGGCCAAGCCGACCTTTTCACCATGCTCGATGAAGAATTTCTTGAAATCGATTCCCTTGAGATTCATCTTCATGGCGTCGATCTCCAACCGTCAGCCAGACCGTGATCCATGTCCGAAACCATCGAGCCCCGCCCGGGGCCGGGGGTTAAATCCCGCCGGCGGGTGCGGCGGCGGCACCTGCCGCGGGTGCCGCGCCATCGCCGCTCTCCGCGGAAGGCGGTTTGGGTGGGAAGCGCTCGTACAGCGAAGCGATCGCGTACACCGCCAGATCCACCAATTGTCCGGTTTGCAGGGGTGTGGATCCCGCACCTGAGGTGGCACCCTCACTGCCGGGGCCACCGCCCAACCCGGGTGGTCCGCCCATGCCGGGCATTCCGGCTGGCCCACCGGGACCGCCACCCACCCCGGGCAGTCCAGGGGCACCGCCAGGGAAGCCACCGGGTCCACCCGGTCCGCCCCCCATGCCGGGCATGCCGCCGGGTTTTCCGCCCCCCATGCCAGGTGGGCCGCCCATGCCGGGCATGCCGCCCATGCCGGGCATGCCGCCCATGCCGGGCATGCCGCCCATGCCGGGCATGCCGCCCATCGGTCCCCCCATGCCACCGGCCGCACCGGCTTGGTGGGCCCAATCCACCTGGGTGACCTGCATACGCATGCGGGAATTGGCGATCGCGGTGAGAACCGTGGGAACCTCGGCCTGATCGACCACCACATTGATGCCGACGGGCAGGTGGCGGCATAGCTCGTTGGACACGATGTACCGCGCGCGGTCGATCTTGTTGTTCGTGGTGGGGTCCCCCTCGGGAGCCCCGCCGCCGGGGCCACCGGGCCCGCCACCCATCATCATGCTGCCCATCTTGTCGCCCATCTCTGCGGGCATCATGTTGCCCATGCCCTCGCCAGCACCGCCGCCTCCGGCCGCTGCTTCCTCGCCTTCCGCGGGTTTCTCGGCAGGCAGCGTATTGCGGGGCTTCAGCTCCGCTTCCATGGTGCGGTGGGATTGGCCATTTCGACCCAGAGCCACCTTCTCAATTCGCCGGATGGGGCAGTTGGACTGGTCGAAGAACTGGCACACGGTGAAGGGTTTGGTCAGGTCGATCGTGCCGATGTTCATCGGCGGAAAATCCTTGAAGGAACGGACCTCCTGGAACATGACCGGGTCGCCCTCCAGCTTGATCTCCACGGGGGGCTGGTTGGGCTGGGCGATCATGAACCGGGTGGACCAGCCGGCCGCCTTGTCGTATAGTGGCTGGGGCCGGTGCTGGGCGTGCACATTCTCGATGGTGCTGGACGGATCGATACGGCCCTGGGTGCCGGGCACCAGTTTCAGCTTCCAGTAGGCGTTCGACAGGACCACCGCCTTGGGCTCGTTGGAGGGGGATGCCACGCGGCGCATGTTGCCGATCTCGGCCAGGGCCTCCCGGAACAGGCGGACCACCTCGCGCCGCACCGAAAGGTCTTCCTGAAGGATCCAGATTTCCTCGCGGTTGGGATCCAGATCAAAGGCGGCGCGTTCCTCCAGCAGGCTGCGTAGACCCGGTCCGGAGGCCGCCGCACCTCCCGCGCCAGGGGAGCCTGCCAGGCCGCCGGCTGAAGGGGCACCTGCCAAGCCGCCGCCACCGGCCGGGCCGGGTTTTCCGCCGCCCATACCCATGGCACCTTCCTTGCCGCCACCGGCAGCCGCTCCGCCACCACTTCCAGAGCCGAACACGATAGGCGTTGGGCCCTGCAGGATGCGCCACTCGGCGGGATCCTTGGAATTGAGCTGGAACTTGGTTTCCTGAACCTCGGCCTCGAAGTTCTTGAACTGGCCCTTGTAATACTTGTTCTTGTAGTCGGTGCGGATGGAACCGGGGATGTCGTCGGTCGGGTAGACCAACGGCTTCATGCCGGGCGGGCTGTAATAAATCGTGTTGAGCGGGTCACCGCCCTGCGGATTCCACGCCTTGGCCCAGGTGGTGTTCTTTTCCTTCTCGTACTCACCCTTGCGGGCGTCCCAAGCAGGCAGGAACTTCTCGTTCTTGAAGCCGCTGGTCAGGCCCTTGGAGGTCTTGAGGGTTTCCTCGTAATCCTTGCGCTTGTCGGCGCCCGGGTCGCTGAGCGGCAAAATCACGAGCAAAACCAGCTCGAACAAGGCCGCGATACCCAGCAGGATCCAGAAGATGTTTTTCTTCAACACCTGCACATCGAATTTGGCTGCCATGGTTGTCTCTCCGGTGTGTCGTGAGGTGGTGTTGATCAGGGCTTGGGGGCCATGGGCTTGTCGCCGCCGGTAGCCGGGGCTGCGGGAGGCATGGGGGTCCCGGGTACCGCTGGTGCCGCGGGGGCAGCCGGAGCGCCGGGCATCGGCGCGGGAGCCACCGGTTTGGCCCCGTCCATGGGCTGGTCACCCATGGGATCGCCAGAACCACCCTCCGGATTGGCCGGTTTTTCCGGCGCCCGCTCCACGATGGGGGGAGGCGGTTCCGGGGAAGGGGGAAGCCCCGGCTTGCGAGGTTGCAGGGGCAGGGGACGATCGGGGCGTATGGCCGCCGGGTCGGCTTTCTCGGAATACAGTTTGGCCGACTCGCCGCCTGCGGCACCTCCTTCAGCAGAGGCCGCAGCACCACCCCCCTCGCCGCCGCCCGAGGCGTCCAGCATGTGGCGAAGGCTGTCGGAAGGGGTGGGTTCACGCCAGACAAAGAAGACCACGAATTCGGTTCTGCGGTCAGTGGAGAGTGGACCCGCCGAGGCGCCGGGCATTCCGCCCATACCGGGCATTCCGCCCATACCGGGCATTCCGCCCATACCGGGCATTCCGCCCAAGCCGCCACCCATGCCCTTGGGAGGGCCACCGCGACCGCCGGGGCCACCTTCCCCCACTGCGCCGCCGGCACCCATGCCACCGGGTCCACCTAGACCGCTGCCCCCGGCCGAGGCAGCGGATCCGGTTCCGCCAATCGGCACCCATGCGTCACGCTTGCTGCCCCCTGGGGCCCCGCCACCACCTTCACCTCCATCGCCACCCGGGGATGGGCCGCCGCCCATCATCATCGACTTGCCCATCATGGAGGCCATGCCACCGCCACCACCGGCGCCACCACCGCCGCCCATCAGGCTGGCCAGCATGCCCGATGCGGCGATGCTCAGGTTCACCCGGTCGGATGTGTCCTGAAGCGCGTAGGCAAACAGCATGACATGGCTGACCCGGTTGACCACCGGGCCGGCGTTGGGTGGAGGTCCAGCGGCTTCGGCCGTGGCCGCCCCTTCGCCCATGGGAGTGGCTCCCGCAGGATTCATTCCGCCTTCAGCCGGTTGTGCTCCAGGGGCTCCACCGGGCATGGGGGTGGGGGTTGCCGTCGCCACCGCCATCGGCACGGGAGCCGCCTTGGCCCCAGCGGCCAACTGGGCAGGGGTTACCGGGGTGACCTTGGGTCGGATGCCATGGATGGCGAGGTTTTCCACCAAGGTCTTGTTCAGGAAATTCTGGGCGTCCCAATGGAAGGTGTAGCCGCGCAATTCGACCACCCAGCCAGCACCCTCCAGGGCCGTTTTCAAGTGGGAGGCCGGGCGCACCCGGTCGTTCATGCTGGTTTTGAAGGCGGGATCGGCCTTGGCGGCGTTCCAGAAGGTGTCGAGCTTGTCGGTGTAACGGCAGTTCACCGCCTCGATGTTCACCATCGGCAAGTCGGCGATACCGGCGGGCAGGTTGCTGCCCTGGGCCGATTCCCGGACCAGCCCGCGCTGGTTGGCGTACAGGTTGTACGCGTCCACGCCGCGCATCTTGCGGAAGAAATCCTGCTTGGCCGCCTTGGCGCGGGTGTACTGGTCGTGCACCGTCTCGAGCTTCTGGTCGGGAAGCGGGTTGGACGGGAGCGGCAGCAGCGTCAGTTGCTGGGGCTGTACCTTGAAGAAGGCGGACCATTCGGTCGACAGTTGCTCGCGGTCCTTTTTCAGTTTGGCCTGCAGCGGGGCGGGGGCCGCCTGGATTTCCTTCTCCCACTCCATCCAGGGCACCCGCCACCCCTCGAAGTAGGGTTTGGCGTCGGCGGAGTAGAGATTGCTGCCGTCGGGGTGGGGCAGAGCCTCGTTGACGAAGGTGTAAAGCTCCAGCCAGTTGAGCCGCTCCTGCTGGCCGGCAACGCTGCTTTCAACCTTGCGTTTCTCGTCATCCGTCGCCTTCACAGCGTTGTCGTAGGCGGATTTGCCGGCATCGACCGCGGATTTGGCCTTCTTGGCGTTGTCCACTTCGGCGATCACACCCGAATCAATGTAGGGCTTGGCGCCGATGTAGTTGCGCCATGCCATGCCACCTAGCCCCAGCAGCAGCAGGGCCGCTGCCGCGGCGGCCATTGGTTTCTTGGCGCGGATCATGCGCTCGAAGCGTATTTCCGGAGGCAGCAGGTTGACCTTCAGGGTGCCCTTGTTGAGCCCCTGCAGGGCCAAACCATAGGAGACCGCGTAACTGAGCAGGTTGTCCTTGAAGGTGGTCTGGGAATCGACTTCCCGGGTATCGAGGCGCTCGAAGGACTCGGGCAGGTTGACCTGAATCTGCAGTTTCTCCTGCAGATACTTCTGCAGGCCCGGCAGCTTGAACGCGTTGCCCAGACCCACCAGATGGGTGATCTCGGCGCTGCGGTTGGTGTTGCTGAAGTAGGTGAGGGCCCGCTGCAGCTCGTTGACAAAGTCGGAATAGACAGGTTTCAGGGCGGCCAGGATGGTCTTCAGGTCCGGACCATCCTTGCCGACGCCCTTGGTGGCGTTGCGCTTGATGTGCTCGGCCTTGGCGAAGGTGAGCTTGAGGTCCTTCGTCAGGGCGCGGGTGAAGTGGTTGCCCCCGATATTCACCGGCCGCTGCATGATGGTCTTGCCGCCGTTGGTGACCACCAGCGTGGATTCATCGGCTCCGACATCGAGCGCGGCGATGCAGCGGTTGGACGAGCTGGAGCCGTCGTCATCCTCGGGCTTGCCCGTGGGCGGATCTTTCTTCAGTTGGTCAAAGATCAGGTAGTTGGCCAGGGCCAGGGGCGACATCTGGATGGTGTGCACCTCCATGTTCGCATCCTTGTAGCTCTGGAGCTCGCGCTGGATGGCGTCGCGCTTCATGGCGAAGAGGCCGATTTCGGTGTCGATGGCCATGCCTTCGATCACCATCCCCTGGCCCAGCTTCTGGAAGTCCCAGACCACCTCCTCAAGGCTGAAGGGGATCTGCTGGCGGGCCTCGAAGGCCACGATGTCCTTGATCCGCTTCTCCTCCACCGGGGGAAGCTTCACGAAGCGCACCAGGCCGCTCTTGCCGGGCACGGCGATGGCGAGATGGTCGCCCTTCCAGCTGTTCCGTTTCAGGAAGGTTTCGAGCGCCTCGCGGATGAGGGCATCCTTGTCGGCGTCCGGCTGGCTGAGGATCTTGGCGTGCTCGATGTAGTCGAAATGGGTGGCGACAACCTGGCCATCGCGTTCCTCCAGGCGGATCGCCTTCAGGCCGCATTGGCCGAGGTCCAGACCCCAGACGCCCTTGTTGTGCTTGATGGCGGCTGGCTTTTCGGCCTTCGCGGGCTTGGCCTTCTTGACCTTGGTTTTTTCCTTGGCAGCGGTGGCTTTTTCCTCGCCGTTGCCCTCGGTGCCAGCGGTTTCTTCTTTGGTCATGACTTACGCCCCCGCACCGTTCGCCGAAACGATTTCGCGGTTTCCGGTCGCCCGGGGGACCACGCGGGTCCGTTCAGGGCGTCACCAACCGCAAAATGTCCAGAACTTCCCGATTAGAACAGACTTCGGGAAACTAACACCCCCCGGTGGGAGGGTCAACGCCCCAAAGCCGTTCCCCCGGCACCTTTGGCACCCCGATCAGCCCACCCAACCGTTTGTGACGATTGGCGGGGCCTACGGTCCGGGGCGCCGGATTCCCGGGCATGATGGACACCCTGAAAACACAGACCGGCGGCCGGGCGTTTGCGCCCGGCCGCCGGTCTGGAAAAAAGGTGAGAAAGGGTTGTAACCCGCTGGGCTCAACTGGATTGGGTGCCGGCAACCGGTTTGAAGGCGATTTTCCGCACACGCACGGGGCGTGGTCCGTTGCCCAGGGAGCAAATCAGTTCCCGGCGGGCTTCCAGCTCATCCTGGCTGCCATCGCAGCGCATGACACCTTTGCAACGCTTGCCCTCAGGGGTGTTTCCTTCCCAAATGAGCACGAAACCTTCCATGCACTCCTCCTTGCGAGCCCAAATCCGAGAACGAATCCAACCGGCCGGGGTTCCTGTCCCGCAGGCTGGACCAGCCATTGGGGAGTGCTTGTACCCGGAGAGAGAGATGGGAACCAGCGCATCTATTTGGGGTCATTGTAAATGGCAGGTTTGGAAAATCTGGGGTAAATGGCGTATATAGAAAATTTGATCGGGCCTCCGTTTTCTTGGTTTTAACCGGCTAATTGAGGGAAATAGTCAAACTGGCTGGGAGTTCCCCTGTCTGTTTGTTAGCCTGCCGGTTTGACCGGCATGCCACCAGGGGAAAGACTTGCCGGCCGAAGCCCTTCCCTCCAGGGAAGGGTCAAGCTGCTTCCCATGCGCATCCGGACCCATTGCAGGACCACGGCATGAGCTTTTTCGGCGGACGGTTGAGTTTCCAACGCTTCAAGGTGAATGGCGGGGCCCCGCGTACCTTCACAGAAGATCATTTGGGGAAACTGGGGGATTTTGGCATGGGGCGACAGCGTATCGCCTCAGCCGATGGGATGGATGCCGGGTGGATCGCCGGCGACCATATTCTCGACAAGCAGTTCTCGTTGGAAAAAAATGTCATCATCGATGCCCTGCAATGGGCGCTGCGGATTGACACGCTGAAGCTCCCGCCGGAACTGCTTCGGGCCTACACCGCGGAGGAATTGGCCGCCTTGGCGGCCAGCAATCCGTCCGGCCATCCCAGCAATCGCCAACGCAAGGAGGCTCGGGATCGGGCCAAGGACCGGCTGGAGCAGGAATCCAAGGATGGCCGCTTCCTGAAACGGAAGTCATCGGCCCTGATGTGGGACGGCCTTTCCGGTGAAATGCTGGTTTCAGGGGTCACCCCGGCGGTCCTGGAAAAGCTGACCGGTCTGGTGCACCAAACCTTCGAGCGCCAGATCGAACCGCTCACCTCGGGTCGGCTTGCCTTCCAGTTGAGTGAGGTGCGCGGGCGCACCCGGGCGATCGATGATGCCGAACCCACCGTGTTCCTACCCGGCAAGACTCCTGCGCGTTTGCAATGGAGCTCGGACGAATCCAGCAAGGATTTTCTGGGCAACGAGTTTTTCGCATGGCTGTGGCACACTCTGGAACAGGAGACCGACACCCTGACCTTGGCGGACGGCTCCGAGGCCACCATCACGCTGGTGAAGACCCTGTCGCTGGAATGCCCCCGTGGCGAGACCGGCAAGGAAACCATCACCGCCGACGCGCCGACTCGGCTTCCCGAGGCCAGGCGCGCCCTCGCTTCGGGCAAGCTACCCCGCCGGCTGGGGTTGATGATGGCCCGCCACGATGAACCCTACGAATTTTCTTGGTCGGCCGAGACCCTGGCCGTTTCGGGACTCAAATTGCCTGAGACGGAAGCCAGCGAGGAGCGTCCGCGGATCGAGGAGCGGCTGGCGCAAACCCGGTCCTTTCTGGAAACCATCGATCTGGTCTTCGATGCCTTCCTGGAGCGTAGGACCTCCGCCAAATGGCCCGAGGAGACTGCGCGCATCCAGAAATGGATGCAACAGGGCTGAGTCCGTTTTCTGCCAGCCTTTGGAAAGGGAGACCTGAATGAGAACGCACAAAGGCCTCCCGGCATCAAAGCCACCAGCCAACCGCGTGGTGGTCTTCCCGCTCGACAGCTTCGGCTCGCCAGGCACCAGCGAGGGGGCGCGCCACCTGGGCGAGGCGGTGCGCGAGATTCTGGCCGATTTCCGTCGGGAGACGGTGCCCACCCGTGCCAACGCCTGGTGTCCCCACACCCGTCTGGTGGAAGCCGCCTTCGACACCACCGGCGAGCTGTCGTTGTGGCGTTCCCGCGGCCACCGGCTGGCGGAGAAGACTTTTTCCCGGGGTGAGCATCTGGTTTGGCTGGGCGGCAACCACCTGTCGGTGCTGCCCCTTCTGGATGTGATCGCCAACGATCCCAGGGCCGGCGTGGTGCAATTGGACGCTCATGTCGACATCCACCGGTTTCATGACACGGTGGAGGACCTATCGCACGGGAATTTCCTGCGCCATGTGAAATGGGAGGGGGCTCCCCGCGTGGTGCATCTGGGCAACCGCGACCTGCTGATTCCAGCCGAGGAAAAGCGCCGCTTTTTGGCTGAGGAAATTTCGGCCGAGGCCTGGAAAGCCGACGAGGCAGCCACCTTGGCGCGCGTGGCGACCGCGACGGCCGGTTGGGACCGCATCCTGCTCGACCTGGATGTGGATGTGTTTGATCCCGGTTTCCTGCCCGGCATGGCCCGGCCGGTGCCCTGGGGCCTGGATGGCTGGCAGGTGCTGCGTTTGATGGAATCGTTGCCGGCTAAAAAAGTGGCCGGCTTGGCGATCAGCGAATACAGCCCGGGGCGTGATCGGGAAGATCGCGGTTTGGAGATCCTGGCCTGGCTTTTGGAACGCTGGCTGGTGTGTCGGGCGGAGAGGTTTGCCGTGGCGGAGGGAACCTGACGGTTCACCAACGGATGATGAAATCGGCGGCCGCGGTGAAAAGGCTGTGGCAGCCGTTGTAGGCCAGGGAGTTGGCGTTGTTGTCCAACCGCAACTCCGGCCTCAGCCAAAGCCCGTCGCGCACCTTCCAAACCGAACCCAGGGTGTAGGTGGTGTAGATTCCCTGGAATCCGGTGCGCACACCGAAGGGATCGTCAAACACCTCGAAACGGAAGGTACCCGCCAGGTCGTCGGTGAAGGTGTAAGTGAGGTAGTTGAGGAAGCCATACCAAGAGGCGTTGCCCTGGTAGTACCTCGGATAGGACCCATCCGGCATGTTGAATGCGCCATCAATGCCGTTTTCCAGGCTGTACATCATGTCCAGCGTGTAATTCAGGCGATCCGAGACGGAAACCAAGTCCCGGCTGAGGTACAGCTCGAAGACATCGAAGGTGCGGCCCTGTTTGACCCGCGTGTTGTAGGTGTTGTCCCCCAGGGTGGTGTTGAATGCCCAGGCGGTGTGACGGTCGTCGCTGTCATACCTGAGGCCACCCAGGTACATTGGCCCCGATGCCGGGCCGAAGAACACATCGTTGCCCGAGGTGATCCCGTTGGTCCAGGTCCAGTTGCCTGACAGCCGGGTGGTGGCCAGCAAGCCGGCGCTGGTGAAAGGGTTGTTCATGAAGGTGATCGCGCGGGAAACCAGGCGGTTGTTGGTCGGGTCGACCGACTCGTTGCACAGGATGGTGAAGAAACGCCCAGCCTTGATGTCGGTGCGCAGTTCCGGTAGCCAAGCCTGCATCCAGAACTCGGGAACATCCACGCCGTAAGTGTTGGGTTGGCCATTGTTGGCTGAAAGCTGGCCGGCCATCAAATTGTTGGCGAGGGTGAACTGGTAATCGGTGCCTGGCAGGATGGAATAGGTGCGGAAGCCCCAGTGGAATGAATCGGAGTCGGTATCGATGGGTTTCTCGACGATGAGGGTGTTCTGTTCGAGCTGGAACTGGTTGCCCAGGTAGTTCATGCCCAAGGGCAGGTTGTTGCCGGTGTGGCTGGCGGCGGTGAAGTTGCCGTTCGTGAAACCCCTGAGGATAATCCCCTGGTCTTCGAGCCAGCCGCCCGCCGGGGTGGGAGCCAGCAGTTTCCCAAGCCAGCCGGTTCCATCCGCCGACTCGTTGGAATCTTCAATAGACCCTTCTTTGGGTGGCGGGGGCTGCAATGTTGTCTGCCCGGCCAGTCCGGACAAGAGACAAGTCAGAAAAAGAGCCTGCATGGCGCGGTTCCTTCTTGTGAAAGCAGACGGGCCCCGGGAAGGTCTCCCCGGGGCCCGGTCACATTCAGACCGCTCGGGGGATCACCACCTCAGGATGAAGTCCGCGGCGGCCGTGAACAGGCCGTTGCTACCCTGGTAGGCTTGCGAGGTGCCGTTGTAGTCGTAGCGGAACTCGGGTCGCAGCCACAGGCCCTCGGTGAACTTGTACACGGCACCCAGGGTGTAGGTGGTGTAGATGCCCTCGTACCCGGTGCGCACACCCTTGTTGTCGTTGAACGCCTCGAAGCGGAAGGTAGCGGCGAGGTCATCATTGAAGGTGTAGGTGAAGTAGTTCACAAACCCGTACCAGGTGGCGTTGCCCTGGTAAGGCCTCGGGCTGACACCATCGCGGTCCAGATATTCACCGTTGATGTTGTTCTGCAAGCTGTACATGATGTCCAGCGTGTAGTTCCAGTTCTCCCCGAAATTCCGGCTGAGATACAACTCGAACACATCGTACAGATTGTTGGTGTTCAGGGACTGGTTGTACTGGGCGCTGCCCAGCGTGGTGTTGAATGCTATCGCGGTGTTCTTGTCGGTGCTGTCCCAACGCAGTCCGCCCAGGTATTGGGGGCCGCTGGCGGGTCCGAAGAACACATCGTTGCCGGCGGTGATGCCGTTGAACATCGTCCAGTTGTCGGAAAGGTTGGTGGTGGCCAGTAGACCGACATGGGTGAACGGGTTGCTCATGAAGGTCAATGGGCGGGAGACCAGCCTGTTCCCCGTGGGGTCGATCAGCTCGTTGAAGATAATCGTCGCGAAACGACCGCCCTTGATGCTGGTTTTGAATTCCGGAACATAGCCTTCCAGAAAGAACTCCGGCACATCCACACCGTAGGTGTTGGGCAGGCCGTCGTTCATGCGTGTCTGGCTGTCCATCAGGTTGTTCATGACCGTGAAGCGGTAATCCGTGCCGGGGAGGATGGCGTAGATTTTGGCACCCCAGTTGAACTGGTCACTGCTGGTGTCGATGGCCTTCTCCATGATCAGGGTGTTCTGTTCCAGTTGAAACTGGTTGCCCAGGTAGTTCATCGCCATCGGGATGTTGTTGCCCGTCTTGCTGGAGGCGGTGAAGTTACCATTGGTGAAACCGCGGAAGACCACCCCGTTATCGTTGAGGGTCTGGCCCAGCGCGGTGCCGCTGAGCAGGCGGCGCAACAGCAGCACCTCCTCCTCGGATTCCTCGTTCTCAAATTCTTTTTCTGCCAGCCCGTCGGTCACCGGGGGAAGTCGGTCCCGGGAACCTTCGCCGAGCGGGCCGCCCAGTGGCGGGTCCTGCGCGGCTACAGGGGTCACTGCCCCTGCCTTGGGGGTCGACGGAACGACCATCGGCCTCACAGGAGGCAACATCTCAGGGGCACCGGACTGGCCCATGGCCAGCAACCCGTTCAACCAAAGCGCGGTCAAGTTCATGGCGTGTTCTCCCAGCATCCTGCTGTGGGGAAAAAACCGATCCCGGGTCTGTTTCCAGAGGAAAGGGGAGAGAGAGGCTTTCCTTGAAAAGGCGCTTCCTGCGCCGTAATTGGTTTATCGTCGGGTGAACCCCTTCCGGGCGATGTGTCAAACGAATGAGGCGGAGGTTTTCCTAAAGGGCCGCATTCCCAAACCTAATGATCACTCCCAGTGACAAATTTTTTCCAGATTTCCCAAATTCACATTTGGAAAGGCCATGAGAAAAGGCCCCGGGGCAAAAGCACCCGGGGCCTTTTCTCAGAGTGAAGCCTAAAGTTCAGGGCTCAGCCCCCGGTTCCACCGGTGGCTGGTTGGGCCGGCTCGGCGGGTTTTTCCCCGGCGGGAGATTTCACCAAACCGGCGAAGGAGTAGTTCGACCCGGCCTTGGTGATGGCGGCTTTCAGGGCATTCTCATCATAATTCTGGCCTGATTTCGGTTTGAACCAAACCTGTGTGGTCACACGGCTGGCCCCCATGGTGGAGGCATCGATCCAATCCAATTTCTTCAGTGCAGACTGCACCTTGGTTGGACAACTCATTCAGGTCATGCCGCTGACACGGACCACATAGCCATTGAAACCAGCGGGCGGCCCCTCCGGCCCCGCCTCGCCACACCCCGCCATCAAGCCGGTACCCAAGGCGACGGCCAGCATGGCGAGGAGCGAACCGGGTGCCGCGGCTTTCAGCGCGCGAAACATCGTTCCATCCCTCCAGAATACCGGCCCGGTCCATGTCCCGACTGCGGGACCGGCACCGGGCCGGGAATTGCAAGGTTACCAAGCTCACCTATTCTAGCCGGACTTCAGCGTGGTCCGGCGGGCACGTGTTGGTTCAGCCAGCCGAACACCTCGGTGTGCCAGTATTCGCTGTTCTTTGGCTTCACCACCCAGTGACCCTCGTCGGGGAAGTTGATGAACTTGCTGGGCACCTTCAATCGCTTCAGCGTGGTGAAGAGCTGATGCCCCTCGCTGACCGGCACGCGGAAGTCGAGGTCGTTGTGGATGATCAGCATGGGGGTCGAGAAATTGGCCGCCAGACGGTGGGGCGAGTGCTTCTCGTAGCTGGCGCGGTTCTTGCCCCAGGGCGGGCCGCCGTGCTCCCACTCGTCGAACCACAGTTCTTCGGTGGTGGCGTACATCGAGTCGAAATTGTAAACGCCGCAGTGCGTGATCAGCGTCTTGAACTTCTTCGTGTTCCCCTGGAACCAGTTCATCATGTAGCCGCCGAAACTGGCCCCCGCCGAGGCCATGCGTTCGGTGTCGACATACGGCAGCTTCTCCACCACTCCCAGGCCGCTCATCAAGTCGGCGTAGCATTTGCCGCCCCAGTCGCCGGAGATTTCATCGACAAATTTCTGGCCAAACCCGGTGCTGCCCCGGGGATTGGGGCAGGCCACCACATAGCCGCGAGCCGCCCAGATGCTGGGGTTCCAGCGCCAGCTCCAGCCATCCTCCCAGGCCCCCTGCGGGCCGCCGTGGACCAGATACACCATGGGCCACTTTTTCGCCGCGTCGAAGCCCGGAGGTTTCAGCAGCCACATCTGCATCTGGGCCCCCTCGACCGGCACACGGACGCTCTCGGGGGCGGGTAGATCGAGTTTGCCCAGCAATTCCTCGTTGCCGGTGGCCAGCCGCTGGGGTTGGAGGGCGTTGGCCGTGAGGTCGATCAGCGCCGGGGCGGGTGGCAGGTTCATCCGCGCGTGCATTACCGCCAGCGTTTTCCCGGCCCGGTCGATGCTGGGGGTGTTCATCTGGCCTGCCCCGGCCAGCAGCTTTTTGGGTTCCCCGCCAGCCCGTATCTCAAACAGGGCGCTGGCACCGTCCTCCTCCGCCAGGAACAGCAGCGTGGAGTCATCCCTCCAGACCATGGAATCGACCGAGCGGTCGAGTGCCTGGGTCAGCGATTTCGCCTGGCCGGCCAAGGTGCCGTCGGCGTTGGCGGGTGCCACCCAGAGTTCCCACTTGTCAGCCTCGTAGCCGGGACGGCGCTGGGCCCGGTAGGCCAGCAGTTTGCCATCGGGGCTGAACACCGGGGCGTTTTCTGCGCTGGTGGAGCCTGTTTTCAGGCCCTGCCAATCCTCTGTCCCTCCGGTGACCGGCACGCGGCACAGCTCGTGGAGGGTGTTCCACGCCTCGTCTTCCTTGGGCACGGCGGTGAAGACGATATGGCTGCCATCCGGGCTGAACGAGAAATCATCGCCCACAGAGAAGGTGCTGGAGGTGGGGTAGGCGTCGCGGTCACCGGGAGTGATGTCCTTGGGGTTGGGCATGGCCCCACCCGTCAGGACCGGTTCGATGTCGATGACAAACAGGTGCTGCCTGCGGTCCTCCACATATTCATCCCAATGGCGGTAGAAGAGCTTCGTGAAGACCTTGGCCTTGACCGGGTTCTTCTCCTGGTCATCCTGCCGTTTCTTGTTTTTCGCGTTGCTCTCGGCGAAGGGCAGGGTGGAGTACTCCGGCCAAACACCCGAGACGAAGGCGATCTTTTTGCCATCGCGCGACCAGACCGGATTGGCCACGCCGGTGGCGATGTCGGTGAGTTGGCGCGCCTCGCCCTGCCCGGTGTAAAGCCAAAGTTGGTTCGAGCCGCCGCGGGCGGATTCAAACACCATCAGCTTGCCATCGGGCGACCATCGGGCCCCGCGGTCCCGCTTGCCAGAAGTGGTGATCTGGTCGGGCTTCCCGGTTGGCGTCTGGAAATAGACGGCCGTGGCGGATTTGTTGTCGGCGAGGCTGGGGATGGCCAGCGTGTAAGCTACCCGGGACCCATCGGGGTGGATGCGGACATCACTGGCCCGTTTCAGTTGGAAGAAATCTTCCAAGGTCATGGGGCGGCCAGCCGCCCGGGCATTATTCAAGCCGGCACTCATCATCACCCCCAAGGCCAGGATGGCCCCACACACTTTGCCCACACGCCAGGAAATGGCCCCTGCGACGCCCCATGGATTGGACATGCTGAATTCCCCCGGCGGTTTGTTTCCGTGCCTCGTTAACCGGGCCGAAACCTGAATCAGGCCCCTCCTTATGGAGTAGACCAAAAAGCGGGGAAAACCAGTTGCGACGGGTTTGGGAAACCCCCGAAAGCGGTTTTTGATGGAAAACCTGCCCCAAAATGAAACCAGCCCTTCCCGGGGGGAGAAGGGCTGGTGAAAACCTGCAGGATGTTGGTCCACGGGGGGTGAAACCGAGCATCCGTTAAGTGAGGTCCAGGATCGGGGGGATCTGGGTCCTCTCTATCCCAACGACCCATTCTCGGGGGGAGTTCCGGGTTCCTCGGGGGGAAGAAGCACCGGAAGGTCGTCGGGAACGGAAATATCAGAGCATGTGGTGTGCCAATTGGGTGTCTGATAACCCAGTTCGACATAACCTTATGAAATTTATGGCCTTATGTTTTTAAGAATATTTTTTCCTGGAAGCATGGTGAAGACTTCCAGTGTGTAAAAATTGCCATCGGCAATTTTTACACAGGTAATGCATGGGGGTCACCCAAGTGTTCCCGATGAATCATGTAAAAGATGCAAACCTGCTAGAGCGGGGGCGTTGCCATGTCAGGTTTCCCCTTGCTTGAACTAGGGGTAGTGCTTTTGAATGAATATAGACCAGTCTTAGACCAGTCTATTTTGTGTGTGTGGGGGCAAAACCTTGGGCAAACCGTCCGGTGAATCGATGATCGGGGCTTACGAGGCCAAAACCCGATTACCGCAACTGCTCGAGCGTGTGGAAGCGGGAGAGGAGATCATCATTACCCGCCACGGCCACCCGGTGGCGCGGTTGGTCCCCTTTGAGCCCCAGCAGTCTCTGCGGGGCCGCAAGGAAACCATCCAGCAAATTCGGGATTTGGCCTCCAGGAATAATTTGGGTGGGCTGAAGGTCAAAGATCTGCTGGCTGAGGGTCGGCGATGAAGCCCGGTCTGGTTCTGGATTGCTCCGTGGCCATTGCCTGGTGCTTTGCGGACGAGGCATCACCCCAAACCGGGGCGATCCTGGACCGGATGGTCACGGAGTTGGCCGTTGTGCCTTCCCTGTGGTTTCTGGAAGTGGGCAATGTGCTGGTGATGGCCGAAAAACGCGGCCGGATATCCCGGGAAGACTCCGACCGGTTCATGCGCCTGTTGGCAAGTCTGGACCTTCGGGTGGATGCCGAACCGGCCGGAAGGGTTTTCAGTCACCTCATGCCGCTTTGCAGGACCCATTACCTGACCACCTACGATGCTGTCTATCTGGATGTGGCTCTACGGCACGGGTTACCCTTGGCGACCTTGGACCAATCCTTGCAAAGGGCGGCGGTTGCGGCCGGGGTGGACCTGGTTTTCAGGAACGAATAACCCTGACTCAGGATGTTTCCAAAAACACAGCCCGAACCTTAACAAGCACCGTGTGAAGAACTCAGTTCCATTTCAACCCACTCACCGGAATCCCTCACATGCCAGCCGACCTCCGCCTCCTCACCCAACGCCTCGATGCCGAATTGGCCAAGATTCCCTTGGTGGATTCCCACTCGCATGTTCCGGGGCCCGACCCGGTCTCGCGCACGCTGGATGACATCCTGGGCTACCACTACTACACAGAACTGGCCCACTCCTGCGGCATGCCGAAGGAGTGCCTGGCCAAAAGCAATGATCCCTCGGCCCGCTGCCGCGAGATCCTCAGCCATTTGCCCAAGCTGAAAAACACGGCCCAATACCGCTGGTTCACGCACATTTGCCGGGAATTCCTGGGCTTTCAGGGGGGGCACCCGGATGAGCGCCATGCCGCCGAGCTGTGGCATGAGGCGCGTACGGTCTTTTCCCGTCCTGATTGGGAAAAGACTGTCTGGCAAAAGACCAACCTGGCGTGCGTCTTTCTGACCAACGACTTCGACGATCCGTTGGAAGGTTTCGACACCACCCGCTACATCCCGTGCCTTCGCACCGACGACCTGGTCTTCCACCTGCATGATCCCGCCGTGCGCCTGCGGCTGGAGAAGGCCACGGGTATCGCCCCCTCGAGCGCCGCCAAGGTGCGTGAAGCCATCGACAAACTCTTTGTCCACTTCAAGGCGAAAGGGGCCCGCGCCTGCGCCATCTCGCTGCCCCCCGGTTTTTCGCCCGCGCCATTATCTGGGGCCGACCTTGATCGTGCGCTGGCCAACCCCCAGGCTGGCTGTCCTGACCTTTCGCGCGGTGTTTTCTGGATCCTCGCGGAGCACTGTCGGGAGCATCACCTGCCGTTTGACCTGATGATCGGCGTGAACAGGCGGGTCTATGCGGACGGCGTTTTCCAGGGGCAGGATCTGTTCGACCGGCGCACCAGCCTGGTGCAGTATGCGCCGCTGTTCAACGCCTTCCCATCGGTCACCTTCCCGGTTTCGGTGCTGGACGGCGCGCAGAACCAGGAACTGGCCAGCCATGCTTGGATTTTTCCGAATGTGGTCGCCCACGGGCACTGGTGGTACGCCAATGTGCCTTCGATCATAGAGCGGGACCTCAGGGACCGCCTGAATGCCGTCCCGGCGGTGAAACTGGTCGGGTATTACTCCGACGCCTACAAGTTGGAGTTCATCCTGCCCAAATGCTCCATGTTCCGGGGCATCCTGAGCCGCATTTTGGCCCAGGATTTCGTGGCTCCCGGGGCCCTGTCGGAGGAGGAGGCGGTTGCCGTGGCTGGCCAGCTGCTGGAGGGGAACGCCCGGCGCATTTTCCGGTTGCCGGCAAGCGGTCCGGGGCCGGATTGAGGAGGATCGCCAAGCCCTTCGCTTGGACCCCCGTTTTTTCCCGGGAAAAACCGCAAAAAAGCCCCCTGAAAAAACCCGCCGAAAACCGGGCCGGGCCGTGATTTTTCCGTAGAATAATCGAATGGCACCAATCGGGGCCGGGGGGCCTGCCGCCCAGGCATTCGGCCCCCGTTTTGGCCCCCGCGTCACCGGACCTGTCCGCCGGCGCTGACCGAGAGCGAGGATCGAACCCTTGGCCGATACAAATCCCCCCGCCGGCGGCCCCGGCGACCCGTTGGTTCCCCAACCGCTGGATATCGCCGACGAGCTTCGTGACAGCTACCTGACCTACGCCATGAGCGTCATCGTCAGCCGCGCCCTTCCCGATGTGCGCGACGGGCTCAAGCCGTCGCAGCGCCGCATCCTGGTCGCGATGAACGACCTGAACCTGGGGCCCGCCAGCGCCACCAGCAAGTGCGCCGGTATCGTCGGCGAGACGATGAAGCGCTACCACCCGCACGGCGAGCAGGTGATCTACCCCACCCTGGTGCGCATGGCCCAGGACTGGAACATGCGCCACCGCCTGGTGCACAGCCAGGGCAACTTCGGCTCCATCGCCGGCCTGCCGCCGGCGGCCATGCGTTACACCGAGGCGCGGCTCACACCCATCTCGGCGCTGATGCTCGAGGATCTCGAGAGCGAGACGGTCGATTTCATCGACAATTACGATGGTAAGTATCGCGAACCGCTGGTGCTGCCCTCGCGCTTCCCCAACCTGCTGGTCAACGGCTCCGACGGCATCGCCGTGGGCATGGCCACCGAAATCCCGCCCCACAACCTCGGTGAGGTCTGCGAGGCGGCCATCCTGCTGATTGACGAACCCTCGGCAAGCATCCCGCGCCTGATGGAGGTTCTGCCGGGGCCTGATTTCCCCACCGGTGGCGTGATCTGCGGCCGCCAGGGCATCCTCGAGGGCTACACCACAGGCCGCGGCCGCGTGACCCTGCGTGCCCGCGCCTACGTGCACCAGGAGGGCCGGCAGCAGCAGGTCATCATCACCGAGGTGCCTTACCAGCAGACCCGCAACCGCCTTGCCGAGAATATCGGCGAACTGGTGAAAAACGAGCGCATCAAGGGCATCTCGGCCATCCGCGACGAGTCGAGCCAGCGCACCGGCGAGCCGGTGCGTCTGGTCATCGATGTCAAGCGTGACGCCGACCCCCACTTCATCCTGAACCAGCTCTACCAGTATTCGCCGCTGGAGCGCACCGCCTCGATCATCCTGCTGGCGCTTGTGGACGGCCGCCCCCGGCTGATGACCATCAAGGAACTGATCGAGTGCTTCCTGAAGCACCGGGTGGAGGTGATCAGCCGGCGCACGCAGTACCTGCTGCGCAAGGCCAAGGAACGCTGCCATATCCTGGAGGGTCAGCTCATCGCTATCAGCTCGCTGGACGAGGTGATCGCGATCTGCCGCTCATCCCCCAGCCGGCAGGAGGCGAAGGCCCGCCTGACCAGCATGACCGTCTCGGCGGCGGTGTTGGGCCGCGCCCTGGGCGAGGAAGGCTTCCACGCCCTGCAGCGCGAGCTGGGCGAATTGCCCGAGTACCGCATGACCGAGGCGCAGGCCGACGCGGTGGTGCGGCTGCAGCTCGGCCAGTTGGCGGCGCTCGAGCGCGACGAGATCCTGCGCGAGTTCCAGGGTCTGCGCGGCGACATCAACAGCTACGAGACGCTGCTGTCCGACAACCGCAACATCCTGGCCCTGGTCCGGCAGGACCTGGTCAACCTGCGCGACCGTCACGCCGACAAGCGTCGCACCGAGATCACGGGCGAGGAGGCCCGCCTCAACCGCGAGGATCTGATCGAGGAGGCGCAGATGGCGGTGACCCTGAGTCACCAGGGCTACATCAAGCGCATGCCATTGGATACCTTCCGCGCGCAGAACCGGGGCGGGCGCGGCGTGTCGGGCGGGGCGACGCGCGAGGAGGACTTCATTGAGCAGTTCTTCTCGGCCAGCACCCACGCCTACCTGCTCTGCTTCACCAACCGCGGCCAGGTCTACTGGCTGAAGGTGTACGACATCCCCGAGGGTTCGCGCACCTCCCAGGGCCGGTCGATCGCCAACGTGCTGTCGCTGCGCGATGGGGAGAAGATCGAGTCGTTGTTCGCGGTGCGCGATTTCGCGGCCCTGCAGGACCGCAGCCTGATCATCGCCACCAAGAACGGCGTGGTGAAGAAAACCCCGCTGGAGGAGTACAGCCGCCCGCGCGCCAACGGCATCATCGCCGTCAACTTGCGCGAGGACGACGCCCTCATCGGCGTGGTGCTGGTCAAGGAAGGGGACGAGGTGATGCTGGCCACCCGCGGCGGCATGACCCTGCGGTTCAGCGAGGCCGACGCCCGGGACATGGGGCGCAACTCCACCGGCGTGCGCGGCATCAAGCTGATGCCCGATGACGAGGTCATCGGCCTGGTGGTCACCGAACCGGAGGGGCAACTGCTCACCGTCTGCCAGAACGGCTACGGCAAGCGCACCCCCTTCGGCCCGAACTCCGCGGGTGCCGAGGCGGATGCGGGCGAAACAGAGGAGGCCGAAGAGACGGCTGCTCCCGAGCCCGCCGAGTCCGAGGACGGCGAGGAATCGGCCCCGGCTTCCGCCATGCGCTACCGCCTGCAACGCCGCGGTGGCAAGGGCGTGCGCGATATCAAGACCGAGGGACGCAACGGCCCGGTCATCGCCGTGGCGGCGGTACGCGACGGCCAGGATGTGATCTTGGTGACCAAGAACGGCATGGTGAACCGCACGCCGGCCGACCAGATTCGCCAGTGTGGCCGCAACACCAAGGGTGTGCGGCTGATCAACCTGAGATCCGAGGATCAGGTGGTGAGCGTGGCCGTGGTGGAACGCGACCCCGAACCACCCGCTGACGAGGCCGCCGGGCAGGAAACCCCGTCCACCCCCACCACGGAGGCCTGATCCATGCGCGTTCTGGTCACAGGCGGTTACGGTTTTTTGGGGGCCTGGATCGCCCGCGACTTGCTGGACCGTGGGCACGAGCCTGTCCTGTTCGACCTGGCCAGCAACCCGCGTCGCTTGGAGATGGTGCTCAGCGCCAGGGAGATTGGCGCGCTTCCCTTCGCCCAGGGAGATGTGGCCGATTGTGACCGTGTGGTGTCTGCATGTCGGGAGCATTCCGTCGGCGGCATCATCCACCTGGCCGGCCTGCAGGTGCCTACCTGCCGGGCCAAGCCGCTCGAGGGGGCCCGGGTCAATGTGCTGGGCACGCTGGCGGTGCTGGAGGCGGCCCGACAACTGCCGGCACCCCGGCCCCGTGTGGTGCTAGCTTCCAGCGCGGCGGTGTTCGGACCTCCCGCAATGTATCCCCCAGGCCCGCTGGCCGACCAGGTACCTCTGCGCCCAGGCACGCATTACGGCTGGTTCAAGATCTGCAACGAGGGCAACGCCCGGGTCTACAGTCTCGAGCACGGCCTCGAGACGGTGGCGCTGCGCCCATGGACGGTGTACGGTCCGGGACGCGATGTCGGCATGACCAGTGAGCCCACCCGCGCGGTGAAGTGTCTGGCTTTGGGCCGGCACTACAAGATCAGTTACGGGGGCGTGCAGGATTTGCAGTTTGTGGGGGACATCGCCCGCGCGTTTGTCCAGTGCCTCACAGGCGCCTACAAGGGGCCTGAGGCCTACAACCTGCGCGGCGCGGTGGTGGATATCCGCGAGTTCCACCGTGCCCTGTGCGCCGTGGACCCCAAGGCCCTCGAACTGGTCACCGTGGGCGAAAGCCAACTCCCCATCGCTCCTGATCTGGATGACTCCCTGCTGCAGGCGCATTACGGTCCGCTGCCGCCCACCCTGTTGGCGGAAGGCCTACGCCGTACCCTGGCCATGTTCCGCGAACAACTCGCCGCCGGCACGCTGGACACGGCGGATTTGGGGTAGGGGTCGTTTGGGGCTGGCATCGATCTTTGTGGAAAAGTGATTAGCCTCAAAAAATGGCGGAAATCCTTGATCGGGTTTCGTTAAACCGCGGGGATCAGCCAGATCTGGTCTTACAACCATTCTGGATCCCTTTCGGAACATGCAATGATCCTACGACTAAGCCAAGAAATGGCCCGCAGGAGGAAGCTTTTGCCCCTTGCGGAAAGACCGCCAGCCGCTGACCCTTTGGCTGATTGGAATTGCCGTGAATTCAGGATTGGGAGGTACTCCTTTTGGATGGCCTCCCATTCAGTCACCCTGTTTTCGGTGTTGATGCGCCCCCAACCAGTTCGAACAAATGCCGAATTTGCAGGGCGGGTTCTGGATCAGGTTGCAAATCATGTTCAGGAGCGGGGGTATGGAATCCTTGCCTGCCGTTTGCGTTCCGACCGTGATATCCACTTCGCCAAGGCGCTGAACCGGCGGGTGACGGGTTCGATCAACCAGTTGACTGGTTTCGCCACGGTTTTCATCGGTTCCCCGGATGAAGATCTGGATGCCATTTCCGATAGGTTGAACGCCACCATCCTTTCTTTCCTTGGCAAGAATAAAAACGATTATGGATTACCCAAGGATGCCTTGGAGGAATTACTTATCAAGCAGAGTTGACCAGGTCTTGGCTGAGCCCTGAATTAGCTTCCTCCTGCCGGATGTTTTTCCGGGTTCCTTAAGGCAGTTTCCAAGCCCGATTATCCTAGGTTGAAATTGCCCTATTTCCTCATGGTTTTCAAAGCTTATGCGCCTTGGACGCAGCGATAACCGAAAAATTTCGCTATTTCATGACCGGGTTAGTACGTCTTCCTGGGCTTCCCATAGAAGCAGTGCTCTCACGATTTCCACTGCCTGATTTCCTAGACGGCCAAATTCCAATCCACGAACTCGGCGGAGCCTTCCGCCAATTTCTTGCGCCGTTCGTCAAGGATTTGCCGGTGATGGTCGGTCAGCGGGATTCTCCAGGGGCTTCAGACAGGCTATTCCAAATAGTTTCAATCAGGAGGACTTTTTCCTCTGCAGTCATTTGGTCCAAAGGCAAGTCGATTTTCATGGATGCGCCCCTCACAGCGTTCTTTTGGATTATTGCCTCCCGGCTTGGCTCCAGCGAATAACCCTTCAGTCGGAAGAAGTGGACAAGACCAAGTGGAGCGCGCTCACCCCTTCACACCCCGCTCCAGCTTGCCTCCCGGCAACCTCCGCACTACCTGTCCCAGTTCCAGCGGGAACAGAACCTGGGCCAGAGCTCCTGGGTTCAGACCCAAGCGGTCGGCCAGCACTTCCAGGTGCATCGGGCCGTTTTCCAATAGCTTCCAGAGTTCCAATCCTTGGCCCGTTAGGCCAGTCGGTTGGGGGCGTGGACCAGTGTTGATGGGTCCCGCGGGGATGGGGGCTGCTTCTGGGTTTTCCTTGAGCTTGGCTCGTTTGGGTTCTGGTGGTGCTTTGACCGGGGTGGGGTCCGGCGCCGGTTGCTGGCCGATGGCCTCCAGCACGTCCTCAATCCCGCGGCAAACCAGCGCCCCCTCACGCAGCAGCGTGTGGCACCCTTCCGATAGCGGGCTGTCGATCGGCCCGGGAACGGCCAACAAGGGCTTGCCCTGTTCGGCTGCGTGGGTGGCGGTGTGCAGCGTGCCGCTCTTGGCCTGCGCCTCGACGATCACCACCGCCAGAGACAGGCCCGAGATCAGCCGGTTGCGTGATGGGAACAGTCCAGCCTGTGGTTTCTGCCCCATCGGATGCTCACTAAAAAGACCACCCGCCTGCCGAACCCGCTGGGCCAAGTCGGCATGTTCGGGGGGATAGATGCCAGACAGGCCGTTGGCCAGGACCGCCAGCGTGCGGCCGCCTGCCTCCAGGGCGGCCTCGTGGGCCACACCGTCGATGCCGCGGGCCAAGCCGCTCACGACGGTGATGCCCGCCTTGGCCAATTCCCGTGCCAGCCGCTGGGCGACCCTGCGGCCGTAGGGGGTTGGCTCCCGCGACCCGACGATCGCCACCGCGCGCCGGTCCGCGGGCGTGTACTCGCCGGCCAGGTAGAGCAGGGGAGGCATGCCCTCCAGACTGGCCAGCGCCTCGGGAAAACCTGGCTCGCCGAGGGCCAGCGGACTGGCTTGGTGTCGGGCCAGCAGGCCTACCTCATTTTCCAGGGCGGAGGAGCGCGCCGCTTGAGTGATCTTGTCGAGCAGGGCCTTGGTGATGTTGGGGATTCCGGCTAGGGTGGCCGCGTCGCCCGCCAGCAATGCGGATGGGTCGGGCACATGCTCCAACAGAGATGCCAGCGTGCGGGGGCCAATGCCCGGGACCAAGCGCAGGGCCAGAATTGCCCGGGTGCGGGGTGACAGTTCCACGCTCATCCAGGCACCCTCGCCGAAGTCGGTTCCGGCGACCCGGGTGCGCCGGCCAGCAGTTGCACGATCACGGCGTCCGCAACAAAGCGGCCTTCCCGGGTCAAACGCACTCCACGCTCATCCTTTTCAAGCAGCCCTTGGCTTACCAAGGGGCCTGCCCCATCACCCAGGATCTGGTCGAGGGTAAATCCCGTTCGGCCCTGGAACTCCCCTGGCACCACGCCCTCGGCGCGCCGCAGATTCAGCATCAAGGTCTCGCGTGCGGTCTCCCACGGCTCCAGCCGTTCGCGTTGGAAGGCTGTGTCTTCCCCGGCCAAGGCCAGGCGGAGGTACCGGTCCAGGTCACGGGTATTCAGCGTGCGTTCGCCATCCACCAGGCCCGCCGCGCCCATGCCGATGCCGAGGTGCGGCAGATTGGCCCAGTACACCCGGTTGTGGCGGCTCTCGAAGCCAGGTTTTGAAAAATTGGAGATCTCGTATTGTTTGTATCCGGCCGTCTCCAGCGTGGTGATGGCCTGGTCATAGAGTTCGCGCTCCAACTCCTCTGCCAGCGGCAGCACCAGTCCCCCGCGTACCTTCTTTTCCAGCGGGGTCCCCCGTTCGTAGGTGAGGCCGTACAGGCTCAGGTGGTCGGGCCCCAGATCGATTGCCCGGCGCAGGTCCTCCGCCCAGTTTTCCCGGGTCTGGCCGGGCGCCCCGAAGATCAGGTCCAGCGACACCGCCAATCCGGCATCCCGGGCCGCCAGCACGCCGCGTGACACCAGGGTGGCATCATGCGGCCGCTCCAGTGCCGCCAGGGTTCCCGGTTCAAACGCCTGCACACCCAGGCTGATCCGGGTGAAACCGCTGTTCGCCAGCACCCGCGCCTTCTCCGCATCGAACGATTCGGGGTTGGCCTCCAGACTGGCCTCGCCCCCGGTAGCCAGCGGGGTCCGTTCGGCCAGAATCTTTCCCAGCCGGCGCAGTTGGCCAGCATCCAGCAGCGAGGGGGTGCCGCCACCTACGAACCAGGTATCCATCGGCGGAGGGCCTTGTCGTCCCATGGGCAACTTGCGGGCCAGTTCGGCTTCCAGGGCATCCAGGTAGGCGTCTATCCGGTCGGCCCTGCCCAACGCGATGGCGAAATCGCAGTAGCCGCAATGCTTGGCGCAGAAGGGGATATGCGCGTACAGCGACCGGGGCACCGGTGTACTGGGCGCGGAATTGAGGGGTGCTACCATGGTTAGATTCTACCGGTTGCCGGCCAACCAGCGGGCACACACGGTGCGGGCAAGGGGCAGCGTCAAGAAAGGCGAACGAGTCATGCGTCTGGCGGGCAAAAAAGCGTTGGTCACCGGGGCGGCGAACGGCATCGGCTGGGCGAGCGCCCGGGCCCTGGCGGCGGATGGTGCTGATGTGGCGTTGTTGGACCTGCGCTGGCCGGGATATGGGGGCTCAGGGGCCCTGCAGCTGCAATCATTTGGACACAAAGCCATCGAGATCCCCTGCGATGTGACCGACCGCCAGGCCGTGGAAGCCGCCATCGAGCGCACTGAAAAGGAACTTGGCGGTCTGGACATCCTGGTCACCAGCGCGGTCTACAGCGACCGCGAGATGTTCACCGAGGCGAACCTCGAAGGCTTCAAGAAGACCATCGATGTGACCATGTGGGGCGCCTTCTGGGCGCTCCGGGGCTTCGCCCGACACCTGATCGCCCGCAAGCGACCCGGTTCCGCCGTGTTGATCAGCTCGCCGCACGCCTATGTCGCCATGCCCAGTTGCATGGCCTACAACATGGCGAAGGCCGGCCTCGACATGATGGGCAAGACTGCCGCCATGGAGTTGGGGCCCAAGGGTATCCGCGTCAACATGATCTACCCCGGCTGGACCGACACTCCGGGTGAGCGCAAGTTCTTCAGCGAGGAAACCCTGCAGCAGGCCAGCAAGGCGCTGCCCCAAGGCCGACTGATGAAGCCTGAGGAGGTCGCCCGCGGCGTGGTCTTCCTGTGCGAGGACGCCAGCGACTGCATCACCGGCACCATCCTGTCGGTGGACGGCGGCTCCCAGCTCCCCTGGTGGAGCAAGCGCGGCACAGGCGAATTCTAGGTTTTTCCCCTTTTTCCCAGACGATCCGTCTTCCGCCCCTTGAACCCGGCACCCGCCGGGTTTACAAGAGGTTTCACGCTTTGTTGTCGAATCTCGGATTCCATCCCCCTTTTTCCGGAGTACCCCGCCATGCGCCTCTCCCGCCGCGGCTTTGCCGCCTCGCTGTCCACCGCCGCCGCCGCCACGCTCGCCGCGCCCGTGCTGGGCCAGAAGCGCGACTTCAGTCCGGGTGCCGCGCCGGTCCGCTACCCCGATCCTGACATCGTCAAACTGGATGACCGCTTCGCCAAATACCTGATCGGCAACACGCCGATCCAGCGCCTGCACACAGGCTGCCTGTGGGCCGAAGGGCCAGCCTGGAGCAGCGTGGGCCGCTACCTGGTCTGGAGTGATATCCCCAACGACCGCCACCTGCGCTACCTCGATGAGAACGGCCAAGTCAGCGTCATGCGCCAACCGGTGGGCAACACCAACGGCAACACTTTCGACTACCAGGGCCGGCTGGTCTCCTGCGAGCACGGCAACCGACGCGTGGTGCGCCACGAGCACGATGGCTCCCTCACCGTGCTGGCCGACCGGTTCGAGGGCAAGCGTTTCAATGCCCCCAACGATGTGATCGTCCACCCGAAGACCGGCGACATCTGGTTCACCGATCCCGGCTATGGCTCCCTGGGCAACTACGAGGGGAACAAGGGCCCGCTCGAGATCAAGGAGGCGGTCTACCGCATCGACGCCCGCACCCGCGCAGTGGTGAAGCTCACGGAGCAGCTCGACAAGCCGAACGGCCTCTGCTTCTCGAACGACTACACCAAGCTCTATGTCGCCGACACCGGCAAGCTGAAAAGCATCCTGGTGTTCGACATCGCCGAGGATACGAAGATTGGCGAGGGCCGTGAGTTCCACTCGATGAAGATGAAGCTGGGTGACAAGGAAGTCTCCGGCATCGCTGATGGCATCCGCTGCGACATTGATGGCAACATCTGGGCTTCCGCCGGCTGGGTGGGTGAGGGCTACGACGGTGTGCATGTCTTCGCGCCGGATGGCACCCGCATTGGCCAGATCCGCCTGCCCGAGATCTGCAGCAATGTCTGCTTCGGCGGTGCCAAGCGCAACCGACTGTTCATGACCGGGAGCCAATCACTGTACGCGGTTTATGTGGAAACGCGGGGAGCACACATCTCCTGACGGGCCCCCTTCCGCCCGTCTTCCTTGGTGACCCCCACCCGAATCCCGAGCCCCAGCCATGTCCTCCGTTTCCCCCGCCGTCCCTGACAAGTCTGGTGACGGCAAAATCGGCAGCCACCAGATCAAGAGTGGCGTCGCCGCCTGGCTGGGCTGGATGTTTGACGGCCTGGACATGCACCTCTACACCCTGGTGGCCCTGCCCTTCGTGGCCGAGCTGATGGGTTTGACCGACACCGACCAGGCGGTGCGTGAGAAGGCCAGCTACATCCAGGCGGCTTTTCTGGCGGGCTGGGCCCTGGGTGGCGGCCTGTTCGGCCTGGTGGGCGACCGGCTGGGGCGGACGCGTGCGCTCATCCTGACCATCCTCACCTACGCGTTGTTCACCGGCCTGAGCTTTTTTGCCCAGAGCTGGTGGCAATTGATGGCCTTCCGCTTCCTGGCCGCGCTGGGCATTGGCGGGGAGTGGGCGGTCGGGGCGTCGCTACTCAGCGAAACCTGGCCGGCCAAGTGGCGGCCCTGGCTGGCGGCAATACTACAGACCGGGGTGAATATCGGCGTGCTGTTCGCCAACCTGGCGGGCTTCCTGCTCAGTTCCTACCCCAACCGCACGGTTTTTCTGGTGGGGGTCATCCCAGCCCTGCTGGTGTTGTGGATCCGCAAGGAGGTGCCCGAACCGGAGGCTTGGGAGCAGGCGAAGGAGACCGCGCGGCCGGGTATCGCCGACCTGTTCCGTGGCGATTTGCTGCGCACCACGCTGGTCACGCTGCTGGTCTGCTCATTCTCACTCTCGGGTCACTGGGCGTTCATGTTCTGGTCCACCCAGCAGGTGGGGCGCCTGCAGATCGAGACGATGCAAAAGGCGGAATCGCCACCCTCCGAGGAGGAAGTCCGCCTCGCCGGCAAGCAGATGACCAACAAGGGCCTCAGCGTGCTGATGTTCTCCAGCATTGCCGGCAACTTCGTGGCGGCGGTGTTGGCCCGTTTCCTGGGTTACCGCTGGGCCATCCTGCTGTTGTGCGCCGTGTACGGGGTGCTGCTGTTCCTTGCCTACAGTGTGGTGCGGTTACCCGGAGAAATGCTCTGGTGGTTTGTGCCCCTGGGTATCTGCCAGGGAGTCTTCGGCCTGTTCACCATGTACATGCCGCCCTTGTTCCCCACGCTGCTGCGGACTACCGGCGCTGGTTTCTGCTACAACATCGGCCGTCTCGCCGCCGCTGGCGCCACGATCATCCTCGTGTTCCTGCCGGTGCCTGACCTGCGCCACGCGCTGTTGTGGACCGGCGGCCCCCTACTGGCCGCGGCGATGGTGGGCCTGATGCTGCCTGAGCACCGGGCGGAGGCGTGAGGGACCAGTTTTAAAAGGTATAATTCCTGAAACGGTCAGGCTTCACTGTTTGTCCAAAGGCGAACAGCGTGCCGATGGACAGAATCTGTAATGTCGTTTCTGGGGAAATAGGCATGCAAACTTTGCTGTCAATAGATGGTAATCCGGAACTGAAACGCATTTTTGAGGCGCTTCGCCCGGGGGAAGAGGTGGTCGTCACCCTCAACAACCAACCCGTTGGAAAAATCCTGCCAAACGAGGTTGTGTGCAAAGGAAAGCTCCGACCTCCTCCTGGCCTCGGAAAAGGGATGATCGATTATGTTGCCCCGGACTTTGACGCACCTTTGGATTGCCTGAAGGAGTACATGGGGTGAGGTTGCTCCTATACACGCATGTGCTCATTTGGCTGATGGAGGCAAACCCCAAGCTGTCAGATCACTTGGTGGGAACGCTCCGGGATATGGAAAATGAATTGCTCGTCAGCATTGGCAGCGTGTGGGAGATCGCGATCAAATGTGGCATTGGCAAAATGAGACTGAAAACTTCCTATGAAAGGTTTCTGGAAACAGCAATCAAGGATTATGGGATCAATCTGCTGCCGGTCACGGAGTTAGACTGCCTGGAATGCTACAAGCTTCCGTTTTTCAAATCCAACCACAAGGACCCCTTCGATCGGATGATCATCTCCCAAGCCATTCGCAACAGCTTGACTGTTGTCAGTGCCGACGAGGCCTTTGACGCCGATCCGGTCCGCAGAATCTGGTGAATGGGCAGACAGGACCTGCCGCGCGCTCACGGTGCCGGATACTTCGGCTTCCGTCCTTCCAAAACTTCCACCACATCCCGTACCACCCAGCTCATATTCTCAATCGCGGTGCGCGTCCGCGCCGCCATATGAGGTGTGAGGAGGACATTGTCGAGCCCCAGCAGCGGATAGTCGGCTTTGGGCGGTTCCGGATCAAAGACATCGATGGCGGCGCCTGCGATCTTTTTTTGCTGCAGCAGATCAGCCAGCGCCGCATCATCCAGCACCTCGCCTCGGCTGGTGTTGATCAGGATCGCCGTCGGTTTCATCCGGGAAAGAAGGTCGGGGCCTACCAGCTTCTCGTTGCCAGACTTCATGTCCACATGCAGGGACACGATGTCCGCTTCCTGGAAGAGGGTTTGCTTGTCCACCGGGGTTGCTGGAAAGCTGAGTTGGCCCTGCACATCGATCAGGTCGTTGTAGATCACCCGCATACCGAAGCCATTGGCAGCGATGGCACCCACCCGCCGGCCGACGCGACCCATACCCAGAATGCCCAGTGTCAGCTCGTTCAACTGCACACCGCGCTGGGTGTCGCGGATCCGTTTGAACTCCTTCGGGTCGTAGGCGTTGTCCCTGAAGAACGCCCAAGGCCTCAGCAACTGCAGCGCGTAGCCGATGACAAAGTCGCCCACGGCCAGCGTGTTGGCATCCGGCGTGTAGACCACCTCCACGCCCCGGGCCCGGCATGCCTTTACATCGATGTTCTCGATGCCCACGCCGCCCCGACCGACCACTTTCAGTTTCGGGCAGCGTGCCAACAGCCCGGCGTTCACCCGGGTGTAGGTCCGCACCACCATCCCCTCCACCTCCGGCAGCGCGGCGTCGAAGGCGGGGGAGTCGGGCGCGGCCTCGATGACACGGGCCCGCTCCTTCAGCCAAGCCAGAGGTGTCGGATCGGAGCCTTCGGTGACCAGAACGGTGGGTAGGTGGTTCATCTTGCCGTTATAGCGAAAGCCTTACTCCTGAACTATCCCCGGCCGCTTTAGGCTGGAAGCTTCTCTGTACCTTCTGAACCTGTCACACCCTTCGCCAGCCAGTACCGGGCCCCAAGAGCGCCCAGGATGCCCAGCGCACCACAGACCATCCACACGGTGACTGGCTCGCTTTCCGGTGCCAATAGCCGGGACCAGACCGGGTTAAGCAGCGGTTCCAGCAACGTGATCAGCCCCGCCTCGCGGGCGGAGATATGCCGTAGCGCCCGCGCGGCGATCAGGTAGGGCAACCCCATCTGCAGGCCGCCGAACAGCGCCATCATCGCCAATTGCAGGGTGGTGGGTTGGGCTTGCAGCAGCACCACGGGCAACAGCACCAGCGCGCCTGTCAGAAAGTTGAAAACGGTCACCGGCGCGCTGGGCAGGTCCTTCAGCCAGCCCAGCCCCATCAGCACCAACGCGAAACCCACGCCGCTTGCCAGTGCCAGACCCACCGCGGTGAGGTGGCCATCCTCCCAGCCCTCCAGCACCAGGCAGGCCACTCCACCCATCGCTAGCACCAGGCTGACCAGCGTGGCCCGGTCAAGTTTTTCACGCCAGAATAGCCAGCCGACCAGCACCACCCAAAACGGCGCGGTGTATTGCAGCAGCACTGCGCTGGCGGAGGAGCCCAGCGCCAGAGAGGCGACAAAAGTGGCGTTCATGAATGCGAAGGCCACCGCCACCGGCACCATGCGCCAGGAAAAACGGACCTGCGACGGTTTCACAAACGGTAGGAGCAGGCAGCCGCCCCAGAACACCCTCCAGAAGGCCATCGCCAGGGGCGACATCGGCGGCTCGTGCGCGCTGAAGCCGATCACAGGCGAGGTGTCGGTGGTCATCACCCGCGTGAAGGCGCCCGACAGGCTCCACAGTACCGCCGCCAGTACCAGGCCCAGTCGTGCCCTGCGGACCTGCCTGTCAGAGCGGTCACCCTGTGGCAGAGGTTGGTTCAGCGGGGTTTCCATGCCCACACCTGGTACCCCTCATTGGCCATGCCGATTCCCTGATAAAAGGCCTGGGCCGGCCGGTTGTGCTCTTCCACATACAGACGTACAAGCACCGCGCCACCTTCGTTGCCGGGATCACGGGCCATGTCCATCACGGTGGCGAACAGCGCCCGCATGATGCCACGCCGGCGGTGGGTCTGCTCCACATAGACACTCTGGATCCACCAGACCCAGCCGTCGCGCCAGTCACTCCACTCACGGGTCAGCATCAGTTGGCCGAGCACCGGTCCCCCGGCGATTTCGCGGGCTACCAGATACCGGGCCTCGGGCGACCGTTCCAGACCGTGGCGCACGCCCGACAACACCGTTGCCGGATCGAGTTGCAGGCCTTCGGTTTCCAGGGCCAACAATTGGTTGAAGCGCGCCAGGGTGGGGGCGTCTTGCGGGTTGGCAGCAGTGATCAGCCAGCGGGCGGGAGTTCTCATGGGAATAGCTTACCGGCTGTCAGCCTGCTCCGTCTGATTTACGATACGGGCTGATAACCGAATTCCTGAAGGTTAGCGCCATGCCCGCTATGGATGACTTCGCCTGGAAAAAACTCGAGGAGGCCGCCGAAGCCGCCTGCGCCGGCCGTGGCAGCGGCCACGATTGGCTGCATGTGCGCCGGGTCACCCGGCTGGCCGAGAATTTGGCCCGGGCCGAACAGGCGGATATTGTCCTTCTGCGCGCCGCCGCACTACTGCACGAGTTGGTCAACCACCCCAAAAACCATCCCCGTTCCGCCCATTCGGGGGAGGACTGCGCCCGGGCGGCCCGGCTTTTGCTCGCGCAGGTGGGAGTGGATTTGGCCTGGGCCGAAAAAGTTGCCACCTGCATCGAGGAGCATGCCTGGTCGGCCGGCAAGTCACCCACCCTGCGCGAGTCGGCCCTGCTGCAGGATGCCGACCGACTCGATGCTCTCGGTGCCATCGGCCTGGCCCGCTGCTTCGCCACCGCCGATCGCATGGATAGCCTGATCCACCACTTCGAGGACCCTGCTGCCCAATCCCGCGAACTCGATGACAAGCGCTACGCGCTAGACCACCTGCCCAAGAAACTCCTGCGGCTGCCCGACCGCTTCCACAGCCAAACCGCCAGGCGGCTGGCCGAACCACGTGTGCTTCTGGTGCGCGCGTTCTACGAGGCGATGTTGGCGGAATTGGCGGACTGAATCGCAGTGTCTTGTGGCCTGTTCGACCACATGCTTTGGCAAATCAATAACTAAACCCCCCGCCCGTCTCGCAGGCAGGGGGATATTTGGAAACGAAACGGGTCAATATGCCTAGGCGGGAGGCACTGGCAGGGTGACGCGCTTGCGGATGTCGAGCTCGATGGAGCCGAAGGCCTGCTCGTGGCGCTGGATGGTCATGGCCAGGGCGCTCAGCAATCGCTTGGCGGTGTAGAAGTTCATGATCAGGCGGTTGTTCACATTGATTTCCTGCTTCCCTTGGGCGAAAGGGTTGGGATTCAGCGCGAAATCCACAATCACTTCCTCAGGGGTTGCGGTCACCCTTGCGAAGTTAGCGTATGCCGCATGGGCCCCGGTGTCGTGTACTTGCATCTCGACCTGGCCTTCGGCTTGGTTTTCCGACATGGACAATTCCTCAAGGGAGTGAGTAATAAGGCTAATCTTCCATAATACATGACCCTCCGACCGGTCAAGTCGTCAATCGAATCTCAGGGAGTACGCATTCAAGAAATGCCAAGGATTTGGACCAAACCATAATTTGGTTAAGATATCATCCTGTTTATGGAACTATTTGGGGCATCTTCATGCCGATTTCCGTGACTTGTAACTGTGGGAAGAAGCTGACCGCGCCCGATACCCTGGCCGGGAAGCGGGCCAAATGTCCGGCTTGCAAGGAGTTGGTTAAAATTCCCGAGCCTTTGGAGGTCATCGAGGATGAGATCGAATTCATCGATGACGTTGAGGTAATCGACGAGGTGCCGTTGCCCAAGCCCAGGGTGGCCGGGCCCAAAAGTCGCGCTCAAAAAATCGAGGAGTATGATTCCGAGCCGGAGGATGTTTCGGACGCTCCCGGCCAGACTGCCCTGGACCGAAAACTGAGCGGAGACACGCAGGCCAGCAACCCTGGCAATGTGAAGGTGGACTTCCTGTTCGCGTTCCAGAACTATCCGACCGGGACCCTGGTGATGGTGGCGATCGGGCTGGTGCTTTTGGGTCTGGGGGCGTGGAATTTCATGACTCCCAACGGCGGCAAATCGGGTTCGGGGTTCCTGGCTGTGGGGATCGGGGCCTTCGGTTTGTGTGCCTGGGGCTGGTACATGTTCAGCCGGACCATGATCTACGGGTGTGCCAACCCCG
>Ga0169931_10000593_pt1 | contig 60033 bp, 62 predicted proteins | sample Kivu_15m_20L_FD_129675 | JGI IMG/M metagenome (GOLD analysis project Ga0169931, IMG submission 129675) | Freshwater microbial communities from Lake Kivu, Western Province, Rwanda to study Microbial Dark Matter (Phase II) - Kivu_15m_20L... | ecosystem: Environmental > Aquatic > Freshwater > Lake...
CGGTGCTTGATGCTGCCCCGGGTGCGTCGCCCAAGCGCGTGGCATACCTGCCGCAGCACCCCGTGTCGTCACACACGCTGCCGCTTCGAGCGCGAGACGTCGTCGCGATGGGCCGCTACGCGCATCTCGGGCTGTTCAAGCGCACCGGCGCTACCGATCGCGAGGTCGTGGAGCGAACGATGCATCGCACCGGTGTAGCCGAGTTTGCCGACAAGCCGCTTCGTGAGATGTCGGGCGGGCAGCAACAACGCACGCACCTCGCCCAGGTGCTCGCGCGTGAAGCAGAAGTGCTGTTGCTCGATGAACCAACGGCCGGGCTCGACATCGCCGGCAAGGCAGCCGTTGCCGACATCATTGACACCGAGCGTGCACGCGGTGTGACGGTAGTGATCGCCACACACGACCTGGCTGATGCCGAGTCGGCAACGTCGGTCCTGCTACTCGCTCAACGTGTCGTTGCCTTCGGACCCCCGGGCGTGGCGCTGCGTGACGACAATCTGCGCGAGTGCTTCGGCTTCACACAGCCGCACTGAGTCGCGCTTCGTGCGCAAGTAACTTTCGCTTCATCGCGATTCCGAGCGAATAGCCGCCCTCACCGTTGCCCGCCACCACGCGATGGCACGGAACGATGATCGGCACGGGATTCGCCCCGTTCGCACTGCCGATCGCCCGCACCGCGCGGGGACATCCGGCACGACGTGCCTGCTCACCGTAGGAAATCGTCGCACCGAAGGGGATCCGCCGCAGTTGCTCCCACGCCGCAAGGCGGAAATCGGTCGCAGCGAGATCGAGCCGCACCGTGAACCGGCGTCGCGTGCCGGCGAAGTACTCGCGCAACTCGCGCACGGCCCGCGCAACGTGCCGCGCCGCAGTCGCGTCGCCGACGATCCGGGATCCGGTCGCACGTGATACGCCCACCGATCGTCTCTCGATCGACGTCACACCCTTTCGTGACGCGGTAACGACGAGCGCGCCGACGGGCGTGGTGATCACTCCGCGCGCGCGGAGCTCCGTCGTCACGACTCGGTGCGCAACGTCGCCGCCATGACGGCGCGCGGGTCCGGCAGGACCGGACACCCTTCGCCGGTGCGGTGATAGATGACCGCTTCGGCGTGGTAATCCTCGATCGCCCGGCGTACCACGTCGTCGGCATACACCGATCCGTCGACGATCGGACCGCGACGCTTGTCGATGATCGCCTCGACGTCGACGCCGTTCAGCGTGCGGTGGCATTCGAGGGCATGCGCGAGTGCGAGCACCTCGTACCTGTTGTCGGAGATGAGCCGTTCGGTGCGCTCGTACAACTCGCGCAGACGCTCCTCGACGCGTTCACCGAGCACGGGTGACATCGCCGCCGACGGCTCCTGCTCACCGGTGCGCCGACCGCCGCCGGCACCTCCGGCCGAGCCGGCCATGAGCACCGAGTGCGATGCGAGTGTCGTCCCCATTCCCCACCGCGATTCCATGACGAGGGCGAGACGCGTCGCGTTGTCGAGGTCGCTCGACACACCGTTCGTGCTGTCGCCGTCGAAGAACATCCGCTCGCCAACGAGGCTGGCGATGGAGATCTGGATGTCGTGCTCCGCCTCGGTCTTCCACTCGAACATCCGCTCGACGATGGGAACGCGCGACACGAAGCCGCCGACGTCGCCGCGACGCTCGATCGTTGCCACGTCGATCTGGAAGTCCTTCTTCAGGCGGTACGCCGCGACGGCGTGACACGCTTCGTGCACCGCGACGGCGTGACGTTCACGATCGACGTACTCGAAACCGTCGGTGACACCGTGCTCCTTGAGGCTCTTCGCCGACACGATGTCGCGCCACTCGATGACCTCGCGACCGTCGCGCAGACTCGCCATGAGTGCTTCGTTGACGACGTCCTTGATGACTGCACCCGACGCATACGGGCTGGCGGTGGCGAGGCGAACGACGTCGTCGCGCGTGAGGACGTGCTTCACTTTCGACAGGTAACCGTCGAACGTGCGAATGCGACCCTCGCGCGACGGGTAACCGACGCGGAACTGGCGGTCGATGCGCCCCGGGCGCAGCAGCGCCTCGTCGAGCGAATCGGGCATGTTCGTCGCCATGACATGGAGAATGCGGTACTTCGGCGGATTCGACGGCTTCATGCCAACGAGGCGCTTCAGGCGGTTGACGAGTCCGCGCGGTTTCTTCAAGCCCTGCATCGACGCGAGGATCGCATTCAGCGTTCCCAGGTCTCCGCCACCGCCGCCGGGAACCACGAGCCCGTTCATCTTCGGTCCGACTCCGAACGCATTGACGTCGTAACGACCGGCCGCAACGAGTTGTCCGGCGCCGCTGAGCATCGTTGCTGCACCGCAACACGGATCGTGCCCGAACGTCGACGCACCGACGCCACGCGGCTGCACACCCGACAGCGCGCGACGACCGAGCACGTCGGCTTCGTCGAAGAATGCGACGACACCGCCGTAGCGCAACGACAACTTGCGCAGTCGGCGGTACAGCGACTTCACCTTGAGGATGTTTACGCCGATGAACATCGCCTGGAACGCACCGGGCTCGACGAGCACGAACGGCTTGCCAGTCTCGCCGGCCAGCGCTTCGGCGATGAGCGTCTTTCCCGTACCGGGCGGCCCCCACAGGAGGATTCCGCCGGGAACGTAACCGCCCTTCGCTTCGATCGTGTCCGGATCCTCGAGCAGGCTGAGCGTTTCCTTCACCCGTGCGACGACCTGGTCCTGACCCCACACGTCGTCGAAGCTCGTCTTGATGTCCTCCGGCATCAGCACCTCGACGCCGCCACGCGACAGGAACCAGAAGATCGCGACGAACTGCCCAACCGCTAGGAGCATGTATGCCGCGAATTGGAGGATCGTCGGCAGGGCCTGCCACAGTCGCACGAGTGCCTCGAGCCAGGCACGAATCGGCTCGGTGTCGAACGCCGCGGAGAAGAGGAAGGCGCCGAGCAACACGATGCCGCTCCACCACACGATGCGCGAAACACGGTGCTGGGCGAACGCACTCAGCCGGTTCCACGGTGCCTTGACGAGCGCCTCGATGCGTCCGGTGAGACGCCAGTAGCGGGCCCATCGCTCGGCGGTGAAATAGTGCGACTGACGTACCAACTCGAGTCCGAGCACGACGAACAACCAGCGCCGATCGTTGAAGATCATGCGCGTCGCGTCGACGAAACTGACAAGCGGGTTGTCGGCGACCTTGAACAGTGTGAGCACGCCGACCACGACGAGAATCGCGAGCGACACCTTCACGCGGTCAAAGACGAGAACCGGGCGGCGGCAGCCCGGGCGCGCAACGCGCCGGCGGCGCTTCAGCCGACGCGCCTTGCGCGCAACCTTCTTCGCCCGTCGTCGCGCGTCGCGCGCGTCGACGACCGAGCCCGCAGGTACCGGGCCCAGTGAGCCACCGACCGGTGCCGGCCAAATCGTCGTGCGATCCTCGCGGCGCACCGCGCCGTCACCGTCGTGTGCCGTGTTCTCGCTCATCGTCGTTCTCCCGTCATGGTCGTGTGTCGTTCAGGTCACCGGTCGATCTGGAAGTTCGCCACGATCCGGTCGATCGTCGTTCGGTTGGCGTCGAAACACTCGGTGCTGCAACCAACGAGGATTCCGTACACCTCGTTGGCTCGGCGATCCGTGGCGGTGAGTTGCACGACCTTGATCGTTCCGCTGTCGAGCTCGAGGTCGTACACGATGTGTTCTCCGTCGAGTTTCTGCACCTTGCGGACCTTCGGACCTTCGATGAGCGATGCAAATCCCTCTTCGAGCGCGGACTCGAGCTGGACGAACACCACCTGTCGACTGAGCAGATCGAGATCGAGCTCTTCCTCGCTCGTCGGCATCCGCCGTACGACGACCCCCGTCGGCACGACGCTGGACGACAGCAGCATCTTCTCCGATCCGCCCGGGGCCCAGAAGGCACGCACGGAAATGGCCGGCTGTTCCTCGATGTCGACGACCGTCCACGGCTCGGGGGTTTTCGTGTACGCCTTGCTGCGTGCGTCACCGACATAGGTGGAATCGAGAGTGACCGGCGAGCATCCGACCACCGCCAGCGCACCGATCACCACCGCGACGACGAATCGCGTGCCCGTGCGCGATGCATGTGCGGCGATGCGGTCGTTCATTGCATCACCCCCTCGGTGGCGGGGGCGGCCCGAAGCGGTTCTCGGTCGGATCGCTCTTCTTCAGCGAGAACACGAGGTTGACGATCGGCACGAGCATCCACCAGCCGCGATGATTCGTGTCGTGCATCCGGCGCACACCCACGGCGATTGACGGCAGGAACAGTGCGATCGACGTCGCATTGCCGACGTTCTCGTGAATGGCGGCGGCGACGAGCTGCACGATCACCGTGAACAGCGCCCACCACCAGTACTCGCTTCGAGAGGCACGACCGCGGAACGTGACGTAATTCGCGAACCCGCCGCGAATGGCCGATGCGAACGACATCTACTCGCCTCCCTGCGGCTTGGGCTCCTTGGGCAGCCCCAGCACTCTCTCTCCGACGATATTGCGCTGGATCTGACTCGTACCACCCCAGATCGTCTCTGATCGCGAAAAAAAGAAGGACGACATCATCGAACTCGTCGGATACCCCTCGCGGCGCTTGTCCCGCAGGGCCCCGGGCCAGGTACCCGATGCCGGACCGGTATCGATGAGCACGGAGCTCGTCCCGTAGATGTCGAGGGCTAACTCCATGGCCCGCTGGTGCATCTCGGACCAGAACATCTTGTTCGTCGCACCGAGTGCCACCACGCCGAAGTCCTTGCGCGATGCGAGCGTTGCACCGAGCGAACGCAAACCATTGAAGCGCAGGATCTGGATCTTCGTCCAGAACTGCATGAGTCGTTGCCGGATGAGCGGTGAGCGCACGGCACCGTTGCGGCGTGCTTCGGCGAGCATGAGGTTGAACTCCTCCTCGAAGCGACGGAATCCCGTCGTGGCACTCATACCGCGCTCGAAGGCAAGCGTGCTGTTGGCCACCTGCCATCCGTTGTTCACGCCACCGACGACGTTGTCCTTCGGGCACCGCGCGTCGGAGAAGAACACCTCGCAGAATTCGGCGGTGCCGTCGGGCTGCACGATGCCGCGCACTTCGACGCCGGGCTGGCGCATCGGCACCAACAAATAGGAGATGCCTTTGTGCTTCGACGCCTCCTGGTCGGTGCGTACGAGAAGGAAGCAGTAGTCGGCGTGGTGACCACCGGTCGTCCACACCTTCTGGCCGTTGATCACCCACTCGTCACCGTCGAGCACCGCCGTCGTCTTCAGGCTCGCAAGATCGCTGCCGCTGTTCGGCTCGCTGAAACCTTGGCACCAGCGCATCTTGCCCGAGAGAATCGGCGGGAGGAATTCCTTTTTTTGATCCTCGGTTCCCCACTGCAGCAACGTGGGCCCGACGAGCGTGTCGCCGAAGAAGTCGGCGCGCATCGGCGCGCGAGCGCGAGCGAATTCCTCGGTGAGTACGACACCCTCGAGGACGCTCAGACCCTTGCCGCCGTACTCCTTCGGCCACGTCGCACAAATCCAGCCGCCCTCGTGCAACTTCTCCGGCCAACTCGCATTGAATCGCTCACGTTCGTCGTTCGACAGCGAGAAGTCGTCGCCGAACCAACCCTTCGGCAAGTGTGCCTCGAGCCATGCGCGAACGACGCCGCGAAACTTCTCGACTTCGGGTGGATAGTGGATGATCGACGATGTGCTTCCCGACATGGTGACATTGTGTCAATAAGGGTGCCCAATGCGCCATTCCTCTAGCATGCTCACCATGACGGTCACCGAGTCCGCGCCGACGACGACCCGCTGGACCGCCCAGTGGAAGGAATTGTACGAAGAAGTGATCAATACGGGCCTGTGCACCGGGTGCGCTGGCTGCGTCATTTCCTGCCCCCACGACGTCATCGGCTACGAGCACGCCGAGGGCAAGTACAAGCCGTTCCACCTCGAAGAAGAACTCGGACCCTCGAACTGCCTGCACGGCGAGAAGGGCTGCACCACCTGCACCCGGGCCTGTCCGCGGTTCCGCTCGTGGGAACAGGAAGCCGACATGCACCTGTTCGGTCGTACCCGCAAGGACGACGAGATGTACGGCCAGTACCGCCAACTGCTCCTCGTGCGCGCCGCCGACAACGAGACGCATACGAAGGGACAGGACGGCGGGTTCGTGTCGGCCATGCTCATCTGGTTGCTCGAGAACGATTACATCGACGCCGCCCTCACGAGCTTTCTCGAGGGTGACGGCTCGTCATGGAAGGCCAAGCCCGGTCTTGCCCGCAACCGCTCCGAAGTTCTCGCCTCCGCGGGCAGCCGCTACACGTACTCGGCGAACACGCTCGCCCTGAAGGAAGCCGACGCCGCCGGCCTGCAGCGCATCGCGCTCGTCGGTATGAGCTGCCAGTCGTCGGTGCTCCCGGTCATGTGGAAACGCAAGGCGGGCAAGATCGGCAAGCCGTTCCTCTTCAACATCGGACTGTTGTGCTCGAAGACCTTCGACGACGCCATCTTCGAGGAGCTCTTCCTCGCCAAGTACGGCCTGAAGAAGGAAGAAATGGTGAAGATGAACATCAAGGGCGTCTTCCAAATCTGGATGAAGGACGGCTCCTACCACGAGGTCGATCTGAAGGAATGCCACAAGTGGACACGCGAGGGCTGCAAGATGTGTCCCGACTTCTCCGCCGAGCACGCCGATATCTCGACGGGAGGGATCGGTGAGGACAACGACTGGACCCTGTGCGTCGTGCGCACACCGCTCGGTGAGGAAGTGATGAACCGGATGATCGCCGCGGGTGTCGTCGTCGCCCGACCGGCTCAGGACGACGCGACGGCGATGAAGTTGCTGAAGACGCTGAGTATCGTCAGCCGTCGCCGCTGGCCCGAGTTCGCCGAGACGAGCGTGAAGATCGGCGTCCCACCGCCGAAGAAGAAAGCCGACGGCGCACCGGCCGCGGCGCACTGACTTTCGTCGCGGCGCCGCGCCGCGGTGTCTTCGCACGGCTGACGGCGACCCTGAACACGTCGTCGAGCATCGTTTCCGTCAACCGGCCGGTGAACGTGTTCTGCTGGCTCGGGTGGTACGAGCACACGATCGTCATTCCGTTCGGTGCATCGACGACGACCCCGTGACCGAACTTCGGTCGCTTCGCCATACCGAACGCTTCGGCGATGGCGGCATACGCGATTGCTCCGAGGCACACGACGACCCGAGCGGCGCGCAACGCGGCGAGCTCGCGCTGCAGATACGGCAGGCATTGCTCGCGCTCGACAGGAGTCGGGGCGTTGTCCGGCGGTGCACATCGCACCGCGAGGGTCACCCACGCGCCGCTGAGTTCGAGACCGTCGTCACGGTGACGTGACGTCGGTTGGTTCGCGAGTCCGGCACGGTGCATCGCCCGATAAAGCCAGTCACCGCTGCGGTCGCCCGTGAACACGCGCCCCGTGCGGTTCGCACCGTGCGCACCGGGTGCGAGACCGACGACGACGATGCGCGCACCAGCATCACCGAAACCGACGATCGGTTTTCCCCAGTACGACTCGTCGGCGTACGCGGCGCGTTTCGTGCGCGCAACCTCCCCGCGCCAATCAACGAGACGGGGACACGCCGTGCACTTCACCACCGCACGTTGCACGGATCGCAATTCACGTAACGGATCGACGCTGGGCACGGCGAGACCCTACGACGTCGCCAGTAGTTTGGGTTGCCGTGGCGAAGCGTCCGACGTTGCTCCTTCTCGTTCGGCACGGTCTCACACCCACGACGGGCAAGGTGCTTCCCGGTCGGGCCAAAGGTTTGCATCTCTCCGACGACGGCCTCGCCCAGGCACAGCGCGCCGCCGAACGGCTCGCCGAAGTCGGCAAGGTGTCGGCGGTGTACTGCTCACCCCTCGAGCGCACGCGCGAGACGGCGGCGCCGATCGGTCGCGCCCTGAAGCAGCGCGTGCGCACCGACGCGGGACTGCTCGAGTGCGACTTCGGTCGATGGACGGGTGCACGGCTCGACCGACTGATAAAGCGGCCCGAGTGGAGCGCGGTCCAGCGCACGCCGAGTACGTTTCGATTCCCCGGCGGCGAGAGCTTCACCGAAATGCAGACACGCATCGTGTCGACCCTCGATTCGCTGCGCGACCGCCACCCCGGTGGCATCGTCGTCTGCGTCTCGCACGCCGACCCGATCAAGGCGGCCGTGGCTCACGCCATGGGCACGCATCTCGATCTGTTCCAGCGCATCGTCATCGGACCATGTTCCGTGACTGCGCTGTCGTATCACGGTCACACTCCCGTTGTTCTCACGGTGAACTCCGTCGGGGGTTCACTGCGCGAGTTGCGGCCGTCATGAGCGGTTACTGGGATTTCGAAGCGACCGATTCCTTCACCACCGGTGCCGTCGGCACGCCGGGTTCGCGCACCTTCTTCCTCCAGGTTCGCGTCGAGGATCGGTACCTCACGGTGAAGTGCGAGAAGGAACAGGTGGCCGCGCTCTCCACCTACCTGCGCAAGCTGCTCGAGGACGCACCGGCGGTGACCGACCGTCCGCTGCCCGGCACGCTCGAGTTGCGCGAACCGGTCGAACCCGAGTTCATCCTCGGCAGCATCGGCCTCGGATACGACCAGAAGGCCGACCGACTCGTGTTGCAGCTCGAAGAGATGCCGCCGCGCGAGTCGGCCGAGCAGGACACCGGCAAGATCCGCATGCGCATCACGCGCGGACAGGCTGCGGCATTCTGCGAACACGCCGACGACGTCGTTGCCGCGGGTCGACCCAGCTGCGTCTTTTGCGGCCTGCCCCGCAACCCCGATCGGCACGCATGCCCGCGGATGAACTGAACCTCCTCGATCTGCTCACCACCGGCGACATGCGCATGGAAATGCGCATGCCCGACAGCAGCAATGCCACGTTCCTCGTTGCCGTCGGTGACGCAGCCACCGAGGTGCGCGCCATCTACAAGCCGCTGCGCGGCGAACGGCCACTGTGGGATTTCCCACCGGGATTGCATCGCCGCGAGGTTGCCGCATACCGCTTGGCGCGCGCGATGGCTTGGGACATCGTTCCGATCACGGTGCTGCGCGACGGACCCGCCGGCGAGGGCTCGGTGCAGTTGCTCGTAGAGGCGGACTTCGAACAGCACTACTTCACCCTCCACGAAAATCGACCCGATCTTCATCCGACCTTGCGACAACTCGCCCTGTTCGACGTCGTCGCGAACAACACCGACCGAAAGTCGGGGCACGTTCTCATCGACTCCGGCGACCGGGTGTGGGGCATCGACCACGGCTTGTGCTTTGCTGCGGACTTCAAGTTGCGCACCGTCATCTGGGATTTCGCCGGCAACGACGTCACCGATGACGAGATTGCGCCGATCGTTGCGCTCTCACGTTCCGTACCACTCGACGTTGCATCACTGCTCCACGACGCCGAGGTAACGGCACTCATGGAGCGCGCAGGATGGCTCGCCGAGCATCGCGTGTTCCCGCACGACCCGACCGGTCGTGCGTGGCCGTGGCCGCTCGTTTAGAGCGCCACCCGCGACTCGCGCTACTTGCGACCCTTCAGTGCTTCGATCAACTTCGGCAGCACCTTGTGCACGTCACCGACGATGCCGAGGTCGGCAACGCCGAAGATCGGCGCCTCCTTGTCCTTGTTGATCGCGATGATGTTCTTCGAACCCTTCATACCGACCATGTGTTGCGTGGCACCCGAGATGCCCGCAGCGATGTACACGCTCGGCTTCACGACCTTGCCCGTCTGGCCGACCTGGTACGAGTACGGGACCCAGCCGGCGTCGACGATTGCGCGCGACGCACCCGGAGCACCGTTGAGCAACTTGGCGAGTTCCTCGACGAGCGCGAAGTTCGTCGACTCACCGAGACCGCGTCCACCGGCGACGACGACGTTCGCTTCGTCGAGCTTCGGCCCGCTCGTCTCTTCGAGGTGAACCGCGGTGACACGGGCCGTTCCCGTCGCGCCGGCATCGGGTACCGACACGGTCGTCACCGCAGCAGCGGCACCGCCGCTCGGCTCGGCGGCAAAACTCTTCGGACGGAAGGACACGAGGTACGGCGCCGAACCGGAAAAAGCGGTGGTGACGAGCACGTTGCCACCGAAGATCGGGGTCGTGGCCGACACACCGTCGCCCGTTACGGCAACGTCCACGTTGTTCGTGAGTACCGAACGATCGATCTTCACCGACAGTCGCGACATGACGTCGCGTCCCTCGTAGTTCTGCGGGAAGAGCACGATGTCGGGAGTTTCGCCGCCGTCGATGGCTGACTTCATCGCGCTCGCAACGGCCGTTCCGACCATGCGACCGGCGAGATCGCCCGTTGCGTACACCTTCGTTGCCCCGTACCTGCCCAACTCGGCTGCCGCCGCGGCGCCGTCACCGGCGACGAACGCGACGACGTTCGTGCTGAGCGAGCGCGCCTTCGTGAGCAACTCGAGGGTGAAGGTCGTGGGTGTGCCGTTCGAGATCTGGCCAAAGACCCAGACGTTGTTGACGTTGTTCGACATGATTCGCCTACCTCAGATGACTTTCAGGTTTTCCAGGAATGACACGATCTTGTTGAAGGCCTCGCCGTCGTCCTCGACCACCTGACCCGCCTTGCGCTCCTCTGCTTTGGCCACCGAGACGATCTTCTGGCCGGACCCGGCCCAGCCGACCGGAGTGACGCCGAGATCCGCCGCCGTCCAGGTGACGATCTCCTTCTTCTTTGCGTCCATGATCCCCTTGAAGCTCGGGTATCGCGGTTCGACGACACCGGCGGTGACGCTGATGAGTGCGGGCAGCGGACACTCGACCTCGTCGTAGCCGCCTTCGCTCTGTCGGTCGACCTTCAGCGACGACCCGTCGACTTTCACCTTCTTCGCAAACGTCACCGACGGAAGTCCGAGTACTTCGGCGAGCTGCTCAGGCACAGTGCCCGTGTAGCCGTCGGTCGACTCCGTCGCAGCGATGACGAGATCGGGCAACCCGGCTTTCGCAATCGCTGCAGCGAGAATTTTCGCGGTCGTCAGCGCGTCGGATCCTGCGAGGGCGGGATCAGAGATGAGCACACCCTTGGCTGCACCCATGGCCAGTGCCGTGCGCATGCCGGCCGTTTCGCCGTTCGGGGCCATTGACACGATGCTCACTTCGCCGCCGCCTGCGGCAGCGACGAGCTGCAACGCCATCTCGACGCCGTACGCGTCGGAGTCGTCGAGGATCAGCTTGCCGTCACGCTTCAACGTGTTCGACGCGGGGTCCATGGCCCCGGGGCTCGCTGGATCGGGGATTTGCTTCACGCAGACGACGATCTTCATGGTGTCCATTGTGGCCCCTCACCGCGTGACCGGCGCAATCGGACGGTGAAACTTCGCGTCCGTGCACGGCCGTGCAGGTGTGACCTGCGGCGCTTCGCGGTCGTTGGTACCGTGAAGTGCCTTGCGAATACTGCTCATCGTCAACGCATTCGCCACCTCGGTCACCCCGCGCAACACCGTCCAGGTCCACCAGTACCTGGCACGGCATCACGACGTCCAGGTCGTCGAGACGAGCGAACGGGGGCATGCGACGAAGTTCGCCCGTGACGCCGTCGAACGCGGGCTTGATGCCGTCATCGCGTTCGGTGGCGACGGCACCCTCAACGAGGTCGCCACCGGCCTCGCCGGCTCGCAGACGGCACTCGGCGTATTGCCGGGAGGCTCGACGAACGTCTTTGCCCGATCGATCGGCCTGGCCAACGATCCGCTCGTTGCCGTCACCCAGCTCGCCGCCGGTCTCGATGCCGGTGCATTGTCCCCGATCAGCCTCGGCATCGCCAACGATCGGTACTTCACATTCCATTGCGGCATCGGATACGACGCGGCTGTCGTACGAGCCGTCGAGCGCACCGCGACGTTCAAGCGATTCGTCGGTCAACCGCTGTTTGCATTCCATGCACTCACAGCGTGGTTCCGCACGTACGACCGCTCGCATCCGCACTTCACCGTCGCGATCGACGGCCGCCACATTCCCAACGGCTACTTCGCCGTCGTCATGAACACCGGGCCGTACACGTTCGTCGGGCGCCGCGCGATCCGACTGTCGAATGCGGCGTCACTCGATGCGAAGCTTGCCGTCGTCACGTTTCGCCGTCTGCGCACCACCCAAATGCTGCGCGCACTCGTGAAGTCGGTGCGTGGTGGTGCCTTGTCCGCACAGCGCGGCATCGACATGTCAGCCGACGCGCAGGAGGTCGTGTTCGACTTCCCCGCCCCGTTCGACTACCAGCTCGACGGCGACTGGGTCGGCGAAACGACGCGGCTCGTCGTTCGCCATGCTCCCGCGGCCCTGCGACTCGTTCGGCCTCGCAACATCGACACGGCCTGACCGCGTCGGCTACTCCGCTGCCATTGCATCGCGCACGGCGATGCCGACATCGGGAACGTTCGTACAGATGCCGTCGACCCCCCACGCGATGAGTTCGGATATGCGCACCGGATCGTCGCACGTCCACACGTTGACCCTCACTCCCGCGCGATGTGCGGCGTCGACGTCGGACTTCGTGAGGACGCCGTGGTTCGGGTGCACAGCCGCGTGCCCGTGCGCTGCGAGGTCGTCGGCGAGGGCCATCGCGTCACCGATGGCAACGACGAGGTACGCCGTGTCGATGCGCGGTTCAACCGTGCGTACCGCGTCGATCGTTGCACGGTCGAACGACGACACGAGGAAGCGATCAGGGGCCGTTCCGGCGTCAATCCGCCGCGACAACAGTCGTGCCGTGTCACGGGCGCGCCGCCCCGTCGGGTCGTGGTCCGGCTCGCCCGGGTCGTTCTTCACCTCGACATTGACGAGGAGGTCGCCGCATGCGTCAAGCGCTGCACCGAGAGTGGGAACCGATGCGGGTATCTCGTCACGGCGCGTCTCGCAAATCAGTCGGCCGTCCGCCAGGTGCGGATCGTGGTGCACTACGAGCACGTGATCGGCACTCGTGCGTACGTCGAGTTCGACGGCATCGGACCCGAGCTCCCTCGCCAGCGTGAAAGCAGCGATGGTGTTCTCGGGGGCCCGCCGCGAGGCTCCACGATGAGCGATGATGAGCGTCACGGAAGCACCCCGCGGAAGATTCGACGAATTACGACGACGAAATTCTCGCATACCCCTTGCGCTTCGCCCCCGACGTTCGTAGCGTCAAAGCGATGTCGCTGTACGCCCAGAGTCTCGCCCTCGGGGCGGCCGATTACACGTGGCGCAACAACGCGCACTGCCGGGATACCGATCCCGAACTCTTCTTCCCCGTCGGCAACACGGGTGACGCCGTCGGCCAGCTCGAACTCGCCCGCACGGTGTGCAACGAGTGCAGTGTGCGACGCCAGTGCCTCGAGTTTGCCATCGCCACCAACCAGGACTGCGGTGTCTGGGGCGGAACGAGCGAGGACGAGCGGCGGCGGATCCGCCGTGAACGTGCGGCGATGCGGCGCGTGGCGCATCCCGCCGGCGCCTAGCGCGCTTCGCTCGCCGGCACGACGAGGTCGATAACGGTTCCGGTTCCGGCACCGCTGAATCCCGCTGCCGCCACCTCGTCGGGTGTCGCCCGGCGCATGTCGATACGCCCGCCGAGTTCGGTCGTCACCAGGGTGCGCACGATCGACAGTCCGAGCCCGTTGGCGCGGGCGAGATCGAAGTCGCCGGGTACCCCGCGACCGTCGTCGATGACCCGGACGTGCAATGTGTCCGCATCGTCGTCCCTGCTGAGTTGCACCTGAACGCGACCACCGCCGGACCGCTCGGCAAACGCGTGGTCGACGCCGTTCTGAAGTAGCTCGAGGATGACCACGGACAGCGGCGTGGCAATGGTGGCGGGTAGTCGTCCGCCGTCACCGTGCACGGCGAATGACACCGGACGGTCGGTCGACTGGAGACTCTCCTGCGTGAGTTGCAGCAGGGGCCTGACGATCTCGGTGAATGCGACGTCCTCGCCCGGCTCGCGCGACAGCGTTTCGTGCACGAGCGCGATCGTTCTGATCCGACGCACTGAGTCCGACAACGCCGCCTTGGCTTCATCGGATTCGAGTCGGCGCGCCTGGAGCCGCAGCAACGACGAGATCGTCTGCAGGTTGTTCTTCACCCGGTGGTGAATCTCGCGGATCGTTGCATCCTTCGTGAGAATCAATCGATCGCGCCGGCGCAGTTCCGAAACGTCGCGCAGCAGTAGGACGCCGCCGGTCACTTCCTTCCCACCGCGCACCGTTCGCAGGATCGGGATGCTGCGCACGAGCAGCGTGACGTCCTGTCGTTCGTCAAGTTCCTCGACGACGGGTTCCTTGCGTTCGAAGGAATTGCGCACGGGGACGTCGGCAAAGCCGAGTTCGGCAAGACTTTGACCGACGGCATTGGCGCGGATACCGACGCGATGCAGTGCAGACACCGCATTGGGAGATGCGTAGGTCACGCGGGTTGCCGCATCGAGGACGACGACGCCGTCGCCGACTCGCGGAGCAACGCTCGCATCGGCGACGCGACCGGGGAACGGGAACAGTCCCGCGGCGATCATGCGCGCGAACTCGTCGAAGATGCTGAGGTACGTGCGCTCGAGCTGCCCGGGTCGACGACTCGTGACGGTGCTCGTTTCGCGAGTGAGCACGGCGACGGTCCGATCGCCGAGGCGCACGGGGATCGCCGTCATGCTTGCCGGATCCGACAAACCGGGGATATGAATCTCACCCTTGCGAATACCACCGTCGGCGAGGGCGGCAGCAAGCAGCGGTCGCTCATCGTCGTCGGCCTTTTCGCCGACGAGATCGAGATGGTGCAGCGTTTGTCCGGTGGCCGCTCGCACCTGCGCGGCGATCACCCAGTTCGTCGCGGGTCCGGTACGAATCGGCAGATAGAGCAGCAGATCGGCGAAGGAGAAGTCGGCGAGCATGCCCCATTCGGAGATGAGCGCACCGAGATGCTCGATCGCGTCGTCATCGAGGCCCGCCTGTGTGTCGGCGATTTCGGCCATCGTCGGCATGGTGACTGCCTAGTCTGCCCGTTCGAGCGACTCGGCGAGTTGCATCAACTCGTCCACACCCACAGGATCGCCCCGGCGCATGGTTGCCGTGACGACGACATCGCTCCAGCCGCGTGCCGCGTCGACTGCGCCGCTCTCGCGTTGCAGAGCCGCAACGGTGCGATCCGCCGCCGCGAGCGCGTGAGCGAGTACTCGCGCGTCACCATCGCGTCCGGCAGCTCGCAGAGCACCCGGGGAACCGGCAAGTGCATCGACTGCGCGAACGAGCCCCGTCGTGTCGCGGTGCGGAGTGAGGCGGTTGAGAATGACGGCAGAACGCCTGGTCCCACGGGCATCGAGGGCGCCGACGAGGTGGCGCGCTTCACGCAATGCAACGGGTTCGCCGCTCGACACGACGACGTATCGCGTCTCCGGCGACGACAGCACCGCATCGATTCCTCGCGCATGGTGCACCACGCCGGTCTCGAGTCGCCGAAAGAGGGAGAAAAAATCGGAGATGTCCTGGAGAAATCGCGCGCCAAGAATCCTGTCGGCGACGAGGAAGAAGGGTCGTGATGCAATGTTCAGCAGGCTTGCCTGACCACCCCCGGTGAGCAGTCGCAGGAGTCGACTGCCGAAGAACTGCTGCATTCTTTTCGGTGCATCGAGGATCGACAGCGCATTGCGCGACGGCGGAGTATCGACGATGACGAGATCGAATCGTCCGCTCGAGTGGGCCTCGAACAATCGGTCGGCAACGACGTAGTCATGGCTGTGTACGAACCGCGACGTGAGCGTGGCGTACAGCTCGTTCGCGAGCACCTTGTTCTTCGTCGCCTCGTCGGGTGCGTGTCGCGCGATCATGTCGTTCCAGCTCGCGTGCGTGTCGATCATCGCCATCGTCAGGGTTCCGGTTGCCCCGGGAACCGCGACTGCCACCTCGACGTTGCCCGTATCGGCCAGCCCGAGTGCACCGGCGAGGCGGCGAGCCGGATCGACGGTGAGCACGAGAACGTTGCGGCCGCGCGCCGCCATCGATGCGCCGATTGTGGCTGCCATCGTCGTCTTGCCGACGCCGCCGGGTCCGCACAGCACGACGAGCGACGCGTCACCGCATACCGCGCCGACGGCGTCAGATCCCGTGGACACCGTCGCGCTCCAATTCGTCGGCGATCCAGGTGCTCACCAGCAGCGACGTCGCGGATGACTCACCCGGAGCCTCGTCCACCGGCGCCAGCACCACGTCACCGGGAAACCCCGAGCGCAGGTCGGCGATGCTCGCTCGCTGGTGCTCGGCGCGTTCGGTGGCGATCTGCAGCGTGGCAACGAGAGCGCGCACCGACTCGCGCTCGCCCGTCACCGCGGCAACGTCGTCGACGAGCGACGAACGTGCGAGCGTCGCGGCGTCGTCGGGCGCGAGATGCGCGGCCGGATTGATGCGATTGACGACGATCGCGGCGATCGGGACGGGTGTTGCGGCGCGAAGTCGATCGCGCAAGTCGATGGTCTCGCTCACCGGCAGCTCTTCGGGGGTCGTCACCGCCACCGCAATTGTGCGGCTCGGATCATGGAGAATCTCGCGCATCCAGGCCGTCTGGTCGGCAATGACGCCGAGTCGCACGACCCGCATGAGTGCATCGGGGGCCGACACTTGGGCGACGAAATGCCCCGTCGCTTCGGCATCGACGACGATGATGTCGTACGACTGCTCGCGCACCTCGTGACAGATCTTGCCGATCGCCAGGATCTCCTTCACGGCGGGTGCGGCGTTGGCAACGAACTCGAAGATCCGCGCGAGCGGGGCGAGGCTGCCGATGACGGGTACCCGCACGAACAAACGCAGATACTCGCGCAACGAGTCCTCCGTGTTCATCGCCATCACGAACAATCCGGGTTCGACTTCGACGGGCGCGAACCCGACGCCTTCGCGACCGAGATACGCCCCAAGCGAACCCTTGTCATCCATCTCGCAGACGAGCACGCGCTTGCCGCGACGGTGGGCAAGACGGGCGATACCCGCCGCCACCGCAGACTTGCCGACCCCGCCCTTGCCTGTGACGAAGACGAGCCGGCGGGAAAGAACGTCGCCGAACGTCAGGCGCCGAACCCCAGTCGCCTGTCCCCCTCGGCAGAGCCGATCTCGACGTACGCGATCTTCTCCGACGGCACGACGATCTCGCGACCCTTGCGATCGACGAGACGCAGAATTGCGCTCTTGCCCGACAGCGCATCTTCGACCGCGGCACGGGTCGCCTTGCGGGTGGCGTCGTCGTTCTCGACCTCGACCGTGAGTTCCTTCGCCGTTTGGGTCACTCCGATTTTCACGTCCATGTCGCGATCCTTTCGTCGTTGCGCATTAGTTGACTTTCAGCGCCGAACTGAACACCTTCTTCGGACGCAGTTCCTCGGCGATCGTCCGGGCGAGCTCGGCGAAGATCCGTCCCGATTCGCTGTCGGGTGCAACGGCGGCGATCGGTCGTCCGACATCGCCCCCCTCGCGGAGTTGGTTCGTGAGCGGAATCTGTGCAAGGAGCGGCACACCGAGCTCGTCGGCGAGCAGGCGACCGCCGCCGTTGCCGAACAGTTCGTACCTCTTGCCGTCGTCGCCGGTGAACCACGACATGTTTTCGATGACACCGCGCACCTTCATGTTCACCTTCGCCGCCATCGCTGCCGAGAGCCGTGCGACCTTCTGTGCTGCTTCCTGCGGCGTCGTCACGACGTACACCTCGGCGCGGGGCAGGTACTGACTGAGGCTGAGGGCGATGTCACCGGTTCCGGGTGGCATGTCGATGAGCAGGAAGTCCGGTTCGTCCCAGAACACGTCGGTGAGGAACTGCTCGAGAGCCTTGTGCAACATCGGGCCGCGCCAGACGACTGCTTGACCCTCGGGGACGAAGTAGCCGATGGAGATGCACCGCACGCCGTACGACTCAGGCGGCAACAACATCTGGTCGATGACCGTCGGCTCACGATCGGCACCGAGCATGCGGGGAATCGAGTAACCGTAGATGTCGGCGTCAACGACGCCGACGCTGTGACCCGCAGCGGCGAGAGCCACGGCGAGGTTCGTCGTCACGCTGCTCTTGCCCACACCGCCCTTGCCCGATGAAATGAGGAGCGGCCGCGTGCGCGACCCGGGTTGGGCGAAAGGAATCGCCCGACCCTGCGCGTGGCCCTGCGCCGGGGTCGATCCGGCCGTCGCGGCGGGCGACCCGTGCAACTTCTCGCGCAGTGCGGCACGTTGTTCGTCGGTCATCACCCCGAAGTTGAGGGCGACCGTGTCGACACCGGGCAGCTTCACGAGTGCGTCATCGACCCGTTTCTGGATCTCGTTGCGCAGCGGACATCCGGCGATCGTCAATGTGACGGTGAGCGACACCTTCGAACCGTCGATCACGACGTCGCGCACCATGTCGAGATCGACGATCGATCGGTGCAGTTCGGGATCGTGAACGGGACGCAGTGCGTCGATGACGAGTTCGGGGGTCAAGGTGCTCATGGGGTGTTCGGTAGGCTAACGCTGTGGCCTCTGCGCAGAGTCTGCAAGGTGCAGCCAAGTCGGTGCCGAACGGAGCCTTCACGGCGACCGTGTCAGCGATCACGTCCGCGTTCGGGGATCCCACCCGTCGAGCCGTGTATCTCCACGTTCGCGACAACGCCGACGGTGTGACGGCATCGGGGGTCGCCGACCGTTTCGCGCTGCATCCCAACGTTGCGCGTCACCATCTCGACAAGTTGGCCGCCGGCGGGTACGTGGAGGTGTCCGTCGAACGCGCCGGCAAGACCGGTGCGGGTCGACCGTCGAAGCGCTACAAGATCGCCGCCGATACTGCAGACCTCGCATTCCCCGTGCGCAGCGACGACCTCATCTTGTCGCTGCTCGGCCGTGCGCTCGACTTGCTTCCACGCGAACAGGCAGAGGCGATGGCCGAGGACATCGGCCGGCAGTACGGACAGGCAATGGCGAGCGGCCTTACCGGCGACGACGTTGCCGCCGGACATCGATCGCTGCGCTCCGCCCTCACCGCCGTGGCCGATGCACTCACGGCGCATGGTTTCGCCGCGCACGCCGAGCAGCGACACAACGAACTGCGGATCATCAACAACCACTGCCCGTTCGGCGACGACGCACTCGAACACCCCGTCATCTGCGCCGTCGACCGGGGAATGGTGAAAGGCATGCTGTCGGCGCTGTACGGCGAAACGTCGCCCGAAATCTCCGCGTCACTCCCGCAGGGTGACGGGTTCTGCGCAACGACATTCTGATCGGCCCGCCGGCCGGGCACGCGAGCGCGCGGCGCTCCGGCCGGGCACCCGAATCAATCGTCGGTGAAGCGCTGTTCGCGGAACGGGTCCCCGTACATGTGGTAGCCGTTGCGCTCCCAGAACCCGGGGACGTCGCGCGGCATGAGTTCAATACCGCGCAACCATTTGGCCGACTTCCAGAAGTACAACTGAGGCAGCACCATGCGCACGGGACCGCCGTGGATGGGATCGAGATCCTCGCCGGCATAGGCGTATGCGACGAGTGAATCATCGCGCATCACATCGGCCAACGGAACGTTCGTCGTGTAGCCGAACTCCGCATGCTCGAGCACGTGGGTCGCTGACGGACGAACACCGGCTCTCGCGAGAAGGTCCCGCACGCGCACCCCGGTCCATGCCATGTCGAACTTCGACCACTTCGTCACGCAGTGGATGTCGACGGTGACGGTGGTCGACGGCATCGACCGCAATTCTTCGTACGTGATGACGACGGGCCGCTCGACATGCCCGGAAACGGTGAGGGTCCATTCGCCCGGCGCGTACTCCGGCACGTCGCCGACGTGGAGAACGGGGTACCGATCGGTGAGGTACTGACCCGGCGGCAATCGCAACGGATCGAATCCGCGTCGCACCACCTCGTCGCGATTGCGCTCGAAGAATCCCACGGTCCCAGTGTGCCAGCGAGACGACCACGGGCACGTTCCCGAGCCCGTGGTCGTTCACCTTCGCCGTGTATCTTGCCGCGGTGCCTTTGCTCGTCATTCGTCATGCACACGCAGGCAGCCGTAGCGAATGGAAGGGCGACGACGAACGCCGTCCGCTGTCGGCGCGCGGTACGGATCAGGCGCGCGGGATCGCGGCACGATTCGCCGGGGTACCCGTGGCGCGCATCGTGTCGAGTCCGGCCGTGCGCTGTCGCGAGACGGTTGCACCCCTCGCGCTGCAACGCGGTATCCCCGTCGACGCCGACGATCGGCTCGCCGAATTTGCGAACTCGGTGCGGATCGAGCCGGTCCTCGAGCTCATCGAAGAACTTCCCGACGACGCCGCAATCTGCAGCCACGGTGACGTCATCCCTGAACTCATCGCGGCACTCGAGCGCCGCGGCATGGTCATTGCATCTGCACCCTCGTGGCGCAAGGCCTCGGTGTGGGTGCTCGATCGCGAGAACGGTGCCTGGTCGCGGGCGATCGCCGTCCCGCCGCCCGACGCGACCTGATCACTCCCCGACTGCCGCGGCCACTTCGTCACGCAACGACGTGACGAGCGTGCGGACTTCGGCGGGCGGCGCGCTCGCAAGGCAACGATCGAGGAACTCGAGTGCCGACGGCGCATCGTCACCGTCGCGGTACACGATGATGCCGAGGAAACAGATGGCGTCGGCGTACGTGGGATCGAGCTCGATCGCGCGACCGAAAGCTGCGACGGCCGCCTGGTATGCCTGCATACGCAATGCACGCTCGAAGTTGCGCGCCGACAGACTGACGAGCCACGCGCGGTACGTGATCGCCTCGACATTGTCTGGGTCGATTTCGAGCACACGCCCGTACAACTCGATCGCAGCCGTGACATCCCCGGCGCCGAGTGCGCGGGCCTGCGAGAGCAGCGTTGCCGTGCTGTCGGCGATGCCACCGCTGAGCGTCTGACCCGGCAGTCGTTGTCCTGATTCGCGCGCCACCCACCATCCCGATGCCGATGCAACGACGACAACCGCGCCGACGACCGACACAGTCACCCAACGCGGCACGCGCGGCGCCGCACCGGGCGCGCCGGGCTGACGGCGCCATCGGACGAAGGCGAAAGCAAGGCCGGCAACGAGAAGTACGGCAACGGCGACCGGCAGTGCCCACACCAGTGCGTCGACCCCGCTCGCACGGGGAACGAGCAACACCTCGCCGCCGAATCGCGACACGATGTACCCGACGATTTCGTCGTCACTGCGCTGACCGTCGATGACCTGCCGGGCAATCTCGGAACGAATCGACAGTGCGGCCGTCGCCCGCGACACCGAGATGCTCTCCCCCGCGCATGTCGGACAGGCGATGCGCCGACCGATCTGCTCGATGCGTTCCTGTTGCGAGAGTGGCCCGCGGTCGCGTGATCCACCGACGACGACGAGCAGGAAGGCCGCGACGATGACGAGCGTCCACGCCGGCCACGACGAGAGGGTCCGGCGACGACCGGCGTTACCGCGGTTCATTGCTCACCGCGCAGCACATCGAGGCGACTCTCGAGATCACCTTCGTTCACGGCACCGAGAATTCGGAGTCTGACGAATCCGTTCGGGTCGATGACCCATGTTTCGGGCACCTTTGCCACACCGAAGGCGACGGCGATTGCGCCGTCGTCATCGCGAAGACGGGGCCAGTCACCGCCACGACGGGCGAAGAAGTCCTCGACGGCGGTGTCGGAGTCGTCGTTGATCACCGAGTAGAACTCGGCGCCGTCGGCGCGGAGTGCTTCGCGCCCGACGAACGAAACGAGCGCCGGATGCTCGGCGATGCACGGCACGCACGTCGAGTTGAAGAAGTTGAGTACGACCCACGAACCCTTGCGCCTGGCGAGATCGAACGACGCACTGTCGGTCGTCGTCGTGACCACGGCCGGGGCCGGTTGACCGAGCAACGGTGAGCGCGCGGTTGCATCGTCGCGACCGGCCGATGCGAGAACCCACACGGCAAGGGCGACGAAGACGAGTGCGGCCCCCACTGCGCCAAGACGACGTCGCGTCACGCGCGTTGCAGATCCTTCGGTCGACGTCATCGGTCCGCCGCGGCGACCGCGCCGCGATCCGTGCGTTCATCGTCCGACTCGAGGTCGACGATTGAGTCGCGCACCGCGTTCGCATCTCGCCGCCGCGAAGGAAACGCTGCGAGCGCCGTGCCGGCGGCCATCACGAACGTGCCGATCCACAACCACATGATGAGTGGCTTGATGAAGACCTTGATGCGAGCAGTTCCCGATGTCGGACGCACCGGGGGTTCGACGGTGAGATAAATGTCGTGGGTGATCGTCGACCGCACCGACGGCGTCCCGACGTTCATGCCGACGTTCGTGAAACGAGTTATTGCCGGCTCGTACGCACGGCCCCCGTCGACTTTCACCGCCGCACGAACCGAGATGCTGCGCGAGTCACGAGACTCGTAAATGTCGACGAGCTCGAAACTGTGTCCGGCGAACTCGACGGGCCGGTTGAGCACGAGGTCGAACTCCTGGCTGCGGGTGAAGCCGTTCGATGCCGCGAGTGCGATGCAGATGAAGATGACGCCGAGGTGAACGATCATGCCGCCGTTGGCCCGACCGACGAATCCCCGCGCACGCTGGGTGCGAACCGCGAGTGCGAGATGCCGGATGGTCGTGGCGATGGAAAAACCACCGAGTCCGAACGCGAGCATCGGTGCCCAACCGGCGGCTCCGAGCACGAGTGCAAGTACGAGTGATGCAACGCCGCACCACGCCGGAATTGCAAGGCGGGTTGACACGACCGCAGCGCCGCTGCGCCGCCACGGAAGCACCGGAGCCACTGCCATGAGGAACAACATGACGAGCCCGATCGGCACGCTCAACCGGTCGAAGAACGGTTCACCGACGACGATCTGTCGCGACTGCAGCACCTCGACGATGAGCGGAAACACCGTTCCGAGCAGCACGACGAAGGCGAATACTGCAAACAGCACGTTGTTCACGAGGAACGCACCCTCCCGCGACAGCGGGGACTCGATCGGGCCGTTTGCTCGCAGTGCGTCGGCCCGCAGGAACACGAGTACAACCGAGACGACGACGATGACGGCGAACATCGCGAGCAACCACCCTCCGATGTCGCTCTCGGAGAATGCATGGACGCTGTTGAGGACGCCGGATCGGGTGAGGAACGTGCCGAGAATCGTCAGGCTGAACGTTGCGACGAGCAGCGACACGTTCCACACGCGCAGAATCCCGCGCCGCTCCTGCACCATCACCGAGTGCAGGTATGCCGTGCCGGTGATCCACGGAAGCAGCGATGCATTCTCCACCGGATCCCACGCCCACACGCCGCTCCAACCGAGCACCTCGTAACTCCACCAACCGCCGAGGGCGATACCGAAAGTAAGGAACCCCCATGCGCTGAGCGTCCAGCGTCGGGTCGTCGCGAGCCAACCGTCGCCCACCCGACCCACGATGAGCGCGGCAAGGGCGAACGCGAATGGCACGGTCATGCCGACGTAGCCGAGGTACAGGATCGGCGGGTGGAACATGACGAGAATGTGGTTCTGCAGGAGCGGATTCGGTCCGGGGCCGTCGGTGACTCCAGGTGCGCCGAGTGCGAACGGATTCGCCGGACCGAAAGACAGGAGAAAGAAGAATGCGAGCGTCGCGAACATGATCGCCATCGCCCATCCGACGAGTGGGTCGGTCATCTTGCGCCGCATCCACCACCCGGCGCCCGCGACGTAACCGGCGAGGATGAGCAGCCACATGAGGATCGAGCCCTCGAGTGCGCTCCACACCGCGGCAAAGTTGTACAGCGCCGGCGTCGCCGTCGATCCGACCTGCTGCACGTAGGCGAGCGAGAAGTCACGGGTGATCATGGCGTACTCCATGACGGCGAACGCACCCACGGCGCACGCCACGGCCACCACGGCAAAGCGCGGCACGAGCCGCAAGGTGCGCTCGTCGGATCGACGCGCACCGACGGCCGCGGCGAACGTGCCGAAGAATGCAGCGATGAATCCGACGAGCAGGAGCCCGCGACCGAGGGGTGAGGTCAACCCTGCTGCGAACATGCCGCCGATTCCATCTCAGACGTCGCGATGCGATCGGCGTTCTGCGCTTCGTACTCGTTGGAGTGTCGCACTTCGATCCGCGTCGCAAGGAAGTCGCCGTCGACGATCCGGCCGTGGGCAACGACGGGGATGCACTCCTGGAACACGCCGCCGGGGTCGCCCTCGTAGTCGACGGCCAGGCGGGAACCGTTGAATTCGAGCACGAACGTCGTGAATCCGGCACGCTTGTCGAGCGAGCCCTGCTCGACGTTGCCCTGGATACGCAATCGACGGGTGGCGTCGCAGCCGTCGCGCACGCCGATCTCATCGACGTTGCAGTAGTAGTCGATCGCCGAACCGAGGAACTGGGCTACGACGACCCCGCCGCCGACGAACGCGGCGGCGAGAACGATGAGCGGAACTATGCGACGTCGCCGACGTCCGACAGGTGCTGCCGGTCGCGGCGCAAGATCGGCGTGCCCGCCGGCCGGCTCGTCTACAGCCACGGCTTGTCCCGGTCGGGAATCGAGCGAGACAACGTCCGCGCACGACGCACGGTGAGAATCGCGAACACGAGCATCGAACCGACGGTGAGGCCGTAACTCAGCGCGATGAATCCCACGTCCTTCATTGCGTCACCGCCTCTGCGCGTCGCTCGACGAGTGCGGCATCGAGACCGGAGGTGAGTCGTAGATCGTCGAGGGCGGCAACACGCTGGCGATGGATGACGAACCACGCGAACGCCGCACTGAACGCGAGTACCCCGCTGAACAGAGTGAAGAGCATGAGACCGTCGAGGCGAACGTCGCCGTCGGTGTTCAGCACGCTCGCCTCCTGGTGGAGCGAACGCCACAGCACGACGCTGAAGTGCACCAGCGGAATCTCGAGCACTGCGAGCAACGCGAGAATCGACGACCGTCGTGCCCGCTGTTGCGGCGTCGCGTCGAGACGACGAATCGCGAGGTAACCGACGTAGGTGACGAAGAGGAAAGCCGTCGTCGTGAGCCGTGGATCCCACTGCCAGAAAGTTCCCCACGTCAGCCGACCCCACAAGCTGCCGGTGACGAGAGTGATCGCCATGAACAGCACGCCGACCTCCGCCGACGCACCGGCGACGCGGTCGAAGCCGAGCGAACGATGGCGACGAACGACGGAAATCCCCGACGCGATGCCCGTCGTGATGAATGCGAGGTATGCGATCCATGCGCTCGGCACGTGCACGTACATGATGCGCACCGAGTCGAGCTGTACGGCATCGGCGGGCGTGACGAACAGGCCGCTGACGACGACCCATGTCATGAGCACGATGGCGACGACACCGAGGACGCGCGTCGCCCGGGTGCCCGTTGAGCGCGAGGAGTTGGTGGTGATCGTCGTCATGAGTCGCTGTCGAGCAATGGACCGAAGCTCATCGCACCGGCGACCGCGAACAACACGCAGAACACGGCCAGCAAGCCGACCCATGCCCACGCGGTCGTCGCATCGGTGACATCGCCGCCGAAAGCCGATTCGGTGGCGCGCGTTGCCCCGATGAGCACCGGTGCCGTCACCGGCATGAGCAACAGCGGCAACAACGTGTCGCGGCTGCTCGTTCCGGAGACGAGTCCGCCATAGAGAGTACCGACGAGCCCGAGACCGCACGAACCGAGCACCGCCGTGGTGACCAAGAGCACGAGGGCCGACGGCTCGACGTTCACGCCGTAGAGCACGACCGCACCCGCGAGGAGAACGACGACGAGCGCGAGCAACTGCACAATCAGTGCGGCCGCCTTGCCGACGAACAGTGCAGCACCGTCGACACCGAGGGTCTTCAGTACGTCGAGGGCTCCGTCTCGTCGCTCCACTTCGAAACTGCGCTGGACGACGACGAGTGCGGAGAACAGTGTCGTCATCCAGACGAGTCCGGCACCGGCACGCAGTACGAGCGGCTCGCTGTCGAGTGCTATCGCGAACAACACGAGTACGAGCACGGCGAACGGCACAACCCGCGTAAGGAGCGCACGGCTGCGCAACTCGACGAGTACGTCCTTGCGGAATACCGCAGCGGCGGTTCGGCGCATCACGGGGCAACTCCCGTGGTCGACGCACCGGCGGCGGTGTCGCTCACGACGATGCCCGACTGGATGCGCACGATGCGGGGGCGAAGATTGCCGAGACGTTCGAGGTCGTGCGATGCAAGAACGATCGTTGCACCACTGCGACGTGCCGACAGGAGGGTTTCATCGAGTTCTGCGCGTGCGTCGGAATCGAGTCCCGCATGGGGTTCATCGAGCAGCCATAACCCGGCGCGACGAACGACGATGTTCGCGAGTGCGCACCGCCTGCGCTGCCCCGCCGACAACCGCGCGACCGTGACGTCAGCGGCACGCCCCGCAAGGTTCATGCGTTGCAGGGCGGCATCGACCTCGTCATTCGATGCTCCGACGAGAGCGGCGTGAAACGCGACGTTTTCCCGCGTCGTCAACTCGCCGTACAAGCCGTTGGCGTGACCGAGAAATCCCACCCGTCGACGAACGGCGTCGCGCTGCTCGGCCACGTCGAGACCGAACACCTGCGCCGAACCGCGCACCGGCGTGACGAGCCCGGCGCACAGTCGCAACAACGTCGTCTTGCCCGCACCGTTCGGTCCGGCGAGAACGACGATGTCACCTTCTCGCACGTCAAGAGTCGCACCGGCGAGAGCAGGAAAACCGCCCATCGCGACGACGGCGTCCCGGACGTCCACCACCAGGTCGGGCACCTCGCCAGCCTACGGATGCCGTGCCTGTGCTCGCGTCGCAGCGCATGTCACCACGGGGTCACTGCACGTATCGCTGCGTTCGGCGCTGCGCGTTGCGCACTTCTAGAGTCGGGAATACACGATGAGCGCGCACGATCCGGTCCTTGCTCGCCGCGCGGTGATCGCGCGCTGGAATCGGCTCGCGCAGCGACTCGGCTACGGCGCGTACGCCGTCTCGTCGATTGCCTTCGCGCTCGGCTTTGCCGTCGATGATCCGTCGCTCGCCCACGGTGTCAGCGCGGCGACTCTCGTCATCGGTTCGGTCATTCTCGCGCCGGCAATCGTCATCGGATACGGCATCAAGGCAGCCGATCGACACGATCGCGAGTTGCTCGCTCAGTCGCGCAACGACACGCCGCGGTAGCTGTCGACGAACCCCCGCGCGAGGAGTGCGTTGACGACCGGTACGACGTCGGCGGGTCTGCTCGCCGTGTCGAGCGGGGTCGAGTTGATGCGCCGGACAGTGAGGCGGGAAACTCTGCCCTGTTTCGGCAGGTCGCACAGTGCGTCGATCCATGAGGCATCCATGATCGAACGGGGAAACGTGACGAGGTGCCCCGCTCGCACGTCGAACCAGACGAGTGCCTCGCCGTTGGCGATAACGACGAGTGCACCCGCCTGCCGCTGCGGACGTCCGGCCGTCTCCGGCCAGTCGACTGCGGCACCAAAGGGTTGGGCGGGATCGGTGGCGGCCAGCGTGACGACCCGCTCACCCGTCGCCGTGGCGCGCAGGCGATCGACGGCACCCGGCACGGCGAACTGAGCAGCGCCAAGTCCGTCGACGAAGTATCCGCGACGCACCGAGCCGCGTTCCTCGAGTCGACGCAGAACGCCGTACACCGCGGCGAAGCCACCGCGAACGCCTTCGGCGAGCACTGCTTCGCGGGTGACGACGCCGTGTCGTTCGAGTAATTGCAGGGCGGCGGCATGCATCACTTCGGTGGGATCGGCTGCCCCGTGTGACATCCCGTGCGACATCTCGTGCGACGTATCGACCACGAGGCTCCAGCGGCCGCTCGCCGTGGGTGGAACGCTGCGAGCGGTGAGCGACGATGCGCGTCGCGGCCGCACACCGAATCCTGCGCCGCGGCGCACGTTGCGACGTCGTGCCTCACGCTGTGCACCGGTGGACCCACCGGCGAGCACCGCGCGCAACGGTGCGAGCGAATCGTTCGTGACCTCGCCCGCCCACACGAGATCCCACAATGCGGCAAGAACCTCGCCGTCGGTGTATCCGCCGACCCGCGCACGCAACGCACCCCAGAAACTCGCACCGTGACCGCGCAGTGCATCGCGCAGTGCATCGTGCACCTCGCCGCCCGGCGATTCGGGGGCGTCGTACGCCGCGAGCACGAGTGCGGCCTGATCTGCCCACACGAGGCGAATGCGTCCGTCACGTCCACCGATCGACCCGGCGCCGACCCACATCAGCTCCCCCGAAGTGCACAACTCGTCGAGCATCGACGGGCGGTAGCCCCGTACGCGCGCCGCGAGGACGTCGCCGTCGAGGCCCGATGCCACGAGAGCGGCGCCCTGCAGGCGACCGACGGCGTCGATGAGCGCGTCCATTCCGCCGTGGTCGTCGTCGATGCCGTGCCACTCGACGACGAATCGCGCAAACGCCGATCGATCAACGGGTTCGATCTCTTTGCGCAGAATCGCCAGTGAGCGGCGTCGAACCATGCGCAACACGTCGACGTCGCACCACTCGCGATCGGTACCATGCGGCCGGAACTCGCCGCGAACGATCCGCCCGTCGGATTCGAGATCGGCAAGTGCCGCACTCACCCGCTCGGGCGCCACCCCCCAGCGCTGCGCGACCTCGGCCGTGGTGAACGGGCCGTGCGTGCGGGCGAAACGCGCGACGAGTTCGGGAAGTGCGCGTGGCACGGGATCGGTGAACGCTTGCGGCAAGCCGATTGGCAGGGCGCATCCGAATGCATCGCGGTAGCGACCGGCGTCCTCGGCGGTGATCCACCGCGATTCGCCGCCAACGACGATTTCGATCACCCGCCGTGAAGTGCGCAACTCGGTGACGAGTGGCGCGACGTCGACCGCACAGCGCACCGCCAGTTCGCCGACGGTGGCATCGCCGATGCGACGCAGGACGTCGTGCAGTTCGTCGGCGCTACGCGCACGACGCGTATCGGCAACGCACTGCAACTCGGCTTCGATGGTTGCAATGGCATCGGCACTGAGGAGTTCGCGCAATTCTTCGGCACCGAGAAGGTCGTCGAGCAGGTCGCGATCGAGTGCGAGGGCAGCGGCGCGACGCTCGGCCAACGGTGCATCGCCCTCGTACATGTACGCCGCGATCCACGAAAAGAGCAGGTTCTGCGCAAACGGGGACGCCTTGGGTGTGTCGACAGGAACGATGCGAATGGCCCGGCTGCGGATGCGGGTGAGTACGTCGCGCAGGGCCGGCAGATTGAACACGTCCTGCAGACACTCGCGACTCGTCTCGAGAAGTATCGGGAAGGTCGGGTACTTGGCCGCCACCGCCAACAAATCTGCGGCCCGCTGTCGTTGCTGCCACAGCGGCGTTCGCTGGTTCGGTCGTCGCCGCGGCAGCAACAGGGCGCGTGCTGCACACTCGCGGAACCGTGCAGCGAACAGCGCAGTGGACGGGACCGCGTCGATGATCCGCTGGGCGATGTCGTCGGGATCGGGAAAGAGTTCGTCAATCGGCACGTGATCGACTGCCTCGGGCAGGCGTAGCACGATTCCGTCGTCGCTCCACATCGTCTCCACCGTCATGGCGAGTCGCTCTTCGAGTCGGCGCTCGATGGCAAGCGCCCACGGCGCATGCACCGCCGTTCCGTACGGCGAGTGGATGCACACCCGCCAGTCGCCGATTTCGTCGCGGAATCGCTCGACGACGATGGTCGCGTCGTCGGGAACGACGCCGGTCGCCTCGGCCTGCTCGCCGACGTACTCGATGAGGTTGCGTGCGGCGAGCTCGTCGAGTCCGTGCTGCGAACGCAGGTGCGCAATTGCGCCGTCGGCGTCGTTCACCGTGCGCGACCGCACGTCGCGCAGGAACTCTCCCATTGCGGTGGCGAGCTCGACCGAGCGACCCAGTTGATCGCCGTGCCAGAACGGCATCTTGCCCGGTTGTCCCGGCGCGGGGGTGACGGTGACACGATCGAACGACACGTCCTCGATGCGCCACGTCGACGCGCCGAGCACGAACGTCTCGCCGACGCGCGACTCGTACACCATCTCTTCGTCGAGTTCGCCGACCCGAACGCCGTCGGGGAGGAACACGCCGAAGAGTCCGCGATCGGGAATGGTGCCACCGTTCGTCACCGCGAGTCGTTGCGCACCGTCCCGCGCGCGCAAGGAATTGGCGACGCGATCCCAGACGATCCGCGGCCGCAACTCGGAGAACTCCTCGCTCGGGTAACGGCCGGCGAGCAGATCGAGTACCGCGGCGAACAGCTCGTCGCTCAACTCGGCGAAGTTGGCGCACCTTCGCACGAACGCTGCTACTTCGTCGACCCCGATTCCCGGGTTCATCGAGACTTCGGCGACGATCTGCTGTGCGAGCACGTCGAGCGGGTTGCGCAGGTACCGCGTCGCTTCGATGCGTGCATCGAGCATGGCGCGCACGACGACGGCGGTTTCGACGAGATCGTGGCGATGCTTGGGGAACACCTTGCCCCTGCTTGCAGCCCCGACGGCATGGCCGGCGCGACCGACTCGTTGCAAGCCGCGGCTCACCGAGCCGGGCGACTCGACCTGGATGACGAGATCGACGGCGCCCATGTCGATGCCGAGTTCCAGACTGCTCGTGGCGACGATTGCTTTGAGTTCGCCGCGCTTCAGCTGATCCTCGATGACGATGCGCTGCTCGCGCGCCAGTGATCCGTGGTGCGCACGCACCAACTCGTTCTCACCACCGGCAAGTTCGTTGAGTTGGGCCGCGAGTCTCTCGGCCTGCCGGCGCGCGTTGCAGAAGATGATCGTGCTCGTGTGTTCGTTGACGAGCTCGAGCAGCCGCGGGTACACGCTCGGCCAGATGCTCACCCTCCGCGGCGCGAGAGCCGCCGTTGCGGGGCCGCTGCGCAGTTCGGTCGTGCTCGATCCGATGTCCGCCATGTCCTCGATCGGCACGACGACTTCGATGTCGAGGGTCTTGCGCGCCCCGGCATCGACGATCGACACCGGGCGTGACCGACCGTCGGCAGACCCACCGAGGAACCGGGCAACTTCCTCGAGGGGACGCTGTGTCGCCGAGAGCCCGATGCGCTGCGGCGGCTTCTTCGTGACCCGCTCGAGTCGCTCGAGTGACAACATGAGGTGTGCCCCGCGTTTGCCCGCGGCGAGCGCATGGATCTCGTCGACGATGACCGTGTCGACGTTGGTGAGCGCACCCCGTGCCGACGACGTGAGCATGAGATAGAGGCTCTCGGGCGTCGTGATGAGGATGTCGGGCGGATTCCTCACGAGTCGCTGGCGTTCGCGTGACGGTGTGTCACCGGTGCGCAGACCGACCGTCGGTTCGTGCACCGACACCCCGAGTCGCTCGGCGGCGATGCGGCTGCCGAGCAACGGGGCGCGGAGGTTTTTTTCGACGTCGAAGGCCAAGGCTCGCAGCGGCGACACGTACAAGACCCGCGTGCGCTCGATGTCCGTCGGGATTGTCTCGGTCATCATGCGGTCGATCGCAACGAGGAATGCGGCGAGCGTCTTGCCGCTGCCCGTGGGCGCACTGATGAGCGTGTGACGTCGCTCGAGAATGTGGGCGAAACCCTCGCTCTGCGCTGCCGTTGGTGCTGCGAACGTGGTGCCGAACCACTCGCGCACGGCCGGCGAAAGTCGCTCGAGTATCGCGCCGTCGGACATGGGCGAACAGTATCCGCAGGCTGTGCGATGGGTACGAAGCGTGCGCACTGACGCAGGTACCCTGATCGCCATGGCTCACCCCGGCGAGCATCACCCGGCGTTCGAGGAGTACTGCGAGTGCATGTTCGAGATGCGCGAGGAGAATGCCGAGATCATCCAGGTCCGGCTCGCCGAACGACTCGGCGTGTCCCGTGCCTCGGTGTCCGAAATGGTGAAGCGCATGGAGGCCGAGGGGCTCGTGCGCAACGACGACGCAACCCTCGCACTCACCGCAGCCGGTGAAATGTTGGCCCAGCGGGTCGTGCGCCGCCATCGCCTCGCCGAACGGTTCCTCACCGACGTGCTCGGGCTCGAGTGGGGACGGGCCCATCACGAGGCCTGCAAGTGGGAGCACATCATCAGCGACGACGTCGAAGCAGCACTCGCCAAGGTGCTCGGCAATCCCGACACGTGTCCGCACGGCAATCCCATTCCGGGTGCCAAGCACGCTGCGGCGAACCTCACTCCGCTCGGCACCGTCGAGATCGGTGGCAACTTCACCGTGCAGCGCATCCCCGAGATTCTCGAAGAAAAAGACGGCCTGCTCGACTACTTGCAACGCCATGACATCGTCCCCGGTCGTCGCGGCACCGTTCTCGAACGCACCTCGGGCGGACGCGCCCGCGTGCGGATCGACGCCCCGTCGCTGCGAGGCGTCGTCGAACTCGACGAACTCACGAGCGACCGACTGCTCGTCACCCGCTGAGGCGCCGGTGCGAACGTCCGTCACGACATTGCTCGCGTGCGCCGCCGTCGTCGCGATGACCGGTTGCGCAACGACGATCATCGAGCAAACGAGCGCCACCGACGTGACGACGACGACCGTCGCCACCCTCGACATCGAATCGGCATCGCTCGGCGAACTGGGTGCCGTACTCGACGAGCGAGTCACCGCACTGAGCGCAGCGACGTTCGCCGGTGACAAGGCTCTCGCCGGCGATGTGCTGGCCGATATCGAAGTGGTGTGGGTGGCGCTCGCCGCCGAGATTCGTTCGCAGCTCCCCGGACTTGCCGACCAGCTTCTCTACGACTTCGAGCGGGTCATCGCGCTGTGCCGCACATCGGTTGAACGCAACCGACCGGCCGATGCGGACAAGGCGCTGCGATTCCTGCCCCTCGCGCTGGCGTCACTCCCCGCCTGACACGGTGCCCGAATCGCGCATCGCCGCGGGAAGATCTTCGCCGTGTACGACGCTCAGTCGTTGTGTCGCACGGGTGAGCGCAACGTAAAGACCGCGCAATCCGATGTCGCGGGTACGCACGATGGCGGCCGGCTCCACGACGACGATTGCATCGAGTTCGAGACCCTTGGCCACTCCCACCGGCACGAGCGTCACGCGCTCTTCTAAGCCGCGAGATGTTGCCCGACCGAACTCGACTCCCGCCGCACGCAGCGCATCGGCAACTCTCTCCAGCCACTCGTCGGGACACACGATGCCCACCCGACCTGTCGCAACCTCGGCGCCGAGACGCCGCACTTCGTCGACGACCACGATCGCGACGCCACCCGGATCGGCGCTGCGCACGATCCGCGGTGCAGCGTCGCCTTCACGTACGGCCGTCGGCACGACTGCAGTCGGTAGTGCAGCAGCCACGACGCCTGCCGCCAGTTCCATGATCTGGCGGGGAATTCGGTAGCCCACCGTGAGATCGACGATCTTTGCGTCCTTTTTCGGACTGAGAGTGCGAACGAGTTGCGACCAGTCGTCGGCGGCGAACGGTCCCGTTGCCTGCGCAAGGTCACCGACGACGGTCATCGCGCCGTTGAGTGACCGTCGTGCAACCATGCGCAACTGCATCGGCGTGAGGTCCTGGGCTTCGTCGACAATGATGTGGCCGAACGTGGCGATGTCGTCGGCTTCATCGAGCACGCCACCGCGTCGGGGACGTGGTCCGAGAAGGTCGCGTGCTTCGTCGAGCAATGCAACGTCGGCGTCGGAGAAGACGGCCGCACTCAGTGACTCGGCGCGAGGTCGGTGCAGCGCGAGGGCGTCGACTTCGTTGACGACACCCTCGGCTGCCGAGCGCAGAAGCGCCTTCGAGCCGAACAAATCGTGCAGCAACTCCGCGGGCGACAACGACGGCCAGACGCGGAACATGAGCGCCCGGAATTCGGGGATCTGACGCAGTCCATCGCGGGCCTCGGCGAGATCGAAGGTTCCGTCGCCGACCTTGCCCATCATCGTCGCGATCACTTCTCCCTCGACCGCGCGACACAGTGTGTTGTGCCGACCGCCGCGGCGGCGGGCCTGGCGCACGATCCGCGCCGACTCCTGCGGCGACAGACGGAGTCGCATCGCGCCGAACGGGATCGTGACGTCCTCGCGAATCGGTCGTTGCCGGTCGGCAATTGCCCGCTCGAGCACCTTCACCATTCGTCGATCGGCCTTCACTCGTCGTGCGTGCTCGTCGTCGTGGGCGCCGAATGTGATGCCCGGAACGAGATCGGCGAGCACGACCTGCTCGATGCCCGACTCGCCGAGCGACGGCAGCACCCGCTCGATGTAGCGGAGGAACACCCGGTTCGGTCCGATGACGAGCACTCCCTGGTCCTCGAGCGGAAAGCGGTGCGTGTACAAGAGGTATGCGGCACGATGCAATGCAACGACGGTCTTTCCGGTTCCCGGACCGCCCTGCACGACGAGTACGCCGCGATGCGGTGCCCGGATGATCTCGTCCTGTTCGGACTGAATGGTTGCGACGATGTCGCCGAGTTGCCCGCTGCGGCCCTTGCCCAGCGCGGCGAGCAACGTGCCGTAGCCGCGCAACGTCGGTGCATCGCCGACGGCTTCGTCACCGGCAAGACCGAGACGACCGCTGCCGAACGACTCGTCCTCAATGGCGAGAAGCCGCGGACCTTCGACCATGAAGTGGCGCCGACGAACGATGCCCATCGGTTCGCGGCCGGTTGCGCGGTAGAACGGCTCGGCAACCGGTGCCCGCCAGTCGACGACGACGGGATTGGCGTCTCGATCGGCGACGGCGAGTCGGCCGATGTGGAACGCCTCCGTCGCACCGTCACCGCCGCTGTGGTCGTCGTTTCTGCGATCGATTCGCCCGAAGACGAGAGCCGCATCGCCGATGTCGAGATGGTTCAGCCGGGCGACGACTTTTTCGTCGAAGTAGTTGCGCTCATAGCGCTCCTGGAAAGTGCCGCCCATCTGCGCCTCGGTGAGGTCGCGGATGCGCAACGTGCTGGCGCGGGCGTCCTCGAGGCAGGCGTACGCCCGCTCGATGTGCGCCTGTTCGGCGGCGAAATCGGGGTGGTCGGACATTTCGGGGTCTTGCAAGGCTACCGACGTGCACCTGTGAACGCATCGTTCGACTGGACAACGTGCCGCTTCGTATCCCACAATGAATTCAGGTTCCGAGAATCACGCATGCGGCGCGGGCCGCGCGTGACATCCATTCCCGTCGTGCACAGGAGGCACGGATGTCCCCGGAACCGAGACCATCGCGCCACTCATCGATGCTCCGATGCACACATCGTGTCGGAATGTTCCGGTGCCGCGCACAAATTACATCCCGCTCGATTCGCAGCATCGCCGTTGCCTGCGCTGCAACGATCGTCGCGACCGGCTGTGCAACCCGACCCGATTCGCTCATCCTTCGTATCGACGGTGTGTCGACGACGGCCGTGCCGAATCACACCGTGTCGAGCAAGAACATGTCGAGTCACAGCGCGCCGCTGGCATCGTCGCTGCAAGACGACCTGTCGGCGGCACCGAATGGTGACCCCATGTCGCCGGGTGACGCATTCGAAGTTCTCGTTCAGCGTCGCGTCGCGTGCCTCACCACACCGCACCGCTGCGACGTCTCGTTGTTCACCGCACCCGGAACCTCCGAGGCACGGCGCATGGGTGACACCGTTGCCCGATTCCGCCGTGACGGACTTCGTCTGTCTCCACGGCGCGGGCGGCTCGAGCTCACGGTCAACTCGGTGACGCTCGATCCGGTGAACGGCTCGGTCATCGTCGACTCCTGCGAACGCGACTCCCACGTACTCGTCGATGCGCGCTTCACCGAATTGGGCGAGATCATCATCGACGAGTCGGTCGTGACGACCCGGGCCCGGTGGCAACTCGTCGACACGGATGCTGCGGGAGCAACGTCTCGACCCCGCTCGCCGCGTTGGCGGATCGAACGCGTCGACATCGTGACGCAACGTCACGGAGGTGTGCCGTGCTCGCAACTCTGATCGCCGTATCACTCGTCACCGGTGCCGGCATGCACCCCGGCGCCGCAGCGTTCGGCGACGTGCACGGCGATGCGATCGTTGCCGGCGTCTACGTCGACGACGCCACGACGGTGACCGACTGTGTCTGGTCACCCGCATTCCCCCGCGACGCGCACGGTACGAGTTCTGACGAGGTGGTGCGATACATCGGCTCGCGTGCGTACGTCCTGTACGAATGCGACTGTGACGGTGACGTCACGTTGCACTGGATCCCCGAGGTCGACACCGACGAACTCGCCGACCAGGCAGCACAAACCCTGTCGCGTCGCGTGCCGTCACCCATCGTCGGTATGGCACCGCCACCCGGCGCCGGGGTCGTGAACACGACGTCGTGGTTCTGGGTGTCGGCCGGTTGGTGGGTTCCGATCTCGGTGACGGCGATGATTCCGACGCCGCGCGGTCCGCTCGGCGTCACCACCACCGCGACTCCGACGACGTTGCGCTTCGATCCGGGCGACGGCTCTGCCACCGTCACGTGCGACGGTCCCGGTGTTCCCTATGCGGCGCCGTTGCATCACCTTCTGTCACGCGAGTGCACCCACCGATGGTCGCGTCCGTCCGTCGTCTCCGGCGGTCGCTTTGCAACGACGTTGTCCGTCGTGTGGAAGGTCCGCTGGCGCGCAACGACGGGGGCATCGGGCAACCTGCCCGACATCATGACGTCGGTCAACGCACCGGTTCTCGTCGACGAATTGCACGCGGTCGCCCGGCGCGCCACTGGCTAGTCCGCGGCGATGTCGGCGACGATCGCCCGAAGATCGGCAACGAGGTCGCCGGGGGCGAGCTCCACGTCCCAGCCACGCCGCCCCGCACTGACGAAGACGGTCTCATGCTCGTGCAGCGCGTCGTCGACGACTGTCTTCAGTCGGCGCTTCTGCCCAAACGGGCTGATCCCACCGACGACGTACCCCGTTACCCGCTGGGCGTCGGCCGTCGGCGCCATGGTTGCCGAGCGTGCCCCCACCGCCCGGGCGACCTTTCGCAGCGACAAGTTTCCCGACGACGGCACGAGGGCGACGACGAATGCGTCATCGGCCTTGATGACGAGGGTCTTGAACACCCTCGCTTCGGCGACCCCCAGCGCGAGTGCCGCCGCTCGCGCATATCCGACGTCGACGGCATCGGCCGGCACTGCATCCTCGAAGTGATGGACGCGATGCTCAATCCCCGCCTGCACCAACGCCCGAATGGCGGGGGTCGAACCGGTCATGGCAAAAACTCTGGCAGATTGTTGGTGCTTCCCGGAGATGTCGTTGTAGCATCGAGGATGCGCTTCGGCGCGATTCAACCGCAATTCAACGAAGCAATTCATAAATTCAGAAACGAGCAAGCAATGGCTATCGGTACCGTCAAGTTCTTCAATGATGAGAAGGGCTACGGATTCATCTCGCGCCCCGACGGAGCGGACGTCTTCGTCCACTTCTCGAACATCGAGGGCACGGGGCGTCGCACCCTCCTTGCCGGCCAGAACGTCGAGTTCGAACTCGGCCAGGGTCGCAAGGGCGTCGAAGCAAACAACGTTCGCGTCGTCGCCTAGGCGCATCGCGGGGATCGCCCCGCCGACAACGAACTTCTCTCACCAGGGATACTCACCGTGCCGATGAACCTCGCCCGCGATCAGATTCTCGTCGAGCGCCGCTACGCGGCGGTGTTCGAAATGATCACCGACGACTCCGTCGCCGCAATGGCCGTGGCCCTGCCCGAGAACATGCGGGATGCACTGGCCAAGACCGTTGCACTCCCCCGCGGCGCATTCGACGACGCGGCACTGCTCGCCCGACGACTTCGCGAGGGCATGGTCGCCCGCAAGGCGATCATCGACACCGGCGTGCTGCTCAGCGAGCCGTGCACCGAGTGGTTCGTCGAGATCCTCGGCGATCGTGCCGACGATCCGTCGTACGACGACTTGCAGGGACTCATACCCGAGGCGATCGACAAGTTCGGCCTCGACGCAGTGCGATTGATGGCTGTGCAGTATTCGGTGGCACTCGGCGGTTTCCGCCGACTCGTCGCCGAGGACGAGCGCTTCGTCATCCCGACACGCGCAACGCTCCCGCCCCCGGTCCGCGCCTCGGCTGCCGACCAGGAGGCCAAGCGGGCCGCGCGACGCGAACGTCGGGAGCGGGAGCGCAACAAGCGCGGTCGTTAGATCGCGTCGCGTCCTTCCTCGCCCGTGCGGATGCGCACGACGCGTGACGCCTCGGTGACCCACACCTTTCCGTCACCGATCTTTCCGGTGACCGCCGCCTTGACGATGGTATTGACGACGTCATCGACGATGGCATCATCGACGAGCACGTCGAGGCGCACCTTCGGGATGAGGTCGACCTTGTATTCCGCGCCGCGGTAGGTCTCGACGTGTCCGCCCTGACGGCCGAACCCGCGCACCTCCGACACCGTGACGCCGGTGATGTTGGCCGCCTTCAGGGCGTCCTTCACGTCATCGAGCTTGAACGGCTTGATGACCGCTGTGATGAGTTTCATTGTGTGCTCCTTGTGATGTAGATGGTTCTCGTTAGGCCGACATGCGATCGGTGCCGTAACCGGGGGCACCGTGCTCGAAGACGTCGAGTCCTTCGCGCTCCACCTCTTCGGAGATGCGCAGGCCGATGGTCGCCTTGATGATGCTGAACAGGATGACCGAGGCGACGGCGACGAAGACCATCACCGACACCGCTCCGATGACCTGACTCACCAACTGCTTCGTACCTCCACCGTAGAAGAGGCCCTTCGCAATGAAGCCTTCCGACTCCTCGTTGGAGAACAGCCCGACGGCGATCGTTCCGAAGAAGCCGCACACTCCGTGCACGGAGATGGCGCCGACCGGATCGTCGACCTTCAACTTGTCGATGAACGCAACTGCGTATACCACGATGAGACCGCTCACCGCACCGATAATGAGCGCGCCGATCGGAGTGACCGCGTAGGTTCCCGCGGTGATACCGACGAGACCGGCAAGCAGGCCGTTCCCGGCCATCGCGACGTCTGTCTTGCCCGACTGCAGCTTGGTGATGATCGCGGCGATGATTGCTCCTGCGCCAGCGGCGATGAACGTCGTCGTGGCGATGCGTCCGACCACCGGATCGGCCCCGAGTTGCGAACCGCCGTTGAAGCCGAACCAGCCGACCAACAGGATGATGCAGCCGACGATGGCGAACGGAATGGAGTGTCCGGGAATCGCACGTGGCTTGCCGTCGGGACCGTAACGACCGATGCGCGGTCCGAGCATCTTCGCGCCGACGAATGCGGCGACGCCACCGGTGAGGTGCACGATCGTCGAGCCGGCGAAATCGTGGAAGGGCGTGGACAACTGGTACAGCCAGCCGCCACCCCACTGCCAGCGCACCACGACGGGGTACACGATCGCCGTCATGAGAACGGCAAAGGCAACGTAGGCACCGAATACCGTTCGCTCGGCCATTGCTCCGGAGACGATCGTCGCTGCCGTAGCCGCAAATGCTGCCTGGAAGACGAAGAACGTGAACGGGCTGAGGTTGCCGTAGGCAAACGATCCCTCACCGAGGAACCAGCTACCGGCCCCGATGTACTTGCCGAGACCGTCGAAACTGCCGTTGAACGCGATCGGGAATCCGACGAGGAAGAAGACGACCGCGCCGACGGCGGTGGTCATGACGTTCTTCATGACGATGTTTCCGGCGTTCTTCGCCCGGGTGAGACCCGCTTCGACGAGAACGAAGCCCGCGTGCATGAACACGACGAGCGCCGTCGCAATGAGGATGAAGACGTTGTCAAGTGACGCCTGCAAACTCGGCACCAGCGACTGGAGATCTTCCAGCGACGGTGGCGCGTCGGCGGCACGGGCGACAGCCGGCACGGCGATCGCGGTGAAAGATCCGAGCGCAGCGATGCGCGCGGATCGATGGATGAATGATCTCAAAGTAAGCCTCCTTGAGTGGAACGGATGGTTCTTCATTGATTCGTCGTGACGGTTGGAGGCGCCGTTGCATCCCGCGTCGGTGAGGAAACGTAGAACGTGCAGATTTCGGGTCGGTACGGGGAGTGTTTCGGGCGTGTTCCGATTTGTTTCGGGAGTGTGTACGCATTCACGGCACGACCCACCGAAACCGCAGCAGCGCCCTCACTAGGCTCGGCGCATGAGCGAAAAGACGAAGGCCTACCTCGACGACCGCAAGCACGTTTTCCATTCCTGGTCGGCCCAGGGCCTCATCGACCCCGTCGATATCGTCCGTGCCGAGGGATCGCGGTTTTGGGACGCCTCGGGCAAGGAGTACCTCGACTTCTCCAGCCAGCTCGTCAACGTGAACATCGGGCACCAGCACCCCAAGCTCGTCGCCGCGATCCGCGACTATGCGGCGAAGATGTGCACGATCGCCCCGTTCCACGCCAACGACATGCGCTCCGAGGCCGCCCGGATGATCGCCGAGGTGGCTCCCGGCGACCTGAACATGGTGTTCTTCACGAACGGCGGTGCAGAAGCGGCCGAGAATGCGGTGCGTCTCGCGCGTCTGTACACCGGTCGCCACAAAGTGCTCACGACGTACCGCTCCTACCACGGCGCCACCTCGGGTGCGATCGCCCTCACCGGTGACCCCCGCCGCTGGCCGAACGAAACCGGCGTGTCGGGTGCGGTGAAATTCTGGGGGCCGTACGCCTACCGCTCCGCATTCCACTCCGCCAACGATAAGGAAGAGTGCGAGCGCGCGTTGCAGCACCTCGAGGACGTCATCATGGTCGAGGGTCCGAGCACCATCGCGATGATCGGCCTCGAAACCGTCGTCGGCACGAACGGCATCCTCGTTCCGCCCGAGGGTTACCTGCAGGGAGTGCGCGATCTGTGCACGAAGTACGGCATCGTCATGATGTGCGACGAGGTGATGGCTCGGTTCGGACGTTGTGGTGAATGGTTCGCCGTGAACAAGTGGCACGTCGCGCCCGACCTCATCTGCTTTGCCAAGGGTGTCAATTCGGGTTACGTGCCACTCGGCGGAGTCGTCATCAGCCAGAAGATCGCCGACGCGTTCAAGGAGCGTGTCTTCCCGGGCGGTCTCACCTACAGCGGTCATCCACTCGCCTGCGCCGCCGCCGTCGCATCCATGAACATCTTCCGCGAGGAAAAAATCCTCGAGCACGCGCGCAAGCTCGGCAATGACGTCATCGGCCCCGAACTCGACCGCCTGAAGGATCGTCACCCGAGCGTCGGCGACGTGCGCGGGCTCGGCGTGTTCTGGGCGATCGAACTCGTGCGCAACCGCGACACCCGACAGCCCTACGTGCCGTTCAACGCATCCGGTGCCGACGCCAAGCCAATGGCCGAAATCGTCACGTTCTGCAAGCAGAACGGCCTGTGGCCCTTCACCCATTTCAATCGCATCCACGTCGTGCCGCCGTGTACGACAAGTGCCGACGACGTGCGTGCGGGCCTTGAAATCATCGATCGCGCACTCGATATTGCCGACCGCCACTACACCGGCTGATTACCCAACGCCTCGATGAGGGATTCTGCGTTGCGAATCGTTTCGCTCCTGCCGAGCGCAACCGAGATCATCTGCGATCTCGGTCTACGTGACTCACTCGTCGGGCGATCAGAGGAATGCAATTGGCCACCCGACGTTGCGTCACTGCCGATCGTCTCTGTGGCCCGGGTCGACTCCTTGCACCTCGACGGTCGTTCGATCGACGATGCGGTGCGCAATGCCGTCGGCTCCGGTGAACAGTTGTACGTCATCGACGAGGAGATTCTGCGGTCGCTCAAGCCAGACATCATCGTCACCCAAGACCTGTGCCGTGTCTGTGCGGTGTCGAGCAACGACGTATGCGACGTCGGCGCCCGGGTCGTCTCGCTCGATCCGCGCACCATCGTCGAAGTTGCCGAATCGGTGCGCACGTTGGCCCGGGCGCTCGGCGTGGACGCACGCGGAGATGCCGTCGCCGGCCGCATGCTCGAGAGGGTCGATGCGGTACGCGACGCGACCCGTCATCTGCCCCGCGTACGCACGTTTTTCGCCGAGTGGCTCGACCCACCGTTTGCCAGCGGGCACTGGATTCCGGAAATGGTCGCCGCGGCGGGTGGTGATGACGTCCTCGGGCGCCCGGGCGAGCCGTCGCGCAGTGTGTCGTGGACCGACGTCCGCGCTGCCCGCCCCGACGTTGTGATACTCGGACCCTGCGGCTTCGACGTCCCGCGAGCTCAACACGAGGCCGAGTCGATTCGCCACGAGTTCGATCCGTCATGGCGCATCTTTCCCGTCAATGCCGACCGATATTTCGCCCGACCGGCCCCGTCAATTGCCGATGGCGTCGAGCAGCTCGGTTCGCTCTTGCACGGAGTCGACGTGTCACAATCGTGATCCGTCATGGCCAACAGACAGCCGCTCGCCGATCGTCCGCTTGACCGGCCGCATCCGTCGCGGTTGTCCCCCGGCGAGCCGAACTTCGACGTCATCATGCGCGCGCATCGCGCTGCGCTCAACGCGGGCTCACCCGGCTACTTCGATCCGCTCACCCGGTTGTACGTCATGACGGCCAAACACCACGCCGACCGCGGCTCGTGCTGTGACAGCGGCTGTCGCCACTGCCCGTACATCTGAGGCACGGCAATCGACCCCGCAAACGCAACGTGGCTGCGGACCGCGTGACGCGATCCGCAGCCACGTGCTGCGTCAGAGTGACGTCTGCGGCTTAGTTGCCGCCTGCGTTGAGCGTGACTTCGATGGGTGCGTAACTCTCACCCTTCGCGTCGACGCCGAGTCCCTCGAGCAATGCGAGCGCCTCGGTGACGATGTCATTCGTGTACGCCTCGGCATCGGGAGCCTTCGAGAGCACCGTGGTGCCTTCGAGGTTCTTCGTCTCCTGCGAGAGCGTCGCGGTACGGTTCCACGCCGCCTCATCGATGACGCCCGCGCCGCTGGCTGCCGGCCAGATGAGCTTGTTCACTTCGTTCATCTGCCACAGCTGGTGGCTGTTGCCGAGCTTCGAACCCTTGGCGACGACGATGTCGCGGCAGGCCTCGACATTGTCGCGGCAGTAGGCCCAACCCTGGAGCGACGCAGCAACGAAGCGCACCGCGGTGTCGCGGTACTCGGGCTCGTTGGCAAGTCGCTCACCGGACGCCCAGATGGCGTCCTGCAACATGCCGACGCCCTCTGCTTCATACGAAACGACGTTGAAGTCGTCCGCCGTGTACAGGGCCTTGGTGTCCGGGTTCTCGGCTTCGAGAACCTGTGCGTACTCGTTGTACGTCATCGCCTCGGCGGCGTCGATGTCACCGGAGAGAAGTCCGAGCATGTCGAACTGCTGCTGCACGAGCGTGACGTCCTTCGCCGGGTCGAGTCCCGCCTTGGTGAGAGCGGCGAAGATCTCGAACTCGTTGCCGAAGCCCCAGTTTCCGATCTTCTTGCCCTTGAAGTCCGCGGGCGACGTGATGTTCTTGTCCTTGAAAGACACCTGGAGGGTGCCCGAGCGCTGGAACACCTGTGCGATGTTCACGATGTTCGCACCTGCCTCGCGGCTGGCGAGAGCCTTCGGCACCCACGAGAGTGCGAAGTCGACCGCGCCGTCGGCGAGCTGCTGCTGCGGAACGATGTCGACACCACCCTCGACGATTTCGACGTCGAGACACTGGCCCTCGTAGAAGCCTTGATCCTGAGCGGCGAAGTAACCGGCGAACTGGGCCTGAATGAACCACTGCAACTGCAACTTGACGGGCGTCAGCGTCTCGCACGTGGCGGCCGCTTCCTCCGTCGTTTCCTCGGCTGCGGTGTCCTCGGTCGCCGTGTCGTCACTACCGCCGCATGCTGCGACGATGAGCGACAACGCGGCGATGCCGGCGACGGCAACCCTTGCTGAACGCTTCTTCATGTATCTCCCCCCGGGGCTGTCGCCCCTAGCTGTGTCTTGCTGATGGTGTTGACTCGCGGTATCCGTGCATTGCCATTCGTGTATTGCAACCTGTGTATCGCTACCCGTGCAACTCGTTCATTGTCGTCCGCCACCCCGACGAACGACGTTCTCGAGGAGGACGGACACCGAGTAGAACAGCAGCCCCAGCAGACATGCCCCGAGAACGTACGACCAGGCCGCAGCGTTCTTCGAGTTGGCGATGTTACTGGCGATACGACTGCCCAGCCCGTTCTGCGAACCGCCGAAATACTCACTGACGAAGGCGGTGATGACGGCGGCGGGTGCTGCAACTTTCAGCGCTGTGAACAGGAATGGGACGGCATTGGGGACGCGAACTTTTAACAGGATCGAAACGTCGGATGCCGCGTACGACCGCATCAGTTCGACGTGCGTGGCCGACACCTGGGTCAGGCCGCGTGCCACGTTGACGAGGACGATGAAATAGACGACGAGAGCGACCATGATTCGCCGCGGGATTTCGCTCGTGATCGAGTACATGTTGTTCAGCACGGCGACGAGAACGAAGATCGGAATCGCGTTCAGCGCAACGGCAAGCGGCGTGACGATCTGATTGAGCAGCCTCCAGCGACTGAGCGCAAAACTCATGACGATGCCGAGAATCGTTCCGGCGACGAGCCCAACGAACGCGTTGCCACCCGACACCGTCGCGGCACCGCGCACCAATCCGAACGCATCGGTGAACTGAGACCAGATCACCGACGGTGCGGTGAGGAAATACGGCTTCAGTTCGAAGAACCGTACCGCCCATTCCCAGAACGCGAGGAATCCGACACCGAACGCCACCGGCGGCCCGGTGCGACGTGCAAGGCGGGCAATCATCATCGATCGTCCATGCCCATGGCGACGTGCGCGGCATGCATGCCGCGCAGACCTTCGCGCACCGCGGTGATTGCCCGGAAGAACGATTCGGCGTTTCGCGTGTCCTCGCTGCGCGGCCCGGTGAGACCGACGTCGACGATCTTCGTGATCCGGCCGGGACGCGGCGACATGACGACGACGCGCTGCGACAGGTACACGGCCTCGGGAATCGAGTGGGTGACGAAGAGAACCGTGGTCTTCGTCTCGGCACAGATGCGCAACAACTCTCCCTGCATGTACTCGCGGGTCATCTCGTCGAGTGCACCGAAGGGCTCGTCCATGAGCAACAGCTGGGGGTGTGCGGCAAGTGCACGGGCAATGGCGATGCGCTGCTGCATGCCACCCGACAACTGCCACGGATGATGGTCGCCGAATTCCGGCAGCTTGACGAGCTCGAGCATCTCGTTGGCTCGCTCGCGTCGGCGGGTCTTGTCCCACCCCTTCAATTCGAGTGGCAACTCGATGTTCTTGCGCACGGTACGCCATTCGAACAAACCCGCCTGCTGGAAGGCCATGCCGTAGTCCTGGTCGAGCCTGGCCTGCGCTGCGCTCTTGCCGTTCACCGTCACGTCGCCGTTCGTCGGCTCGAGCAGGTGTGCAACGAGGCGCAGCAGCGTCGACTTTCCGCAACCCGAAGGCCCGATGAGCGACACGAATTCGCCCGAGGCGACGTCGAGGTCGATCCCCGACAGCGCGTGCACCTCGTTGGCCTTGCCTGCATTGAACGTCTTGTCGAGATGTCTGATCGTCACGGCGCTCACGCGATGTCCTCCTTCGGTCGGTGCCGCATGACGAACGTGTCCGCCGCTGCAACAATTCCTGCCATTGTCAACCCGAGTGCAGCGGCACCGAAGATGGCGGTGTACACCTTCGCCGGATCTCCCGTCGCCTCGCGTGCGTATTCGATGATCAACCGACCGATGCCACCCTTGAGCCCGGTCGAAATCTCCGCAACGACCACACCGATGACCGATGACGATGCAGCGAGGCGGAAGGCCGGCACCATGTACGGCACCGCCGTCGGGAAGCGCAGCGTGAGCAAGGTGCGCCACCACGATGCGGCGTAACTCTGCATCAGCTCGACGGCCGCGGCCGGCGCCGCAGCGAGTCCGCGCAACGTGCCGACTGCAACCGGGAAGAACGCAAGGAATGCACCGAGCACCGACGCCGACAACCACCGCGGCCACGTGAAGCCACCGATTTCGAGACGGCCGCCCCAACTGACGACGAGCGGCGCCAGGGCGATGAGTGGAACCGTCTGCGAAACGACGAGGTACGGCAGGAGCCCACGCCGCACCACGTCGAATCGTGCCATGACGACCGCAAGCCCGACACCGACCGCACCGCCGAGGACGAACCCCACCACCGACAAGCGGAACGAATACCACGCACCGGCTGCCACAGCGGCGAGCACCGTGTTGTCGCGACCGCGAACCTCGGGTCGACCGAATCTCTGGAACATCTCCCACACGTGCGGCATCGCGAAGTCGGCCGTGCGCGGAAGGATGCGCACGCCGAGAACGGTCCCGCCGTCGGTGGGACCCACGAACTTGTACAGCTCCCAGATGACCGCGACTCCGACGAGTGCCGCGACGAACATCGAACCGCGGCGCGCGAGTCGGGCAACCGCGGGCGACATCGGACGATCAGTCTTTGGCGCGGGCGACCGCGGCAAGTGCCGGCATGACCTTTTCGCCGTACGCGGTGAGCGTTTCGTCCTTGCCGTCGTGCTGCAGGTAAATGGAGAACTGATCGACGCCGAGCGCCTCGAGTTCCCGCAACCGTCGCACGTGTTCGTCGACGCCGCCGAGTATGCAGAACCTGTCGACGATGTCATCGGGAACGAACGATGTGTGGGAGTTCCCCGCCCGACCGTGCTCGTTGTAGTCGTAGCCCTGCCGACCCTTGATGTAGTCGGTGAGCGCCTTCGGCACCGGTGCGTTGTCGCCGTAGCGGGCAACGATGTCGGCGACGTGGTTGCCGACCATGCCGCCGAACCAGCGGCACTGCTCGCGCATGTGCGTCATGTCGTTGCCGACGTATGCAGGTGCGGCAACGCAGATCTTCACGGAGTCGGGATCTCGTCCCGCCTTGCGGGCGGCATCGCGCACGGCCTTGATCGTCCACTCCGCGATCGTGACGTCGGCGAGCTGCAGGATGAAGCCGTCGCCCACTTCACCGGTGAGCTGCAGCGCCTTGGGTCCGTATGCGGCCACCCATACCTCGCAACGGCTCTTTTCCGCCCATGGGAATCGGATCGTCGATCCGTTGTACTCGACACCGCGCCCGTTGGCGAGTTCACGAATGACGTGGATGCTGTCGCGCAACGTGGCGAGCGTCGTCGGCCGACCGTTGGTCACGCGCACCGCCGAGTCGCCGCGACCGATACCGCACACGGTTCGATTGCCGTACATCTCGTTGAGCGTGGCAAAAAGGCTCGCCGTCACCGTCCAGTCGCGCGTCGCGGGATTCGTCACCATCGGTCCGACGATGACGTTGCGCGTCTCGGCGAGTATTTGCGAATAAATGACGAACGGCTCTTCCCACAGGATGTGGCTGTCGAACGTCCACACGTGGGTCATTCCGAAACTCTCCGCCCGTCGCGCGAGGTCGATCACCCGACTCGCCGGCGGAGTTGTCTGCAAGACGACTCCGATGTCCATTGCGCACCCCCTGTGTGTTGACTTCGTTGTGGTGACGGCGCCGGAGCGCCGGTCGGTCATCGATTCTGTGGAAAGCCGAGATCGACGCTCGAGGTGCGCGGATCGGGCCACCGTGAGGTGACGACCTTTCCGCGCGTGTAGAAGTTGATTCCCTCCGGCCCGTACATGTGCTGGTCGCCGAAGAGACTCGCCTTCCATCCACCGAACGAGTAGTACGCAACCGGAACCGGGATCGGCACGTTGATGCCGACCATGCCGACGTTGACGTCGAACTGGAACTGACGCGCCACGCCGCCGTCGCGCGTGAACAGCGCCGTTCCGTTGCCCCACTCGTTGTCGTTGATCAGTTTCAGTCCTTCTTCGTAACCCGACACGCGCGTCACCACGAGCACCGGTCCGAAGATTTCGTCGTCGTAACACGACATTCCCGGTGCGACCCGGTCGATGAGCGTCGGATCGAGGAAGAACCCATCACGCTTCAGCGCGGCGCGTCCGTCGACGACGACCTTGGCTCCGTCCTTCACCGCGGCATCGACGTACGTCGCCACCTTGTCGCGGTGCTCGCGGGTGATGAGCGGCCCCATCTCGCTGCCCGAGTCGCTGCCGGGGCCGACCTTGATGTTCGGAACCCGCTTCGCAATCTTGTCGACGAGCGCGTCGGCGATGGAGTCGACGGCGAGCACGACGCTGACCGCCATGCAGCGTTCGCCGGCCGAGCCGTATGCGGCGCTCACCGCGGCATCCGCCGCCATGTCGAGGTCGGCATCGGGCAGCACGAGCATGTGGTTCTTTGCTCCTCCGAGCGCCTGTACCCGCTTGCCGTTGCGCGTGCCGGTCTCGTAGACGTACTGCGCAATCGGTGTCGAGCCGACGAATGACACTGCGGCGATGTCGGGATGCTCGAGCAATCGGTCGACCGACGTCTTGTCACCGTGCACGACGTTGAAGACGCCGTCCGGCAAACCTGCCTGGCGCAGCAGGTCGGCGAGGAACAGCGACGCCGACGGGTCCTTCTCGCTCGGCTTCAGCACGAAGGTGTTTCCGGTAACGATGGCGTTGGCGAACATCCACATCGGCACCATCGCCGGGAAGTTGAACGGTGTGATACCGGCAACGACACCGAGCGGCTGGCGGATCGAGTACACGTCGACTCCACCCGAAGCCTGCTCCGAATATCCGCCCTTCATGAGGTGCGGAGCGCCGCAGGCGAACTCGATGTTCTCGAGTCCGCGGGCCACCTCACCGAGTGCATCGGCCGTCACCTTTCCGTGCTCGAGGGTCAGCAGCGAGGCAATTTCCTTGCGATTCGCGTCGACCAGCTCGCGCATGCGGAACATGATTTCGGCGCGCCGCGACAGGTTCGTCGAGCGCCAGTCGCGCGATGCAGCCTTTGCGGCCGCGACGACCGCGTCGACTTCGGCGACGCTGGCGAGATCGACTTCGGCCTGCTGTTCGCCGGTCGCGGGGTTGAACACCTTGCCCGTGCGGCCCGACGTGCCGGCGACGACCTTGTTGTTCACCCAGTGGCTGATCTTCTTCACTTTGTACTTCCCTCGTCGTCTGTGTAGTTGTTCGTTGTATCGATTGGTGTCACCTGCGCGTGAACGCGCCGTGAACTAGCGCAGGTACTGGTTGAGTCCCCGCTTGATGTACTTGCCGTGGCCCTTGCGCCCGAGGAACTTGTCGTTCTCGATGACGACCATTCCTCGCGACAGCACGGTGTCCACTTTGCCGTCGACCTCGAAACCCTCCCACGACGAGTGATCCATGTTCATGTGGTGCTTGTCATTGATACCGATCTTCGTCTTGCGGTTCGGGTCCCACACGAGGATGTCGGCGTCGGAACCCGGGGCGATGATCCCCTTTTGCGGGTACATACCGAACATGCGTGCCGGGGTCGTACAACAGGTTTCCACCCAGCGCTCGAGACTGATCTCGCCGAGTACGACACCCTGGTAGATGAGCTCCATGCGGTGCTCGACGCCGCCCATGCCGTTCGGGATCTTCGAGAAGTTTCCGCGCCCGAGTTCCTTCTGGTCCTTCATGCAGAACGGACAGTGGTCGGTGGAGATGACCGCGAGTTCGTTCATGCGCAGGCCCTTCCACAGGTCTTTGTGGTGGTCGTGCGTGTCGTGCTTCGAACGGATCGGCGGCGAGCAGACGAACTTCGCGCCCTCGAAGCCGGGGCGCGCGAGGTGATCCTCGAGCGTCATGTACAGGTATTGCGGGCACGTCTCGGCGAAGACATTCATTCCCTCGTGTTGCGCATTCGCCACGTGGTTGAGCGCCTCGGACGCCGACATGTGCACGATGTACAACGGGATGTTTCCCGCCACCTTCGACAGCACGATCGCGCGGTGCGTCGCTTCACCTTCGAGCAGGCTCGGTCGTGAATACGAGTGGTACTTCGGGTCGGTCTGACCGCGGGCGAGGTACTGCTGCACGAGCACGTCGATGGCGATGCCGTTTTCGGCGTGCATCATGATCGTGGCGCCGTTGTCGGAAGCAGTCTGCATGGCGCGCAGAATTTGGCCGTCGTCGGAGTAGAACACTCCGGGATACGCCATGAACAACTTGAAACTGGTCACGCCCTCGTGGTCGACGAGGTACGTCATGTCTTTCAGTGCCTGCTCATCGACTCCGCCGATGATCTGGTGGAAGGCGTAGTCGACCGCGCAGTTACCCCCCGCCTTGCGGTGCCATTCGGCCAGGCCCAACTGGACGTTTTCGTTGTATCGCTGCAGTGCCATGTCGACGATCGTGGTGACGCCACCCCAGGCCGCGGCGACGGTGCCGGTTTCGAAGGTGTCAACCGCGGCGGAGCCGCCGAAGGGAAGTTCCATGTGGGTGTGGACATCGATGCCACCGGGCACGACGTACTTGCCCGTTGCATCGACCACCTTGTCGGCGGTGACGCCCATCGCGTCGGCGACACCCCGGGCGTACAGCGCCGCGATCTTCTCGCTGTCGATGAGCACGTCCTGCTCGTGACGCCCGGACGGACTGATGACCGTTCCGTTCTTGATGAGGATTCTGGCCATCTCTGTGTTTCCTTCCCTGGTGAGTTGTGACTCGCGACGGTGACCCGGTCAGCGACGAACGAGTTCGTCGTATGCGTCGGGGCGACGATCGCGGAAGAACGCCCACCGGTCGCGCACCGTCTTGATCTTGTCCATGTCGAGATCGCGCACGATGAGTTCCGGATCGTACGGATGGCCCACTTCACCGACGAACTTGCCTTCGGGATCGACGAAGTAGCTCTGTCCGTAGAAGTCGTCGTCGCCGTACTCGGCCTCGATGCCGACGCGGTTGATCGCACCGACGTAGTACATGTTCGCCACCGCCGATGCGGGCTGCTCGAGACGCCAGATGTACTCCGACAGCCCGCGACTCGTCGCCGACGGATTGAATACGATCTCGGCTCCGTTGATGCCGAGCGCGCGCCACCCCTCGGGGAAATGGCGGTCGTAGCAGATGTACACGCCAACTTTTCCGACTGCGGTGTCGAACACCGGATACCCGTCGGTGCCGGGTGTGAAATAGAACTTTTCCCAGAAACCCTTCACCTGCGGAATGTGTTGCTTGCGGTACTTGCCGAGATAGCGACCGTCGGCATCGATGACGGCAGCGGTGTTGTAATACAGACCGGGCTGCACGATCTCGTACATCGGGAGCACGAGCACCATGCCGAGCTCTTTCGCCACGCTCTGGAATCGCTTCGTCGTGGGGCCGTCGGGGATCGCCTCGGTGTACTCGTAGTACTTCGGATCCTGCACTTGGCAGAAGTACGGACCGTAAAACAATTCCTGGAAACACATGATCTGTGCTCCCTGCTTGGCGGCGTCGCGTGCCGCTTTTTCGTGCGCGTCGATCATCGTGTCCTTCGAGCCGGTCCAGTTGGTTTGCAGCAATGCGGCTCGAACGATTCGACTCACGACGGAGACTCCTTTGTCTGCGCACACCCGCCATCGGATCCGATGTGCTCTCCGTCACGTTACTCTCGGCGGAGTTCGCTCCACAACAAAACGGCACCCGTAGCAACGAAGACCGCCACCGACTGCGGCGATTGCAACGTGGTGTCACCCAGGCGCCACAGCACCACGACCATGATGGCGAGAGACGCCGTCGTCACCCCGCGCAGAAAGTCGCGCACCACGGCGCGACGGCGAGCTAGGTCGACGATTCGGGGGATGAGCCCCGCGAACACGAACGACGGAACGAATATTCCTGCAGTGGCGGCGACCGCACCCCACCATCCTCGCAACTGCCACCCGATGAACGTGGCGGTCGTGAACACCGGCCCCGGAGTGATCTGACCGACGGCAACGGCGTCGATGAGTACCCGCTCGCTCACCCAGCCGCGACCGACCACGTCGCTCTCGAGGAATGCGAGCAGTACGTATCCGCTGCCGTATATGACCGATCCGATCTTCAAGAAGACGAGGAACACCGCCACGAGTGACGGACTCCACGGTGCCCACAACGGAACGAGCACGCCGACTCCGCCGATCGGGCGGGCAAGTATCGCGACGAAGATTCCAGCGACGAAGATGACGAGCAGCTCGGGCACACCGAGGGCACTTGATGCAATCGCGAACAGCGCGACGGCAAGGTCGCGGGGTCCTGCAATCGCAACACTGCGCAGCGAGATGAGTGCGCGCACGATGAGTGCGGCGACGACGGGAACGAGCCACTGCCGCGCAATGTCGATGACCTCCGATGTCACCGCACGTTCGTATGCCATTGCGACGACACCGACGATGACTGCAGCGGGGAAGATGAACGAAACTCCCGCGACGAAGAGTCCGGCGACGCCCGCGCGTCGCGCCCCCAACGCCATCGCCAGCTCGGTGGAGTTCGGGCCGGGTACCAGCGAGCATGCACCGACGAGTTGACCGAACTCTTCGTCGCTCAGCTCGGCATCACGGCGAACGAATCGTCGTCGCATCATTGCAATGTGCGCGGCGGGTCCCCCGATGCTCGTCGCACCGAGGAACGCGAACTGACGGGCCAGGTGCACGAGCACCCGGCTCCGTTCTTTCATGCTGTTCAGTTCACCGTGTGGGTGATGCTCACGTCAAGGTTCTTCGTGACGACCATGTCGCCTCTCGACTTGAGCGACAGCGTGCACGTTCCGACGCGGAGATAGCGCACCGACGTCGTTGTCAATCCCTTCGTCACCGAGCACACCTTGGGTGTGGCGGAGCGGAGGTTCACCCTGGCATCATCAGTCGTTCGCAATGCTGCATTGCGCACGACGACCGACATTCCGGCCTTCACCGTGGCCCCGTCGGCGGCGAGGCCGAGTGGTCGCAGACGCAGGGTCGGCTCGATGAGGAACATCAGCGGCAGCACGGTGTCGAGCGAGGGATCGAACAATCCGCGATGGTCGCGATACACGAATATCGAACAGTCGCGCGCGCCGCACGGATACGACACGCCCCCTACGGTGACATTTTCGCGCAGGGTCAAGGTGATCGGCGCCGTTGCCGGTTGCGAACCGCGCGCACCGTCCATCGTTGCCCACGCCATGAGGTCGGTTTGCTGGATGCTGCCGTTGCACTTCAGTCCGGTCGTGTCCCTTTGCCCGCGCGAGGCCTGGTAGCACTGGCGCACGTACACGCCCTGTCCCGCGGGGACGCCACTCAACGTGACGGTTACTTTCTCGCCGTCGATCAACGAGGCCTGTTTGCTCACTGCGGCACCCACCGATGCGGATGCGGCGCCGACTCCTCCGAAGAGACCGACGACGACGAGGGCAGTGATGAGGGCCAACCGACGGCGCGGGTTGCCACGGTCGGATCGGCGCAATGAAGCGTGCGGTGTCATGCCCGCAGTCTTATCGGAAAGCAACGGGAACGTAGACATCCTGCGAACGATCTGAGGATCGTGTGTGATCGGCGAAGGCGACGATGCCGCACGATTCCCTTGTGCAATCAATGTTGGGGGATACGGCCTTTGCGAGCAGCGTGACCGAAAACACTCCTCCGTCACCGTACGGCTGCGGCAACCCGGCGGCGTATCCAGGAGGGTTCGACGAGATCCAAATCGACTGGGGTGACGAGCCGTCGATGTTCACTCCACCGACACACCGTCGACCGATCAACTGCGGCTGATTGCACACCGCAACGTAGACCCCTTTCGTCACGTCGAATCCGGTGCCGCGAACGATGATGTTTTCGCCGTTCGAATCGATGTTCGTCGTCACACTGACGACGAGCCGCGGCCGCGACGCTTGCGCCGTTGTAGACGTAATCATTGACGAATTCGCGACTGTCGTCACGGGTGCGCGCGAACCCGTCACCGTCGTCGACTGCGCAACGACGGAGGTTGTCGTCGTTGACACGGATGCAACAACGGTCGTCGAAGTGACTCCGACACCGGACCCCGTGTCGACCGGCGCCGTGCTCGAGTCGGTGCTTTCGACCTCGCTCGGGGCCGTGTCGTCAGCGGTCGCCGGCACCGAGTCGGGAGCCGCCGAACACGCGGCGAGTGCTAAGTACATCCATACTCCCGCAACGATGCGCCGTGCGATGCGATGGCGGCACCGATCGTCACGATACAACTTCATGCCCTTACTCTTATCACCGATGCAACGGTTATCACGGCGCTTCGTTGCATTCGCGGCAGTTGCGCTCGTCACCGTGGCAACCTCGTGCGCAGCCGCTTCGCCGCAGTCGTCGAATGACCCGGCGATCGCCGATGCCGCTCCATCCCCCGCCGGCCGGACCGATGCACCAATCGACGTACCAATCGACGCACCAATCGTCATTGATTCCGACTCGGTTGCGCTACCGATCCTCGCCGCACGCGAACCCGTGCTGCCCGCCGACGTCGTGGGCGCGGACGGTATCGGTGTGCGCGTTGCCGATACCTCGCGGATCATCGTGCTCAACGGAGCGATCGCCGAAATCGTGGTGGCGCTTGGCTTCGGTGGTTCGATAGTCGGGCGCGACGGGACCACCGTGCTCCCCGCCCTCGACGACGTCACGAAGGTGAGCAACGGTCACGACATCACGACCGAAAGCATTCTCTCGTTGTCGCCGACGCTCGTCATCGGTGACACGCGCAGCGGACCACCCGAGTCGATCGAGCAGCTGCGAAGTGCAGGGGTTCCCCTGCTCATCGCCCCCGAGGCATGGGCGCTGTCCGCCATGCCGCAACGCGTGACGATGATCTCCACCGCTCTCGGAGTTCCGCAATCGGGCATCGAACTCAACGCTGCAACCGACGATGCAATTGCGGATGCACTGCGTGCGACGCAATTGTTGCCGAAGGTGCCGCGTGTCGCATTCCTGTACGTGCGCGGTACGGCGTCGGTGTACCTGCTCGGCGGAAAGGGATCCGGTGCCGACGAACTTATCGCTGCGGTCGGCGGGGTTGACGTCGGCAAGGAACAGGGTCTCGGTAACTACACGCCGCTGACGAGCGAGGCGCTCGTGAGTGCGAATCCCGACGTTCTGCTCGTCATGACGAACGGACTCATCTCCGTCGGGGACCTCGACGGCCTGCTGTCGCTGCCCGGTATCGCCGAAACGGCGGCGGCGCGCGATCGTGCCGTCGTTGCAGTTGACGACGATCTGCTGCTGTCGTTCGGACCGCGTACGGGCGGACTCATCGGAAGACTTTCCGAATCCTTCGCCGCCGTCATGGCGCCGCGATGATCTCCCGCGAGACTGGAACGCCCATGACGACACGACGTCGACCGAACACGCTCGCCGTCGGACTCGTGCTCGGTGTCCTTCTCGTCGTCGTCACACTCGTCTCGCTCGCCTCCGGCGCTTACCGCATCGGCGTCGGTGACGTCGTGCGGATTTTGCTCGACGGTCCGACGCGAACGTCGACCGATCCGGTGGCACACGGAGTTTTCTGGCAGGTGCGACTGCCGCGCGTCGCGCTCGCCGTCGTCGTCGGTGCGTCGCTCGCTCTTGCCGGGGTCATCATGCAGGGAATCTTCCGCAACCCGCTCGCCGAGCCTGCGACCGTCGGAGTGTCGGCGGGGGCATCGGTCGGGGCGGTCATCGCGATCATCATCGGCGCCAATGCCCTTCCACTCGGTGTACAGGTGGCGGCGTTCTTCGGTGGCACGCTCGCCACGGCACTCGTGTACGCGCTGTCGCGCCACGGCGGGCGCACCGAGGTCGTCACGCTCATCCTCACCGGAATCGCCATCAACGCATTCGCCGGTGCGGTCATCGGCTTTGCGGTGTTCATTGCCGACGATGCCCAGATCCGATCGGTCACGTTCTGGAGCCTCGGAACGCTCGGGCTCGCGACGTGGCGCACCGTTGCCGCGGTACTTCCGCTCGGAATTCTCGGCGTCGTCATGAGCACGCGGTTCTCCCGCGTACTCGACACTCTCGCTCTCGGTGATCGCAGTGCCGGACATCTGGGAGTGCGCGTCGAATCGGTGCGCCTCCAGGCCATTGCCGTCGTCGGTTTGCTGGCATCGAGCGCCGTCGGGGCGACCGGCATGATCGCGTTCGTCGGGCTGCTCGTTCCGCACATCATGCGCATCGTCATCGGTCCGCGCCACCGACACCTCTTGTGGACTGCGGCACTTCTCGGAGCCAGCGTCACGATGCTCGCCGACCTCGCCGCACGCACTCTTCTTGCTCCCGCGGAGTTGCCGCTCGGCGTCGTCACGGCGCTCATCGGCGCACCGTTCTTTCTCGTTCTCCTGCGCACGACGCGCCGCGCCGAAGGTGGCTGGGGATGAACCCGTCGACGGCCGCATCGCCTGGCACCACCGTTCCGAGCGGAGTCGTTCTCCGCGCGCAGGGTGTGAGCATCGAACGCAACGGCACGACGCTTCTGTCGGACGTCACATTCGACGTTCGACGCGGCGAACTCCTCGCCATCATCGGGCCCAACGGGGCGGGCAAGTCGACGCTCATCGGCGCGCTTGCCGGCGACATCGAAACTTCGGCCGGCACGATCGAGCTCGACGGCCGCTCCCTCTCTGTCCTCGGCACACGCGACGTCGCACGTCTGCGCGCCGTGCTCCCGCAGCAACTGACGATCGCGTTCCCTTTCACGGTGCGAGAGATCGTCACGATGGGTCGCAACCCCTGGCTCGATGAACGCGACGAGGACGTGGTCCGGGCCGCGATGCAGCGCCTCGACGTATCACATCTCGCAGATCGCACGTACCCGACGTTGTCGGTGGGCGAACAGGCGCGAACGTCCCTCGCCAGGGTCCTCGCGCAGGAGACGCCGCTACTCCTGCTCGACGAGCCCACCGCCGCACTCGACATCGGACAGCAGGAAAAGCTGCTCGGCATCACCCGTGGTCTCGTCAACGACGGACACAGCGTCGTTGCGGTGCTGCACGATCTCAACGTTGCGCGGCGTCACGCCGACAAGGTGCTCGTCATCCATGCCGGGCGGTGCGTTGCGTACGGAACACCCGCTGACGTGCTCGTCGCTGAGCAACTGTCGAGCGTCTACGACCATCCGATTCGCGTCGTCGAATCCCGGGACGGAACCTCTTACATCACCCCCGGTCAGTGACCGGGTCGTTGCGCCGCCGGATTTGGTGCGCCGCTACGCGGGAACGACGACTACCGGGCACTCGGCATGGTGCACCACTTGTTGGGCAACCGAACCGAGGAGCAACCCGAGGAAACCGCCGTGTCCACGGCGACCGATGACGAGGAGATCGACCCGCCTGCTCGCATCGAGCAACGCCGATGCCGGCGCCCCACGCACGATCTTGTACGTCACCTTCACGACACCCGCTCCGCCGGCCTTCTTCACGACTTCGTCGAGCAACTTGTTGGCCGACGCCGTCATGTCATCGGCAGCGGGAAGCATCGCCACACCCATCGGATCGATGATCGGCGGAAAATCCCACGAGTAGATGAGTTCGACACTCGAGCCGTGTGCAGCCCCTTCCTTCAGTGCCCACTTGAGCGCACCGACGGAATTCTCGGATCCATCCGTGCCCACCGCGATCGTTGCGGCCATACGAATCTCCTTCCCTCGGACCGGTCTCCCGGTCACTGCCCCGAGCGTACCCCACGCCCAAAGGACGAAAATCGGCGTGACACGTGTCGCTCGCCGACGCGGAAACCGAGCGGGGATCGATGCGTGCGTTACACTGACGACATGGCTCGTCGTTCCGCAATTCTCGTCTCCCTGTGCGCACTCGCCATCGCCGCGTGTTCCGGTGGAGCGTCCGGACCGAGCACCGAGGGCTTGTCGGAGTCGGCGATTCGCGGTCTCGAGTTGTCCCAAGCAAAGGGCTGCGCGTCGTGCCACGGGTCCGATTTCGGCGGCGGCACCGGACCGACCTGGCAGGGCATCATGGGTACGACGGTGGCATTGCGCGGTGGATCATCCGCCGTCGTTGATCGCGATTACCTCACCGAATCGATCGTCAACCCCGATGCGACGAAGCGTGTCGGCTATGCGGGGCAAATGCCCATGGTGAACCTCACCGACGATGAGGTGGCGGCCATCGTCGACTACATCGAAGCACTCTCGTCATAGGACAAACCTGGGTGCCACATCTGAGGCACGGCGAAATATGAGTCGACCGTACGCATACATCGCCGGACCGCTGTTCGACGAGGGAGAGCGATGGTTCATCGAATCGATCGACGATCTCGTGCGCCGCGCCGGCTTCGACACCTTCCTTCCGCACCGCGACAACCCGCCGAAGACCGCCGACAACGTGCAACTCATCTACGAAAACGATCGCTCGGCGATCGATCGTTGCGACATCGTCGTCGCCAATCTCAACGGCATCACGACGGACGACGGCACTGCGTGGGAACTCGGCTACGCGTTCGCGCTCGGCAAGTACTCGATCGGGTGGTTCTCCGACTGGCGGGGTCGCTTCCACAATCCGAACGAGGTCGTCAACCTCATGATCCAGTGCTCGCTGAACGAACTCGTCGGCACGACCAAAGAATTGCAGCGATCACTCGACGCGTGGTTGTCACGGCGCTAGGCACTGCGTCTCGCCACTGACGGGGGTCCGCGCGGCGCGCAACATTCCCGCCACTACGAGCACTGCTCGTGCGTGCATGAGCGCGTCACCGTTGCGCAGCGACGGACCGAGCTCGACGACGAAGGCCATCGACTCGGGAACCCGGTTGCGCTGCCATGTCGCTGCGACGCCCGTATAGGTACCGCCGGTGATCGTCTTCATCGGGAGATTCGTCAGCTGCGCGTACGACCATCAACACGACCACCCACGTGGCGCGGCCATGCGCGGCGCGCATCACGGTGTGTCGCTCAGCGCAGCTTCCACCGCGAGCTGACCGAAGCAGAATGCATCGGAAAGATTCGCTCCGTCGGCCGGGTACAGCATTCCGAGAACCTGACCCAGTTCGCCCGCGGCGTACAAGCCGGGAATCGCTTCACCCCACGGATTGAGCACCCGGGCATGTGCGTCGCGCCGCGGCCCACCGGACGTGTTCGAACCGCCCGGGTAGAGCGGAACGCAGTAATAAGGAGGCGTTGCCAACTCGACCATCGTGTCGGTCGGGCGTCCCTGCCAGTCGCTGCCCGTACGGCACGCCTCGTTGTACCGCGCCACCGTGGCTGCGGCGGCTGACGGATTGGGCATGCCGACGGCCCGGGCGGCTTCCTCGATCGTCGCTCCCCGACCGATCCAACCCTGCTCGATCTCGCGCGAATTGTCCGCACTCCAGTCGTACAACCCGACGCGAACGGCACCGATGTGCGACAGCGTCAGCGGCCCCGCAAGACGCCGAGATTCGTCGAAGAACCAGTAACTCGGTACTCGCGGGTACTCGGCGGATTCCGAATCGAAGTGCAGCATCTCGTAGTAGAAGCCGTGCAAGAGTTGCGCCTGCATCTTCTCGTTGGCGTAACGCTCACCGCGCTTGTCGGTGATGACGTATCCCGGTGGGTCGATCGCAATGATGAAGTTCAGCCACTCGTCGCCGATCGGGAAGTGGCCGATCGCACGACCGATCATCTGGTTCATGTGCCACATGTCGGCGCCGACTTGTTGTGCCATCTTCACTCCGTCCCCGGTGTTGCCGGGGTTTCCGTAGAAGTGCACCGGCCAGGCACGCAGGTGGTTGAGTTTCAGTTGGTCGTCGTACTCAAACCCGCCGCACGCGAGCACGACACCGTGGCGCGCACCGACGACCGCCGTTCCCGACGTCGTCGCAATCTCGACTGCCGTCACGCGACCGGCGTCGGTGACGAGGCGGCGCACCGGTGAGTCGTACGCCACGGGAATCCCTGCACGATGCACCGCTGCGGCGAGTGCATCGAACAGCATCACTCCACCACCGGCGCGCGGATCGAGGCGGAAAGTTGCTCCGCCCGATTGGTACACACCGATCGACTCGGCCCCGTCGAATTCGGGGTGCTCCGCCCCATTGACCTTGTCGAAGGTGAGACCGGTGTGCTCGGTGAGCCACGTGATGAGCCCGCTCGCCCGCTCCGCCCACGCCGCAGATACGTCACGCGGAGTCATCGCTCCGGCACAGCGATCGAGGTACTCGGTCGCCATGACGGTGTCGTTCACCGCCATGACGAGACCGCCGGACATCCGCGTGCTCGGCGTGTGGCGGTTGCGGCCCTGCTTCTCGATGACGAGCACCGACGAGCCGAGTTCGTGGGCCCGCAGGGCCGCTGCGGCTCCGGCGCCACCGAAACCGATGACGATGACGTCGACGAGCTCGGGCAGGTCCCCCACGCCGCTCAGTATGGCAAAGTTTCCGCGCGCACGGACCCGCCATCGATCGCCGGTTCCCGGGCA
>Ga0169931_10000594_pt1 | contig 60008 bp, 51 predicted proteins | sample Kivu_15m_20L_FD_129675 | JGI IMG/M metagenome (GOLD analysis project Ga0169931, IMG submission 129675) | Freshwater microbial communities from Lake Kivu, Western Province, Rwanda to study Microbial Dark Matter (Phase II) - Kivu_15m_20L... | ecosystem: Environmental > Aquatic > Freshwater > Lake...
CAGATCACCGGCGGCCCGCGCGAGCTCCGCGTCGGATGTCAGATGATCGCCGGGGGCGAACTCCTCGGGCTGGAACTGCCTCAGCGCCGGCTGATCAACGATCCGGCGCACAAGACGCAGCGATTCCACAGCTGTCGCCACATCGCCGGGCGTTGACAGATAGCCGGGGGCGATGACCGGATGCGCCGCCGCCTCAGGGGAGGCCGCATGAACTGACCCGCGGCTCTCCGGTCGCAGATTACAGACGCTGATCGTGATCGCCGGAAAGGGATACATCGGCTCGCCAAATTTCGGCAGCGCCAGCGGCTGCACATGAAACTGAACATTCGGCGTTGCGTGCTGCGCGTTCGATTTTGCAAATGCGCCCATCTGCGAGGGCGCCATCGTCATGGGGCCGCGACGCCGCAGGACATAGTCAAGCGCCATCAGGGGCCGGCGCAGGATATTGGCGTACTGCTCGTTGAGCGTGGGAACGCCCTTCACTTTATAGACAGGACGCAGCTGCAGATGGTCCTGCAGGTTCTCGCCAACCCCGGGGGCGTCCTGGATGACATCGACGTCGAGCGCCTTCAGCCGCGCGCCGGCGCCGATGCCTGACAGCTCCAGCAGTTTAGGCGTCTGAACGGCGCCGGCGGCAAGGATCACACACCCTTGAGCCTCAGACAGACGCGGGGCGCTCTCGCCCGCACGCCGCCAGAAAACGCCGCTGGCGCGGCCATGGGCGAGCTGGACGCGTTCAACAAGCGCACCTGTTTCTACCTGAAGATTAGGACGCCCAAGCACCGGTTTGAGGAAACCACGTGCGGCCGACCAGCGGCGGCCCCGCTTCTGGTTGACCTGAAAATATCCCACCCCGGCATTATCGCCCGTATTAAAGTCATCCGTTGGGGCGATACCGGCGCTCGTGGCGGCCTCGGCGAAAGCGTCAAGGACGCGCCAGCGCATGCGTGGATGCTCAATGCGCCATTCCCCGCCCTGCGCATGAAAGGGCCCGCCATCGACATTATCTTCATGGCGCAGAAAGAAGGGCAGCACATCCCGCCAGCCCCATCCGGTCAGTCCGGCATCGCGCCATCCATCATAATCAGCCGCCTGCCCACGCATATAGATCATGGCGTTGATCGCCGAGCAGCCGCCGATCACCCGCCCGCGCGGATAGGCGAGCCGGCGCCCGTTAAGACCCGGCTCAGGTTCGGTTATAAACATCCAGTCGGCGCGCGGATGACCGATGGCGAACAGATAGCCCACAGGAATATGAAACCAGATCCAGTCGTCCCGGCCTCCGGCCTCCAGAAGGAGGACGCGGGCGCGCGGATCGGCCGACAGCCGGTTGGCCAGAAGGCAGCCGGCCGTGCCTGCTCCGATGATGATATAATCAAAACGATCAGCCATGACGATGGATAGGCGCCCCGGCGGGGAAAGGAAAGAGTCGGCCGGACCGTGCTGGCGAGCAGGGTTGCCTAACAGGGCATGAGGCGGATGCTATGGGGATGAGCCGGCGCCCGGCCTTGACCCGGACAGCAGGGCTGCCATCGTGATCGGAAACGGGGAGAGATACGCATGTCCTACGGCCTTAAGCCTCTTGCCGGCCTTTTGGCCTGCCTGTCCGCCGGCGTCCTTACAGGATGCGTCCAGATCGGGACGGCCGACAGCCGCTATCAGGGGGCTGCGCCGCTGGCTCACGGGCCGGTACGCAACGACGCTCCGCACGGCATGCCAGGTCACGGTCTGCCAGATCACGGTCTGCCAGTTCATAGTCTGTCAGAGGAGCGCCTCGCCGTCCTCGACAGGGTCATGAAGGAGTATGTCGCCAGCGGCAAACTGGCCGGCGCCGTCGTGATGATCCATCAGGATGGCCGGGAGGTGTTCTCGAACGCCTATGGCTGGCGCGACCGCGAGGCGGGCGATGCGATGGAAGAAGATGATATCTTCCGTATCGCCTCTCAGACCAAGGCGCTCACCAGCGTCGCAATCATGATGCTGATGGAGGAAGGCAAGCTCCTCCTCGAAGATCCCCTCGGAAAGTTCATGCCGGAATGGTCGAAGACCACGGTGGCGGTCGCCAGGGATGGCGGCGGTTATGACGTCGTGCCGGCCCGCCGGGCCATCACGATACGCGATCTTCTCTCCCACTCCGCCGGCATCTCCTATGGCTCAGGCCCCGGGGAAAAGGCATGGCGGGACGCTGGCATTTTCGGCTGGTACTTCGCCGACAGGAACGAGACGGTCGCCGATGTTGTAAAGCGCATGCCCGCCCTTCCCATGGCGGCCCAGCCGGGCGAGGCCTGGGTCTATGGCTATAACACCGACATACTGGGGGCCCTCGTTGAGACGCTCTCCGGCCTCTCGCTGGATGTCTTCTTTAAGCAGCGCCTGCTTGATCCGCTGGGCATGAAGGACACCAGCTTCTGCCTGCCGCCAGAGAAGTCCTCACGCCTGGCTGTTGTCTATTCGGCAAAGGACGGCCGGACGGAGCGGGCCCCGGCGCCGGGGTCGTGGACTGGCGCAGGTCACATCGGACAGGGGCATTATGAGACCGGCCCCTGCAAGGCGTTCGCCGGCGGGGCGGGGCTCCTGTCGACGGCGAAGGATTACTCACGGTTCCTTGAGATGCTGCGGCGCGGCGGCGAGCTCGACGGCCGGCGCTATCTCTCGCGCAAGAGCGTCGAACAGATGAGCCAGAACGCGCTGGTGAGCGCCCCTTACCAGCCCGGTCAGAGCTTTGGTCTGGGCTTCCGTATCACCGAAGCGCCCGGGAAGATGGGCAATCTGGGCTCAAGCGGCGATTATGGATGGGGGGGCGCGTATCATTCAACCTACTGGATTGATCCGGCCGAAGGGCTCACCGTTACCTTTATGACGCAGCTCATTCCCTCCGGCGGACTGGATACTCAGGCCAAGCTTCGCGCCCTCATCTACGCAGCGCTCGAATAAACGCTACGCTGGCGGCAGATAGTTGAAGACACCGCACAGCGCCGCATCGCCCGCCGGCGGCCATGTCGGCCCCCTGAATGCGGCGATCGCCAGATAGGGCTGATCGCCGCTGACATCGCTGCTGATATTGCCGCCGACCTGGCCGGTCGCCATGGCCAGGAAGGCTGTCTGTTGGCCCTTGCCGCACAGACCGCCGTTCACAGAGCCCGCCGGCGCCGCCTCTGCGATAACGCGATGCATATCAATCGACCGCCGGCCCGCCTCCCCTGAGCTGGCGGATCCACTATCGCCAAAGACCACCGTCCAGTCGATGCGATCGGTGTCTTCCGCACCACGCGCCATGAGCTCAGTACGCAGGCTCAGACCATTATCCGCAACAAGCTGCATAGCGGGGGGCGCATCAGGAGAGGCACGCAGTTCAGGGGTCAGCGTAACAGCGCCCGTAAAAGCCTCCGCCGTGCGCGACAGCGCCTCAAACCGCATGGCGCGCGCCGCCTCCGCAGGCAGGCTTGAGGCTTCGGGCACGGGCGATGCGTCGGCGCCCTCCGCCCTCTCTGCTGCAACCTCAGAGGCGGCGCCGCCAGCGGACACATCCGGATCAGAGGCCGCGCCGCACCCGGCGCCAAGACACGCATAGAGTGCAAGCATGATGCTGATGGTTTTCATGTCAGCCCCCGGCCGGCCTTACCTGCCGGATCTCGAATGTTGCGCAGGTATCGGACAGGGCGAGAAGACTTGCCGGCGATGCCGAAAGATAAGGGCCCCAGGCGTCAACGGCGCGGCCCGGATTGACGCCGGCCGCCAGCCAGGCCTCGATACGCGCAAGGGTGAGGGCCTCAGGGGTTGCACCTGACCGGCTGGCGCGCTCAGCCTCCGCCATCCTCAGGGCTGCACACTGGAGCGCAGTCGCCGGCGCCACGTCATCCTCAATGACGACGCGTACAGCCTGAGCGCTGGCCGCACCGGCTGAGGCAAGAGCGATGACCAATATGAAAAGACGAGCAGATATGCCTGGCATATGGACCTCCCACGCCATGTCCGTGGGCAATGTTTACGGCGCAAGCATGGCAGAAGGCGAGGACCCTGGCGTTCATCCAGCTCCCTTGTGGCCTTCGCCCGCCGCCTGCGTCGTTCCGCCAAACTCTATTCTGACAAAAAATCGCAGTTCTGCTTCGGTCTCACCTGCACGTCATAGCAAGGGAGAAACCCACCCGAGACCGTCGTCATGCGCGACGATTATGGCGCCAGGATTGATGGCCTGTGACCTATACGGGTCTTGTCGACGCGTTGTTGCAAGGGCGTCCCGACAAGCGGATGATTGACAGACCTGCGATGCACGGCCTTACACTTAACCAGTTGGAGCGAGACGTGGAAGGGGGGCCTCGTCATGTACTTCTTCTACATCGATGAATCCGGATCTCGGGATCCCTCGACAGGGACGCCCGAGAAACCCAAAGACCACCTCTACGTTCTGCTCGCCGTGGGAATTTGGGATGGACAGTGGGCCCGGTTCGAGAGGGACGTCTCGAACGTCAAACTCGAGCTGGCGGATTTTCTGAACCGCCAGGGCAAGGGACGCTTCGACCTTGCCGATTGCGAGGTCAAGTCAAACTGGCTTCGCAACGCCAAAGAGCGTGCAGAGAAAAGTGCATATCTCAGCGCCCTCGACGATCATGACCGAGAAAGGCTCGTAGCGTCTTTTTTCAACCAGCTTGAACCGAGGCGAGCCGTTATCATGGCGGCCGTTATCGACAAGCGTCACTTGCGTGATCACATGACGCACGAGACACTCCATAAAAAAGCATATGAATTTCTGATGGAGCGGATCCAGCACTACATGCGGGAATACCATCCCAAGCATAACGCGCTCGTCATCATGGATGACACGAGTAAACAGCTGAACCGCGCCATTGCGATGAAGCACGCGTTCTTTCAGCGACGGGGAAACCAGAACACAACGTTTCCGCACATCGTTGAGTATCCGTTCTTCTCTGTAAGCGAACTTTCGAATGGCGTGCAGCTCGCGGACTTGCTGGCATACAATGTCTATCGCGCCTTTCGGAACGAAGACCTCAGCTACCCTTACTTCGAGATGCTGATCCCACGATTTTACCGGCGCAAAGCCGGAAAAGCGCTCGACGGCCTAAAAGTGTGGCCGGAGGCCTCGCCACTCATCGAGATGGCGCGGGCGTTCTGGGACAAAAAACGTTCGGGACATGATTGATCAGGTAAATGATGTCGGGCTGGGCAAACCATATCAAGCCCGCCAGGGGCACCCGACCCGTCATCAAGGACATGAAAACGTTTCGAAATCAATATTTTCATACACTTTGATGCCTGGCTGCCTTGTTACATCATTGTAAGGCAGAGATTTTTCAACTTTTCGGGCGACCCCATAGGCCGCGAGGGGCGTCCCCCACGCAGACGCGACGCCAGGGCCAGCGCCGCCAACCGGGCCGCTGACGAGAGCACGGCGTGTCAGAGGCTGACATGGCCATCATGCGCTTCACGTCAGCGGATCGTGATAGCGCGCAGGGACAGGGATCATCGCTCTGGGGGCGCATTGACCCCACCCCTTCACCTGAGCCTTGGGCGCAGGCCTTCCTCAGGGACCGGCCGCAAGGCAGGTGCGGTGAACGAGGTAAACTCGCCGCTGTGATCCCAAGAAAACATTGAGCCCACAGGAACAGCCAGCAGCTGCGTCATACGACACTATCAGATGCAGAGGACCTACTGGGCGAGCAAGCTGAACTTATAGCGGACCTGCGCAGGCTTTCGCCCAGTCAATGACGGTTTCCGCCAGCTCCCGGCGCGACCAGGAAAAGGCATGATCACCTGAGAGTTCAACCCCGGAAACCTTAACGCCGGGGCTCGCCTTGAAAGCAGCCGTCATGGCCAGCGGCCTGGGGATCGCGGTATCCTTATCCGCCATCACAATCAGGATCGATTTACCTGCCAGCCGGGGCGCAAGGGCCACAGGATCAAAGCTGTCGCGCTGCGCAAGAATATCAGCGACCATGGCCTCGCCATCAAGACCAGCCAGCATGCCAAGCTGATCGGCATAAGAAGCGAACCGGTCCGCCGCAGCCGGATCAGCCATCATGGAATCGGCGATGGCGCTCATGTCGGCGGGCGCAAGACCAGCAACGCATCTCACATCCGGATCGTTCGCTGCGCCCTCAAGGGCTGCAAATCCACCCATGGAGTGCCCCACCAGAAGAATACGCGATGGATCTGTCTTAAGCCGTGCCGCATCGCGGCGCAGATAGCCCGTTGCGGCGGCTACGTCCCCGATCATGTGGGAGAGGGAAAAGGTTCCCTCGCTTCCCCATGCGCCGCGGTAGTGAAAGAAAAGGACATTGAAGCCGTCCGCCCGCAGGGCCTGAGCCAGATCCAGATTACGCTCATGGCCGGGAAAACCGTGCAGGAGGACAACTGCCGGATGCGGGCCCGCGCCATTGGCAAGATAGACGCTGGCGTAAAGCAGCTGGCCGCCGCTCAGAAACGATGTCTCCACCAGACCCGGTGGCGCCTCCGGATCGACCTGTATCGCAGCAGGCAAGGCACTGCCCGTCTGGTCAGCATCGGGCGCGTCTGCGGGCCCGCAGCCAACGGCCATCAGAGCAAGGACCGCCAGACAAAGACCTCCTGCAAGCCGGGGCATGGTGGCGTCTCCTGCTAGCGCGAATGGGCTGACCCTTGCAGGCAGCTGAGGCCGATGCAATGGGAAACGCAATCGGCTATCTGACATCCTCATGGTCAATGGCCACACGCGGGAGGCTCAGGCTTGACCTGACGCCGCCTGAGGCCGGACGGGTTCCTACTTCGTGAGCCCCAGCGAGCGCGCCATCACGTGGAAGATCTCGTTCTGCTCCATGACACCGGAAAACAGCGACGCCCCGGGCCCGCGGGCGAGTATTGCAACATCCTCCCCGCCATGGGTCTCCGATCCGAGCGGCACAAGCGACTGCTGGCGGAAACCCAGGGCCGTGGTGTCGACATGGGTCAGATCCGGCCGGTCGCACAGCCACTTGCCATCCGCCTGAGGCGCACACACTGACCCCGGCCCGTTGGCGAAGCTCAGCGTCGTGTAGGGCTTGCCATCGCGCGCCAGGGAGATCTCTCCGCCTTCCCGGACAAGGCCCAGGATATTGTTGCCACGCTGGGGATAGCCGGCCATCGACAGGGTGTGGGAGTGATCGGCCGTCACGATGATCAGGGTATCCTTCGCGTCGGTCATGGACACGGCGGCGGCGACAGCCTCATCCAGGGCGGCGGCGTCTCCCAGAGCGCGCTGCGCATCGCCCGCGTGCAGGGCGTGATCCACCCGGCCGCCCTCGACCATCAGCACATAGCCGCCCGGATGGCGCGACAGACGCGTGATGGCCGCCCGCGTCATCTCGGCGATGGAGGGCTCAGCCGGCGAGGGGCCCGCCCGATCGAGTTCATACTGCATGTGAACCGGCTCAAAGAGGCCCATCACCTGCACATCGCTGTTGAAGTCGACGCCGGCGAAGCCCGATAATCCGGTCACGAACCGGCGATCAGCCCGGCCGGCGAGCCACTCCTTCGTCAGATCGCGTCCATCGAGGCGCCGGCCCTTCTGGGCGGGGTATTCCGGATCGCTCTGCGTATTCGGCAGAAAGTTGCTGCGGCCGCCGCCCAGAATGATCTCGAGGCCGTCGCCATGCGTCCTGTTCCAGTCAATGAGCTGAGCGGCGATGTCCCTGCAGCCGGCCGCCCGGGCGGCCGCGCTGAGAGTGGCATCGCCCTCCCAGTCGCGCTCCACAGTCTTGGCGTAGGCGGCGGCTGGCGTTGCGTGGGTGATGCCTGCGGTTGAGACAAGACCGCTCGCCATGCCGGCGCCTTCGGCCAGCTCCCAGAGCGTCGTTACGCTGGCGGCGCGGGCGCTCGTACAGTCCTTCAGATCGGCGGCCTGCGTCACCCCGATCGAACCATTATAGCTCTTAACGCCCGCTGTCATGGCGACGGCGGTCGGCGCAGAATCAGCAACCTGCGAATCATGCGTGTAGGTCTTTGCGAAGGCTGAATAGGGCAGCTTATCCATGGCCAGCTGGTAGCTTTCGCCATCGAGACCCCTGACCTGACCGGCATAGATGCGCGCCGCCGTGAGTGTGGAAATGCCCATGCCATCGCCGATGAAGATGATGACATTCCGCGCGCGCGGCTGGCCGCGTTCGGCGATGCGCGCATCAATCGCTGCGCTGGCCGTCTGATAATAGCTGTCGCCGGCCTGGGCGGGGCGCATGGCCTCACGGGCCGGCGGCAGGCCCGCACAGGCGCCAAGAGCAAGGCTCGCCGCCGCCAGCGTCAGATAGATACGCATCCGTCTTCTCCCGCCTGAAACCGGCCCTCAGACCAGAAGGCCGCTCACGAGACAGGCAGGCTAGTGCACGGATGCGACAGTTCCGAGTCTGTTTTTGAGCCGGGTGCGCGGGCGCGACCTCAGGCCGCGCAGGCCAGGGGCGCAGCCTCGGCCCGGTCGATCGCCGACAGGAGCGCGCGCACTTCCTGGCGGCCGGCCAGCTCGCTCATCGAGAGCCGGCCGTCGGCGGGCGTATCAAAAACGGTGCGGCCCTCCAGGGCGATGGCGCGGTGGACGACCCTGTCGCGCACGCGCCAGATGGCCTCAAAGCCCGCCTCCTTCGCCAGCAGGCCGACGCGCTCGCTGATCGTGGCCCCGATGCGCGATGGCAGGGCCGAGACGCGGTTCATGACCACATGCCAGCGCTGCCGGGCGAGGCCCGCCCGCCGGCGGTCAAAACGCACGGTATCGATCATGTCCCGGTAATTGATCCGGGGGGCCGCAGGCTGACCGGGACGGGCGAACAGGCCATGCATGTCCGCCGGGCTTTCATTCATGGGGGTCAGGATGAGGTCGGCCATCAGATGGGCTTCATAGACATCCGACAGGTTGCCCGAGGAGGTATCGATCACCATCAGGTCATAGCCATCCATCCGGGCCAGGCGCACCAGAGGCTCCAGACGGCCAGAATGACGCGGCCGGGCGTTGGCCCGGACATCCTCGTCCATGTCCAGCAGCATGACATGATCGAAGCTTTCAAGGCGCGCGGCGCGCCTGTGTGTCGCAAAGGCGGACAGATTGCGGGTATTGCGGTCCAGATCGAGACAGGCGACCCGCATCCCGTCCCTGACCGCGGCGACCCCCAGCAGGGCGGCGATCGTCGTTTTGCCCGTCCCGCCCTTAAATCCGCCCACAGTTACAACCTGCATGGCCCGCCTCCACTGGCAAACTGCCGCAAAGTCAGGCCCGGAGGCCTGCTTCGCCTCCTGCGTGAGGTTCAATTCGCGTGCCAGATGAGTGGGGAGAGGGAAAATTCCTTGCCGAACAGTCCCTTTCGGGTACTTGCCCTTGCGCCCGCACGCCCCGATGATGGCGGCGTGAAGCAGGTCGGGACGACCCGCAGGAGACATTTGCCATGGCCACCATCGCCCTCGTCGACGATGATGAGAACATTGTTGAATCGCTCAAGGCGTTCTTCGAGGCCGAGGGCTACCAGGTCCGCGCCTACCATGATGGCGCCGCCGCCTTTGCCGGGTTATCCGACAACCCGCCGGACATTGCGATCCTCGACGTCAAGATGCCCAAAATGGACGGGATGGAGCTCTTACGGAAACTGCGCCAGACATCCAATCTTCCGGCCATTTTCCTGACATCCAAGGATGACGAGATTGATGAGGTGGTCGGCTTCAACATCGGGGCGGATGATTTCATCCGTAAACCCTGCTCGACCCGCCTTCTGGCTGAACGCGTCAAGGCGATCCTGCGCCGCTCACGCGGCGCTCCCGCCTCCCCGGAGGATGGCGATAAGAAACCGATCGTGCGCGGCCGGCTGACACTCGACCCGAACCGGCACGCCTGTCAGTGGGACGGCAGGGTGGTGCGCCTGACCGTCACCGAATTCCTCATTCTCCAGGCCCTCGCAACGCGCCCGGGCTATGTGAAGAGCCGCGACCAGCTGATGGATGCGGCCTATGACGATCAGGTCTATGTCGACGACAGGACGATCGACAGTCACATCAAGCGGCTGCGCAAGAAGTTCCGTGATCTGGACGATAACTTCGATGGCATCGAAACGCTCTATGGCGTGGGGTATCGCTATAAGGAAGCGTGAGACATCCCAGCGGACGCTGAGCCGCCGGCCGCCCCCCCTCATCTGGTCGCCGATTGCAAGGCTAATCCTCGCCTCCAACCTTGCAGGGCTCCTGATCCTTATTGCCGGGGCGCTCGTGCTCAACGAGGTGCGCTCGAGCCTTGTGAACGCCCGTAAGGACAGTCTCACCGAACTCAGCCGGCTGATTTCCTCCTATGTAACGGACAGCGCCACGACGGACGATCCGCCGGGCCTTGATGTCGCCGCAGTGATCGAGCAGCTGACCTCCATACCCCTGGCGGACGCCACGCGCATACGCGTGCATGACCGGCTCGGCGATATCGTCGCCGACACGCAGCTGCTCAAGGATCAGATCGCGGGCAAGGACCTGCCCGCCATCCGCGAACCCAGCTGGATCGAGCGGGGCTGGCTGGATGTTGTCCGCGGGGTCAGCCGAACCTTTGAGAGCGCCACCGGCCGGCAGGGTATTGCAGAAGCCCGCTCCCTTGAGCAGGAAATCGCCATGGCGCTGGAGGACCAGGATGGTTTCTCCGAGCGTTTCAACGAACAGGCCGAACGCGTGCTGTCGGTGACGGTGCCGATCCGCAAGGTTGCGCGCGTCGTGGGCGGGCTCACCATCGAGACCAATGACATCACCCAGATCATCGCCGCAGAACGCGCAGCCCTGGCGCCCTTCATCATCGTCGCCATCCTTGTCGCCGTGATCACCGCGACGCTTCTGACCCTCGGCATCGCCCGGCCGCTGCGCCGGCTGGCGATCGCCTCTGACCGTGTGACGGCCGGCATGGCCCAGCGGCTCAGTCTTGGACGCCTGCGCGAGCGGCGTGATGAGATCGGCGATCTGTCACGCGCCATGGAGGCGATGACCACATCCCTTTATGAACGTATCCAGGACAATGAACGCTTCGCCGCCGATGTCGCCCACGAGCTCAAGAACCCGCTCACCTCCATCCGCTCGGCGATCGAGACCTCGCAGGCAGTCAGTGATCCGGCCGTCAGGGAGAAGATGGCGAATGTGATCGCACGCGACGTGATCCGGCTCGACCGGCTGATATCGGACATCTCGAACCTGTCGCGGCTTGAAGCGGAAATCGTCCGCGAGAAACTGGTCGCCGTCGATATCGGACGTCTGATTGAGGATATCGTCGCCATCTACCGCGACACAGCGCGGGAGGGCGATCCTCAGCTTGTCTTTGTGAACCAGACGAGCGGCGTTCAGGAAGTGAACGGCCGGGAAGGCCCGCTCGGACAGGTGATCCGGAACCTCGTTGAAAATGCGCGCTCCTTTTCCCCGCCCGGAGGCCGGGTGAGCCTCAGCCTGTCACGGGTCACGGGTACGCGAGGTCCGATGGTGCGGATCACGGTTGAGGATGAAGGACCGGGTATCCCCCCGGACAAGCTGGAAAAGATCTTCCAGCGCTTTTATACTGACCGGCCGGCAGGTGCTAAGTTCGGAAATAATTCAGGTTTGGGCCTTTCTATCGTGCGTCAGATCACCGATACGCACCGGGGCGTGGTATGGGCGGAAAACCGGATGGTCGAGGGCGGGATCGCCGGCGCGCGCTTCGTGGTCGAGCTGCCGCTGGCCCAGCTGATTATCTGAATTGAACTTGACCACAGTGAGGGCGGGGGCCCACCATGACACAGACTGAGGCGCCGGAGCGAGTGTGATGATCGGTTTGGTGGTGGTCACGCATGGCCGTCTGGCCGAGGAGTTCATTGCCGCCGCAATGCATGTTGTCGGGCCCATGGACAATGTCACGCCCGTATGTATCGGCCCTGATGATGACATGGACATGCGCAGGCGCGAAATCATCGCTGCGGTGCTCGCCTGCGACACCGGCGATGGCGTGGTCATTCTGACAGACATGTTCGGCGGCACGCCGTCGAACCTCGCCATCTCTGTCATGGGCGGGGCGAAAGTGGAGGTGATCGCTGGCGTCAACCTGCCGATGCTGATCAAACTGGCCGAGGTGCGCAGCCGCCTGCCCCTGGCGGAAGCCGCTCTGTCAGCTCAGGATGCGGGCCGCAAGTATATCTCTGTCGCCTCAGCGCTCCTGCAACGGGCCTGAACCCAACCTCTGAGCAGGCGCACGATACACGCGACATACCGCCCTGCAGCCGACCCTGGCTTACCGATTGACGACACCGGACCCAACACGCCCGAACCCATTCACCCGATACGCGACGTTAAGATACAGAGCAGCCATGGCGCAGTCCCTCGTCCGCCGCGCAGAACTGATCAACCAGCGGGGTCTGCATGCGCGCGCCTCCGCAGCGCTTGCGCGTGAGGCCTCGAAGTTCAACGCCCGCATCAGCGTCCGCCATGACGGGATGACAGCCAGCGCCGCATCCATCATGGATCTCCTGATGCTTGGCGCCCGCGTCGGGCAGGTGATCGAGATCGAGGCCGAGGGCGCAGAAGCTGAAGCCGCCCTTGAGGCCATCTGCCATCTTGTCGGCCGCAGGTTTGACGAAAAGGACTGACGACGGCCCGCTGAGGACGGCGAGCTATTGTGTCCGACCGCCGCCGGGCGGGCTTCCGCGCCCCGTCAGGGTACCCCAGCCGGCGCCGGCGTCCGCCCTCGCCTGATCCTGACTGCGATTGAGCGGCTGAATGAGGTCGGTGAAACGCACAACGCCCGCCTCATCAGCAAGCGGGTCGGCGATACGCCGAAGTCCGCTTGTGAACTCGGCCTGGGTCACGGTGCGGTCAAGGTCGATGTCGAACGTCATCGCATTCGCCAGCACGCCGGTCGCATCCGCCATGAGCCCGGCCCAGTCCGTCTGCTCGAAACCGGTGATGAGACCATCGCTGTTGCGATCGGCGCTCCTGAAGGCGCGCAGAGCGCCCTCGGCGAGCTCCTCGCGCGTCACCGCGCCATCGAGGTTGCCGTCGAAGGTGGCGAACAGGAGCGCGCCGGGGGTTACGACCTTAACGCCCTCAGGGGCGCGAAAACTGCCGCCCGGGCCTACTGACCCTGTGATCCGGTCAATGCGGTCGACGTCCTGAGCACTGGCGGGTGCGCTGGTCGCCGCCAGAAGGAGCGCGGCCAGACCGGCCAGATGCGCAAAACCCAAATGCGCAGACCCCAAATGCCCAGAACGATGCATGCCCTCTTCCTCTGCCGCTGCAGGCGTGGGGGATGTGGCCACGGCGCCACACATCAGGCAACTGTCTGCCTGCAGAAATCTGGGAAAGACAGGGTCGCCGGTTTGACCTTCCCCTAGGTAATCCATGACACGGCCACCAGGCCGGTCACATAATCGGCCAGGGGTCGGGATCCCGCGCTGCGGCGGCCGCAGAGCCGGATGTCCCAATCATATAAAGAAATCTTTATACGATTTGCCGGCGGCGGTCCCCTCTGCTAGAGACCCAGCCGTCGCCGGGCTGCTCAGAGCCTTCGAGCGGCGGGCTTTACACTCAACGGAGTGCTGCGATGGCGTTCGAGGATTACAAGGTTGCTGACCTCTCACTGGCGGACTGGGGCCGCAAGGAGCTGATCATCGCCGAAACCGAGATGCCGGGCCTGATGGCGACCCGCGCCGAATATGGGTCGATCAAGCCTCTCAAGGGCGCCCGGATCACCGGCTCGCTGCACATGACCATCCAGACGGGCGTGCTGATCGAGACGCTGAAAGTGCTTGGTGCGGACGTCCGCTGGGCCTCGTGCAACATCTTCTCCACCCAGGACCACGCCGCCGCCGCCATCGCCAAGGCCGGAACCCCCGTCTTCGCCATCAAGGGCGAGAGCCTCGAGGACTACTGGGATTACACGGACCGGATCTTCCAGTGGCCGGATGGCGGCCTTACCAACATGATCCTCGATGATGGCGGAGACGCCACCATGTACATCCTGATCGGCGCACGCGTGGAGGAAGGCGAGACCCAGCTCATCGAGAACCCGCAGTCAGAAGAAGAAATCTATTTCTTCAGGCAGATCAAAAAACGCCTCGCTCAGTCACCGGGATGGTTTGTCCGGCAGCGCCACGCCATCAAGGGCGTCACCGAGGAAACAACGACAGGCGTCAACCGCCTCTATCGCCTGATGGAAAAAGGCCACCTGCCCTTCCCGGCGATCAATGTGAACGACAGCGTTACAAAATCGAAGTTCGACAACAAGTATGGCTGCAAGGAATCGCTTGTCGACGGCATCCGCCGCGCTACCGACACGATGATGGCCGGCAAGGTCGCCGTCGTCTGCGGCTATGGCGATGTCGGCAAGGGTTCGGCCGCCTCCCTTCAGGGCGCAGGCGCCCGCGTCAAGGTCACGGAAGTCGATCCCATCTGCGCCCTGCAGGCGTGCATGGACGGTTTTGAAGTCGTCACGCTCGAAGATGTGGTCAAAACGGCCGACATCTTCATCACGACGACCGGCAATAAGGACATCATTCGGCTCGAGCACATGCGCGAGATGAAGGACATGGCGATCGTCGGCAATATCGGCCACTTCGACAACGAGATCCAGGTCGCCCAGCTGCGGAACTACAAGTGGGATAACATCAAGCCGCAGGTCGACATGATCAGCTTTCCCGATGGCAAGCGTATGATCCTTCTGTCCGAGGGACGCCTGCTCAATCTTGGCAACGCCACCGGCCATCCCAGCTTTGTCATGTCGGCCTCCTTCACCAACCAGACGCTGGCTCAGATCGAGCTGTGGACCAATGGCGCCGCCTATGAGAACAGGGTCTATACCCTGCCCAAGAAGCTCGATGAAAAGGTGGCTCTGCTTCACCTGAGCAAGCTCGGCGCTCGCCTTACCCAGCTCTCGGATGATCAGGCCGCCTACATCGGCGTGGCGCCCGAAGGACCGTTCAAGCCTGAGCATTACCGCTACTAGACCTGGGCCGTGAGAGACGGGCGCTGGCCGCCTCAGGCGCGCGCCCGTCTGTTTCACGGCTGGCGCCTCCGGCGCCGCGCGCAAGGGGCGCGCGGGGCGCCGTGTCGTGAGGGCGGCCTGCTGATGCCTTGCCTGTGTGAGCGCGCTGTTGCAGCCCATGGGGGGAAAGCCTGCTGTGGCTCTGCATCACCCCGACCGCGACATCCTGCTCAGTCATGCTGCACAGAACCCCCTATAGGTGATCAGAGCGCCGGCCTCAGCCAGACCGACTGTCAGCTGTTCAGGTCCCGGCGCTTCGCCAGCCTTTTGGCCCTGGAGGGACTGGCGTGAGGGTAGCTGAGCCGGAAACGGCCGTCCCTCGGGCCTGGAGCCGATCCTGCCCCGCCCCGCTCGCCTGTGACCCGTTTGCAGAACGTTTCGGATGCGATTCTACTGATACGAGGCCATAAGGCCGAAGGATCTGCAAAAAGGTCGCAGACCTGCCCGAGCCCCTGCCTCTCAGACCGGCAAAAAGCCCTTATCAGGCCGGGCTCCGGACAGGGGGCGCCGCCGGCCGCTGCCTCCGCTGCCTGCGCTTGTCCAGAGGCAGGACGCAAAATTTTACCCTTTCTTCCGGAGCGGAGGAGGCGTAGGAGCCGGCCGCGTTCGGGGCCGCATGCGGCTCGCAGCAAAGGCTGCCAACAGAATGAGCGAGGCTTCCTCCGACAGCGGACGGGCCAGCGGACACCCAAGGGGCGCGGGCCGCTTCTGGGCGCTTGCGCTGGCCTCCGTCGGCGTCGTCTTCGGGGACATTGGCACCAGCCCGCTCTACGCCTTCCGCGAATCCATTCGTCACATGCGCAGCGCCACGGACGGCTCTGTCCTGCGCGATGACGTCATGGGCGTGATATCGCTCATGCTCTGGTCGCTTATCCTCGTGGTGACCATAAAGTATGTCCTTATCCTCACCCGGCTGGATAATCGGGGCGAAGGGGGCACGCTCTCCCTGATGGCGCTGATCCAGCGCACGATCGGCCGGCGCACCCCGCTTCTGTTTCTGGTGGCCGTGTGCGGCGCCGGCCTCTTCTTCGGTGATATCCTGCTGACGCCCGCCGTGTCCGTCCTGTCGGCGGTGGAGGGCCTGACCATCATTCCGGGACTGTCAGGCCGGATCGATCCCTTTGTCATCCCCATCGCCATTGCGCTTCTGACGGGACTGTTCCTGCTCCAGAAGCGCGGCACCGCTCTGGTCGGCGCCCTGTTTGGTCCGATCTGCACGATCTGGTTTCTGACGCTGGGAGCTCTTGGCGTTTATCACATTCAGCAGGATGGCCTGGCGATCCTCGCCGCACTGAGCCCGCATCACGCTGTTCTGTTCCTGGCCAGCCACCAGCTGTTAGGCTTCATAGTACTCGGGTCAGTGTTTCTCGCCGTCACGGGCGCTGAAGCGCTCTACACCGACCTTGGACATTTCGGGCGCAAGCCGATCGCCTTCACCTGGATGTGGCTCGTCCTGCCCTGCCTTACCCTCAACTATCTGGGACAGGGCGCCATGGTGCTGGCGCATCCTGAGACCCTCTCCAATCCCTTCTTCCTCATGGCGCCGGACGGGTTCCAGGCGCCGCTTGTTGTTCTTGCGACGATGGCGACCATCATCGCCAGCCAGGCGGTCATCACCGGCGCCTTTTCTCTTGCGCAGCAGGCTGTCCAGCTGGGGCTTCTGCCCCGCCTGCAGATCATCAACACTTCGGCGCGCGAACACGGGCAGATCTACATGCCGCAGGTCAACTACATTCTGCTCGCCGGCGTCGTCATCCTCATCCTGGGCTTCAAATCCGCCTCGGCGCTGGCGGCGGCCTATGGCATATCCGTCATTGGCGCGATGATCACGGCCTCCATTCTGACGTTCATCGCCGTGCGCCGCGTGTGGAACAAGCCGGCATGGCTGGCTGCACTCATCGTTGCGCCCTTCCTGATAACGGAAAGCGTCTTCCTCGCTTCCAACCTCCTCAAGATCCCCCAGGGCGGACATGTGCCGCTACTGATCGCGACAGTTGTCGGGATCATGGTCTGGAGCTGGGTGCGCGGATCGCGCCTGCTCTCCGAGCGCACACGTAATGATGTCAGCCTGGAAGACGTAATCCGGGGACTGCAGGAAAAACCGCCTCACATCGTCAGGGGGACCGCCGTCTTTCTCACGGCCGAACCCGCCACGGCGCCCACCGCCCTCCTGCACAATCTCAAGCACAACAAAGTACTGCACGAGCACAACGTCGTGCTGACCGTGAGGACAGCCCAGGAACCCTACGTATCCGACGACAGGAAAGTCACGATCGAGGAGATCAATGACACCTTCAGCCGTCTCACCATGACGTTCGGTTTCATGGAAACGCCGAACGTCACCTATGGCCTCACCCTCGCCAAGAAGAAAATCGGCCTGTCGTTTGACATCATGTCGACGTCTTTTTTCCTGTCGCGGCGCACCCTGCTGGCCGATGGCGAGCACGGCATGCCGCTGTGGCAGGATCATCTGTTCATATTCCTCAACCGCAACGCCACCAACGCGACCGAGTTCTTCCGGATTCCGTATTCACGGGTCGTGGAGCTGGGAAGCCAGCTGACGATCTGAGCCTCACCCTGCATTCGGCCGGCCCCCGTCATAACGATTGAAAGAGCCGCCCCGATACAGGCGCCCCGTGACCGCCGCTGCGAGCCTGAACGGCCCGCTCCCGCGGGGACGCGCCGCAATCATCGCTTCATGCGTACACTTTGTATTTTTACGTTCGCCTGATAGGGGACCTGCGTCCATGTGGCGCCGGTCCTGCTTTTGCGGGCTCAGAAGGCCGCCGGATGCTCCGCGCCACCGATCGCTCCTATACTTTTTGGAACAGATGATGAAAACGCCCCGCACCGATCTTGATGCCAACACCTTTGAGTTCGAGACCACGCCGCTCGTTAAGCCCACGGGGTTCAGGGAATATGATGCGCGCTGGTGGTTTGGCGGGCCCCAGTACGCCAAAGCCCCCGAACTCAATTTTCTCGGCGTACAGGCGCTGGGCCTGGGCCTTGGTACGCTGATCCGCGAGATGGGCGTCGCCCCGCGCATCGTCACCGGCCATGATTTCCGTTCCTACTCCCTGTCCATCAAGCAGGCCCTGACGCTCGGTCTGCTCGAAGCCGGTATGGAGGTTCATGATATCGGCCTCGCTCTGTCTCCGGTCGCCTATTTCGCCCAGTTCGCGCTCGACATTCCCTGCTGCGCCATGGTGACCGCCAGTCACAATGAAAATGGCTGGACCGGTGTGAAGATGGGGGCCAACCGTCCGCTCACCTTCGGGCCGGAGGACATGGGGCGGCTCAGGGACATTGTGCTGGGCGGCCGTTTCAACCCTCAGCCGGGCGGCCGGCTGGTGCGCGTCGATGGCATGCGCGAGCGCTACATTGCGGATGTCACCAGGGGCGTGAAGCTGTCCCGGCGGCTCAGGGTTGTCTGCGCCTGCGGCAATGGCGCAGCCGGCGCCTTCGCCCCGGATGCGCTGCGCGCGATGGGCGCTGAGGTGATCGAGATGGATACACGCCTCGATTACACCTTCCCCAAGTACAATCCCAATCCGGAAGACCATGAAATGCTCGTTTCCATGGGCAAGGCGGTTCTGGAGCACGGCGCGGATCTCTGCGTCGGGTTTGACGGCGATGGCGATCGCTGCGGGGTCGTGGATGACAGGGGCGAGGAGATATTCGCCGATAAGATCGGACTGATGCTGGCGCGTGATCTCTCGAAGATCCACAGGGGGGCAACCTTCGTGGTCGACGTAAAATCAACCGGCCTCTACAAGACGGATCCTGTGCTGAAGCAGAACGGGGTTCAGGTCGACTACTTCAAGACCGGCCATTCCTACATCAAGCGTCGTACAACCGATCTCAACGCCCTGGCTGGCTTTGAGAAGTCGGGCCACATGTTCTTCCGTGAGCCCTATGGCTATGGCTATGACGATGCGCTGATCGCAGCGGGCGCGGTGCTGCAGATGCTTGACCGTAATCCCGGCCGCTCCCTGTCGGATCTGAAATCCGAGCTGGGTGAAGCGTGGACCTCGCTGACCATGAGCCCACACTGCGATGACGAGAAAAAGTACGCCATCGTCGAGGCCGTTGTGGCCGACTATCAGGCCCTCGGGCGCGCGGGCGGGTCGATCCTGGGCCGCCGCGTGGTGGACGTGAACACCGTCAACGGCGCGCGCGTGACGCTTGAGGACGGATCCTGGGTGCTTGTTCGCGCCTCCTCGAACAAGCCGGAACTGGTGGTGGTGGTTGAATCCATGCAGAGCGAGGCGGATATGCGCGCCCTCTTCCGCAACGAGGTCCGCCCCCGCCTCGCACGCTATCCTGAGGTGGGCCATTATAATCAGGAGATATAATCTCCGGATGGTCAGCTCTGCACAGGCTGCGCGGAGCTGATATCCACGCCTGGCGCACGGGACTTGCGACGACCACTCGGGACCGCGCGCCCCGATCCGGCCCGGCGCACCCTCGTTCAGCGCGCCAGATCGTGCGGTTAACCCTCTGTTAACCGTATGTTAACCGGATAATCGCCCTTGTGATAACCTACGGGCCCCAGCTGTGAGGACGCCGTCTTTGAGCGATCCGGCCCTGCGCGGAATGCAACGCATATGGACATGACCCTCTCCCAGCCGATCGTTCTTCTGGTCGCTGGCGCAGCCGCCTTCGGCATCGCTGCGCTCCTATGGGCGCTGCGCATTTCCGACGGCGCCCGCGGGGCGGCGCGCAAGTATCGCGAGGCCGAACAGAGGTCGCGCGAAGAGCTGGCGCGCGCCGAGAGCGTGTTCGGGGCCCACCCTGGCGTCATCATGGTCTGGGAGGACGCAGACGCCGGCGCCGCGCCCGGCCGGCCCGTGTCTGAGTGGGGCCGGCCCAGCCTCTATGGCTCGCCGGTCGCCCTGATGGGGATCCTGCGTTTTTCTGACGATGGCACATCTGATGATCCGGGCGTGCGCATCCTTGAAGGCCTGGCTGATCTTGAGGCGCGCGACGGCGCCGGCCAGGACGCCACCTTACGTGAACGCCTGAAGCAGCTGCGCCAGGAAGGCGCGCCCTTTTCACTCACCATCATCGGCCCGTCCGGCCGCTTCCTTGAGGCTGACGGCCGCACCGCCGGGGCGCGCGCCGTCCTCTGGATTACGGACACGACGATCAAGGGACTTGAGGAGTCCGGCGCACGCGCACGCTTCGAAGAGGCGCGCGCCGCCGTCGCGCGTGATCCGATGGCCTTCCTTGAAATGCTCGGAAAGGCCCCCTTCCCGGCCTGGCGCATGTCAGGGGCGGGCAAGCTGCAATGGGTCAACCGCGCCTACCTGAAGGCCGTCGGCGCACCCAATATGGATCATGTCCTTGATCGCCAGATCATGCTCGACCAGCACGTCACCGGCCAGGCCCAGAAGACCATCAACGGAAATGGCGAGACGGATGAGATGCGTCATATCGTCATCGGCGGGGAGCGCCGGGCCATGCGCGTTAAGATGTTTCCGCTCTCCGGCGGGCTGGGCGGCATGGCGTTCGACATAACCGAACAGGAAACCGCCCGTGAGACGCTCGAGAAGAACGCCAAGGCGCATGACGACACGCTCAATCAGATTACCGACGGCGTCGCCATTTTCGGACCGGACCGCAGACTGATTTTCAACAACCGCGCCTTCCAGGATATGTGGGATATCGATCCGGCCTATCTGCTTGACCGCCCCGATCACGGCTCGCTCCTCGACCGCCTTCGCGAGCGCCGCAAGCTGCAGTCACGCGCCAATTTTGCCGAGTGGCGGGCGGGTGAACTCAAATATTATCAGGGCGAAAAGGTCGATATTGTCGAAGACCTGTGGAACCTGCCGGACGGGCGCATCCTGCGCGTCACCCGCCAGCGCCATCCGCTCGGCGGCGTGCTCCTTCTGTTCAAGAACATCACCGATGAACTCACCCTGAAATCAGAGTTCAACCGGCTGATCAATGTGCAGAAGGCGACACTGGATAATCTCCGCGAGGCCGTCGTCGTCTTCAGCGCCGATGGGCGGCTGCGCCTGCATAATGACGCTTTCGCAGAGCTCTGGGGACTGAAGAAAGAGAGCCTCGCTGACAGCCCTGATTTTGATCAGGTGGTCAGCCAGTGCGCCCGCCTCTATCATGACAGGGGCGTATGGCAGACGATCAGGAGCCGCGTCACCAATCCCTCGCCCGAGTCCCGTCAGCAGGACCAGGGCGTGATGCGGACCTCGAATGATCTGACCATCACCTGGATCAGCCAGCCGCTTCCGAACGGCGCCACCCTCATCGCCTTCATGGATGTCACCGCCGCCCGCAAGGTGGAGATGGCGCTGAAGGACAAGAACGAGGCGCTTCAGGCCGCAGATCGCCTGAAGAATGAATTTGTTCAGAATGTCAGCTACCAGCTTCGTTCCCCGCTGACGACCATCATGGGATATGCCGAGCTGCTCGAGAGCGAACGCCCCGGGGCGCTCAGCGACAAACAGCGTGAGCAGGTCGAGCACATCCTCTCTGCGGCCGATCATCTCTCCAAGGTGATCTCGAACATTCTTGATCTCGCCATGATCGAGGCCGGGAGAATGGAACTCGAGCTGTCAGAGTTCTCCCTGCGCAGGGCCATCGAGGACGCCGTTGATCTCGTGGTGACGACAGCGGCAAATACCAAGGTGCGGGTCGACATCCTCTGTGACGATCGCATCGGCAATATTCACGCCGACGAACGCCGCATCAAGCAAATCCTGTTCAATCTTCTTACCAATGCGCTGCGCTTCACAGGTGCTGGCGGCCAGATCAGGATTGAGGCGTCGCGGCCAGTGGCCGGAGAAAACATCATTCGCCTCGCCGTCTCAGATAATGGCAAGGGGATCGCTCCCGAACGGCAGTCGAGCGTGTTTGACAGCTTCACCACTGGCGATACGCGCGGTGCGGGCCTCGGCCTCGCCCTGGTCCGCTCTTTCGTCGAACTTCATGGCGGAGACGTCAAGATCAGGTCAGCTCCCGGCCGCGGTACATCCGTGATCTGCCAGCTGCCGGATATGGCCCCGCCCCGATCAGCGCGCACCGAGCTTGAGCTGGGCCCTGCCGCGCTCGCCCCGCGCTGACGGCGCTGACAGCTGGAGTAAAGAGGCCGCGAGCTCCGCGGACGCGCTCGCAGACCGGTGTAACGCAGCTTACCGTAAAGTTCCGATGCCGTAACGTCCGTGTGAGCCTCGCACGAGACGAAGGCGGTCCTACTTGACGGACTGACAGAGCCTTCCCTTCCTGTCCTGAATCACGGGACACCAACGCAAGGACAGACCCTCATGCCGTCCATCAAACTGCCTTTGTCCGCCATCATGGGGTCCGCTATCATGGGGGCCGCCGTCATCGGGGCCGCCGCCATAGGGGGCTCACTGCTTGTGGCTCCCTCAGCCCTCGCCCAGAAGCCGGTCGGCGGTCAGGATGTCGCCTCCATCCTCTTCTGGACACAGAAGCAGCAACTCGAGCGCTATCCGGCGATCGAGAAAACCTATGAGGTCAGGACCATCGCCAAGGGGCCTGACGTGCGAGCGCTCCCGCTGGCTGACCGACAGATCAATCCGACCATCTCCTTCAATGGCCGCGCCTCAGGCTTAGACGCCTTCATGAAGGATAACCGGATTTCCGGGGTCATCGCCCTCAAGGACGGACAGATCGTTCTTGAAAAATACGCCCTCGGCCGCAAGCCGGAGGATCGCTGGACGACCTTCTCCGTCGCCAAGTCGCTGACCTCCATCCTCATCGGCGCCGCCATCGAGGATGGCTGGATCGACAGCGTCTATGATCCGGTCACCCGGTATCTGCCCGAGCTTGCAGGATCGGCCTATGACGGTGTCAGCCTCCACCGCCTGATGTCCATGACAACGGGCGTTCAATGGAGCGAGGACTATACCAATCCGCGTTCGGACGTGGCGCTGGCCAGTCAGGCGCCCTATCTGGGGCCCCACCCCATATCCGGGAACCCCCTGATGAAGCATATGCAGGGCCTCAAGCGTGAGGCTGAACCGGGTAAGAAGTGGGTCTACAAGACGGGCGAGACCGATCTGGCGGGACTGGCCCTTGTACGTGCGCTCTCAGGCAAGTCGCTCTCAGTCTACGCTTCGGAAAAACTGTGGCGCCCCTTCGGTATGGAGCAGGACGCCGTGTGGATGGTCGATAAGGCCGGCATCGAGCGTGGCGGGTGCTGCATGAGCGCGACACTGCGCGATTATGCGCGCATGGGCCTCTTCCTCCTCAGTGGCGGCCAGATCGGTGCAAAGCGGGTTCTTCCCGAGGGTTATCTGGATGCGGCGACCACCAACCGTATTCCGGCCGCCGCACGGCGGCCTGGGGAAAGCTATGGTTATTTCTGGTGGCCGCGTGAAGACGGCGCCGGGTATGCCGCGCGTGGGATTTTCGGACAGGGTATTGAAATCTACCCCGAGGAAAACCTCGTCATCGTGGTGAACTCCGCCATGCCGAAGGCGAGCGATCGCACCCAGAGCCAGAAAATTCAGGCCCTCACCCAGGCCATCCGGCAGGCCGCCAACGGCGGCTGATCATCCCGGAGGTCCTCGCCGGCCATATGAGAAAGGGCGGACGCCCCGCGGCGTCCGCCCTTTTTCGTTGCCCGTGTCTGCGCGCGCCGCGCTGCGGGTCAACTTGGCGGGGAGTTCATGAAGCTCTCGACCAGAGAGCCGGACAGAAGCCGCCATCCATCCACAAGGACAAAAAAGATAAGCTTGAAAGGCAGGGAGATGGTGATGGGCGGCAGCATCATCATACCCATCGCCATGAGAATGGAAGAGACCACCAGATCAATCACGAGGAAGGGCAGGAAAACCATAAATCCGATCTCGAAGGCGCGTTTCAGCTCCGAGATCATGAAAGCCGGCGCCAGTACGTGAAAGGGCGCATCAGCAGGCGTCTGCAGGTTCTCAATGCGCGCCATGTTGGCGAAGAGAGCGAGATCCTCTGCATTGACGTGCGCACCCATGAACTGCTGGACCGGGCCCAGCGCACGCGGGATCGCCTCCTCCAGCGTGATGGCCTCCGCCATGAAGGGCTGGATGCCCGCTTCATAGGAGGCGGCGAAGGTTGGCGCCATCACAAAGCCGGTCAGGAACAACGACAGGGCGATCACCACAGAGTTCGGCGGCGCATTCTGCAGACCAATCGCGGTGCGCAGCAGCGAAAGGACCACGACGATCCTGACAAAGCTCGTGGTCATCACCAGAATGGATGGCGCAAGCGACAGAACGGTGATGGCGGCGATCAGCTGCACAATACCGGAGGTGAGGCCCTGCCCGGTGCCCAGATCGACGGAGACCGTCTGAGGCAGCGCCTGGGGCGCAAGCAGAACGGCCAGCAGCAGCGCCGGCAGGAGACGAAGCGCGCGCGCCATCATCCCGCACCGCCCTCCTCAGGCGCAGGATTGGTCGGAACAGGCCTGAATACCGGCGCCTCGCGCGAGGCGATCAGCATGTCTCCGGTTGGCGCGAGGCAAATCAGATGCTCCCGCTCGCCCCAGCGAACGACAGCCAGCTTGCGGCGCATGTCGAGCGAACGCCATTCGAGGACTTTGAGATCGGCGCTGACCTGCCCGGTTTTAAGACCGATGCGGCTGCCATAGCGGCGCAGCAGCCAGGCCCCGCCGAGCAGGAGGCCCAGGACGACGGCGAGCGCTGCGATGGCTCTTAAGGTGGAAAGGAGGTCCATGAAGAGGGCTGCGCCTGGCGGGCCGTGTGGCCGGAAACGGGAGTCATATCGACGTTAATCCATGGGAAACGCCGGTAAACGAAAGGTTAACGGCCATCAGGCGGCTTAAGGGGGCCTTAAGCAAAGCGGCCAATTCTGCCGGGTCAGAGGGCTCGCGCGCCCGAGAGGAGGATCGTCATGGACCCCAGTCAGATGTCGGTCTTTTCCCTGATGAAGGCCCGCATGCAGATGCTCAGCGAACGCCAGAAGGTGATCGCCCAGAATGTCGCGAACGTCTCAACGCCCGGCTATGTGCCCAATGATATCAATCAGGATGCGTTTGCTGCGACGCTTGAGCGCATGGCCGGCCGCAGCCGGGCGCCCGGCGGCCCCGAGCGCACCAGCCTGATCGCCACACAGGCCGGCCATATGGCCCCGGCCGGGGGCCAGAGCCGGGCGGGTGTCGCCGTTGTCAAATCGCCTGATTCGGAGACCACGCTGGATGGAAACGCCGTCGTCGTCGAAGAACAGATGATCAAAATCGCCGAAACCCGAATGGATTTCGACACCATGGTGGGCCTCTACCAGAAGAGTCTGGCCCTCCTCCGTCTGGCCTCGCGCGCCCCGGGCCGCTAGCGCGCCCCGCCCCTAGGAGAGTGTCATGTCATCAGATCTCATGTCAGCCATGGGCGCCGCCGCCACCGGCCTTCGCGCTCAGACGGTGCGTATCCGCATCTCCGCGGAAAACCTCGCCAACGCCGACACCACCGCCACCACGCCGGGCGGCGACCCGTATCGACGCAAGGCGCCCGTCTTCCGCACCTTCTACGACCGCGAAATCGGCGCTGATACGGTGCGCGTGACCGGCGCGCGCGAGGATGGCTCCGACTTCCGCCTCAAATATGACCCCTCTCATCCCGGGGCGGATGCAGCCGGATATGTGAAACTCTCCAACGTCTCCAGCCTCATCGAAATGGCTGACCTGCGTGAGGCGCAGCGCGCCTATGAGGCCAACCTCAACGTCATAGAATCGAGCCGGGCCATGATGCTCGGCGTCGTCTCGCTGCTGAAAGCGTAAGGAGGACTAGATGTCCGATCTTGGTCTGTCAGCCGTCAAGGCCTATGGCGGCGTCGCCCAGACGCTGGGCAATATGGCGGGCGGCAAAGAAGCTGGCGGTATTGAAGGGCCGGACTTCGGCGCCATTCTCAACAGCGCTGTCGGCTCCATCTCCAAGGCAGGCGGAGCGGCGGAAACAGCTGTCGCCAACGCCGCGATGGGTCGGGGCGACCTTGTCGACGTGGTCACCGCCGTCGCCGCCGCCGAGGCGACGCTGCAAACGGTGATGTCGGTACGCGATGAGGTGATCAAGGCCTACCAGGACATCATGCGCATGCCGGTCTGAGCCAGATGGGCGGCTCAGCCCGTCAGGCGGCCTTCTCGACAAACACCGTACCTGCCGAATAGCCGGCGCCGAACGAGCAGATCAGCCCCTTTTCGCCTGCCTGGAAATCAGACGAATGCTTGTGGAAGGCGATGATCGATCCCGCCGAAGAGGTATTGGCGTAGGTGTCCAGAACGGTCGGGCTTTCATCCTCGCTGGCTTCATGCCCGAGAACGCGCTCGGCAATCAGACGGTTCATGCCGGCGTTGGCCTGATGCAGCCACATGCGACGCAGCTCGGCGGGCTTTAAGCCCAGCTTGTCCATCTCCGAGAGGATCATGCCTGAGACCATCGGCACGACCTCGCGGAACACTTTGCGACCCTCCTGAACAAACAGCTTGTCGGCAGCGCCCGCCGCCTCGGGCGCCGCGCGGTTGAGGAAGCCGAAATTGTTGCGGATATTGTTGGAGAACTGCGTCTTCAGGTGCGTGCCAATGATCCGCCAGTGTCCGGGCCCAGCCATCTCCTCGGCCTCCAGAAGAACAGCGGTGGCCACATCCCCGAAGATGAAATGACTGTCGCGATCGGTGAAGTTGAGATGCCCCGAACAGATCTCCGGGTTCACCATGAGCACGGTCCTGGCATGTCCTGCGCGGATAAAATCAGCGCCCGTCTGGATCCCGAACGTGGCGGATGAACAGGCCACGTTCATATCGAATGCAAAGCCGGGCGATCCGATCGCCTGCTGCACTTCGATCGCCATCGCCGGATAGGCGCGCTGCAGGTTCGAGGCTGCGCAGATGACCGCATCAACCTCAGCTCCCGTCCGTCCGGCCCGCTCAAGGGCCTGCTGCGCCGCCCTGACGGCGATTTCGGCGAGGATGGAGATCTCATCATTCGGGCGCTCAGGGATATTCGGAACCATCCGGTCCGGATCCAGGATCCCGTCCTTGTCCATCACGAAGCGTGACGTGATGCCGGAGGCTTTCTCGATGAACTCGACGGAGGAATGGGACTTTGGCTGAAGCGCGCCGGAGGCGATGGCCTCTGCATGCTCGGCGTTCCATTTATCCGCCCATCTGTTGAAACTGGCCACCAGTTCAGCATTCGAGATGGCGTTAGGCGGCGTATAGAGCCCGGTGGCGGTGATGACGGGACGCGACATGAGACACCTCGTTCTGCGGGCGACAGCTTTAGACCTCTCTCCCGGCATCGTCGAGTGGCCTCCTCGCCAGCCATCAGCCACCCGATTCGCATGGGGCGACGACCTCCCGGAGGCGCCCCCCGCACAGACCTCATGCCCTAAGGACAGGGTCCCTGAAACAGCCGGCGACGGCTGCAGCCGGCCGGCGCAGCAGCCGCATGGCCGCTCGATCAGATGTCGCGCAGGATGCCGGAGGCGCAGAGGCCAGCCTGCGTCTGTGTCTGGGAGGCTGTGTGTGGGCGGATGGGGTGGGACGGGTGAGATCAGCCTGGCGCAGACGCAGCGCCAAGCGACAGCGCATGCGGTGGACCGGATGGGTCTGAGCAGTCCTCAGCGCCAGCATAGCGCGGCTGATCGATGAGGACGGCGGCATAAACGCTGTCGCGCAGATAGGTGTGAAGATCGCTCCTGTGAAGATCCATGCTGCCGTCCCGCAGTGCACGGCACAGCCGGTCGCGCAGGCTGCTGCGATCGCCGGTTGCGTGCAGCAGAGCTCTGAGGGCGTCGGTCTCGGCCGCATGCGCATCGGGCCCGAGGGCCATTTCGCGCATGACGATGTCGAGCGCATTGGCTGACACACGCGAGAGAAACTGGCTGCGGGGCTCAATCCCCGTCTCGGCCTGGATCCTCAGAAATTCACGCACCCCCTCAAGGAGCTCGGCGGCGGTCGGCAGATCCCGGAGCTGGTCGGCAGGCTGGTGTGGACGACGGGGATGGCCGGGGATCAGCATGTTAACGCAGTCGATCTGGCATTCCGAACTGCGCCGCCCGATCACGGGCCGCTCGACGCTCCTGTCGGCTCCGCTTCGGAAGGACTGGCCCATGGAAAGAGCGCCAACAGACCACCAGAAGGATCCGAACACCTCCCAGAAGGCCACCGACCTGCGATCAACTGTCGTCCCGGACACCGCCTCATAGCCCGCAAAGAGTTCCTCAGCCTCCCCAAAACCGCCGACGGGTCTGTCGTTATGTCCGAAGCGCCAGGACCGCGTCATCAGCCAGCCAAGGTCACGCATCGGATCGCCGATATGCGCCAGCTCCCAGTCAAGGACGGCTGCAAGGCCCGCCTCAGGCTGAACAATCAGATTGCCGTTCCGGAAGTCGCCGTGCACCAGCGTCAGGGAGCGGCTAGCTGGAAGGTTCCGAAGCAGCCACATGGCCGTAAAGTCGATCATGGGCTGAGGCGTATCGAGAACGAGATAGGCGCTGTGCGTTCGCCTGACGATCGCCTCGGGCGTGAAGGTCTCAAGCATCCCATCCAGTCCGGTGGCGCGCACGTCAATGGCGTGCAGCCGGGCCAGCATCTCTCCGCACTGGCGCGCCAGGCGAGCGCGAGCAGCCGCCAGATCGGCAGAGCGCACGATGCGTCCGCCCAGCGTTTCGCCGCCGATCCACTCCATGACAAAGCCTGAGCCCAGAGCATCGCCCGGCTCCAGGACAAGGAGGACCTCCGGTCCGGGAACGCCCGCAGCACGCGCGGCGGCGAACAACTTCGCCTCATCGCCAGGAGCCAGCCCACCGCCTGCAGCCGAGGGCCCACCCCCCGCCGCCCGTCGTAGCGCCAGCGGGCGGGAGACCCCGTTCATCACCACGTTCAGCCGGTAGGTCTCGCGACTGGCCCCGGCTGAGAGGCGCTCGCATCCGACCAGCTTCTCAAAGCCATTAAGGCGCCTGAGGGCTGCCTCAAGCTCGGCGCCCGGGATCATTCTGACACGCCCTTGGGGACCCGGTGCGCCATGAACCCGAACATGTAGCCAGCGACACGCCGCATCTGGATCTCCTCAGCGCCTTCCGTAATGCGATAGCGGCGGTGGTGACGGTAGATATGTTCGAAGGGCTTTTCACGCGAGTAGCCCAGTCCGCCATGGACCTGCATCGCGCGGTCAGCCGCCTCGCAGCACAGACGGTTCGCCCAGTAGTTACACATCGAGACCTTGTCGGATGCGCTGAACACGCCCGCCGTATCCATCAGCCAGGCAGTCTTGTGAATAAGCGCCCGCAGCATCTCGCACTGTGTCTGAAGCTCAACGAGGGGGAACTGGATCGCCTGATTGGACGATAAGGGCTTGCCAAAGGGCGCCCGCACATTGGCGTATCGAACCGCCTCATCGATGCAGAACTGGGCTGCTCCCAGCGAGGAGGCGGCCTGCCGGATACGGTTCTCATTGAAGAAATGCTGCACCACCTGCAGCCCCCGCCCCTCGCCGCCAAATATGGCGCTGTGGGGCGCGCGCACCTGCCTGAATGTCACATGCGCATGGTCGGTCGGCATGTTGAAGGTCCAGATATAGCGTTCGATTTTCACACCCGGCGCGTCAAGCGGCACGAGAAAGGCGGTGATCCCGGCGGCGTCCCCCGCCTTGCCGGATGTGCGCGCCATGACCATGTCGTGGCTGGCGGCGTGGACGCCCGTGTTCCAGGTCTTCTCTCCCTCGATGATCCACTCATCGCCCTCACGCCAGGCCCGTGTGTCCATATGGGTGGCGTCCGAGCCGTGATTGGGTTCGCTGATGCCGAAGGCGAACCCCCGCCGGCCGGCGCTGAGGCCTTCCATCCATTCAGCCTTCTGCTCCGGTGACCCATAACGCCACATGAGCTGCGCGCCGATGCTGTTGCCAACGATAGAGTGCTCGTTCTGCAGATCATTGTGCAGTCCGAGGCCGCGGTGTGCGAGGTGCTCACGGATCACAGCCATAGCCAGATTAGGCCCGCAGCCGACATCGCGCCCGGCCCCGCCCATCTCCCGGGGCAGCGCAAAGCGGAAATGGCCGGCCTTGTCCGCCGCCGCCCGCGCCTGCGCGAGAAGATGCTCCCACTCCGGTCGCGGCAGGCCGCCCTTGTCCCAGTCTGTCCGGGCGTGCTCCCGGCGATGGTCGAAGAAACGGATGTTATCCTCGCGTTCCTCGAGCGGTCGGATCACTGTTTCGATAAAGCTGTCCAGCTCGGCGAGATAATCGACGAGCCCCTGCGGCAGAGAGAAATCCACGCGCGACCTCCGGCGGTTATGACCGCCGGTAGTTGTGACCTACTCTGCGCCAACCGCAACAGCCCCTTCCCCATGTTCCGGCCGCGCCGGCCGGTCCCTGGGCGCAAGAAGCAGATACATGGGCGGGGTCACGATACGGGCGATGAGGGTCGAGGAGATGAGCCCGCCGATAATCACCATGGCAAGAGGCGAATAAAGCGGAGAGTTTTCAAGAACCAGGGGGGTCAGACCGCCGATCGCCGTCAGGGATGTCAGCAGCACCGGCAGGAACCTCACCTCGCCGGCCTTCTCGATCGCCTCACGCAGGGGCGTTCCCCTGGCGCGCTCCTGGTTGGCGAATTCCACGAGCAGTATCGAGTTTTTGATTTCAATGCCGATGAGGGCGATAAAGCCGATAATAGATGTGTAGGAGAGGGACTCACCCCCCAGATAGAGCGCGATGAGCCCACCCATGATACCGAAGGGAATAACGAAGGCGACAACGGCGGCGGTGGCGAAGGACCCAAATTCAAGCAGGAGCACAGCCATGACGCCGAACATGGCGATCAGCATGGCCGGCCCCATGCCGCCAAAGCTCTCCGACTGCGCCTCGGCTTCCCCGCCCAGGCTTGAGGAATAGCCCGCTGGCAGCTTGATGGCCCGCAGCGCTGTTTCCATCCGGGCCGTCACTTCCCCGGCCAGATAGCCCGGATCAAGGTAACCGGTGATCGTCACCGTCCGCTCACGTTCATACCGGCTGATACGCGCAGGGCCCGAGGAAATACGCGGAGTGGCGAACTGTGACAGGGGGACCGCCGAGCCATCGCCCGTCCAGATATAGAGGTTATCAAGGTCGCTGATGCTCATGCGCTCGGCGCGCGGGGCGCGCACGACCACAGGATAAGAATCGCCGACCGGATCACGGAAGGAGGCCACGCGGGCGCCCCCGATCGCGATACGCAGGGTCTGGTCGATGACGCCAGCCGGCACGCCGCGCAGAGCCGCCGCTGCAGTATCAACCCCGAGATCGAGATCAAGGAGACGCTCGGAGAGGGGGTTGGTGACATTGCGCACGCCCTCGACCCCGGCGATCACGCGTTCAAAGTCTGCAGCGATGCCTGAGAGAACCTCGATATCCGCACCCTGTATCCTGACAGCGAGCGGAGCTTCGATCGGCGGGCCGTTCAGGAAGCGCTTCACATTGAAGCGGGCGCCCGGATAGGTGGCGAGCTCGGTGCGGATCTCCTCGAGAAGGGCTGTGCCCTCCTCGCTTTCCCACTTATCAAAGCGCGCATAAATGCCGCCGACATTGCTGGCCTGTTCGCTTGGGGTCTCATTGTAATAGACCTGCGGATTACCGCGACCGCTGTTGGCGAAGCGCCAGGTAATGCTCTTCTCTCCGGCCAGGACGTTATCTGCGAACATCACAGCCCTGTCCGTCTCTTCCACCGATACACCCTGCGGCAGCTCGACCTCGACCATGAAGTAGGGACTGTCATTCTCCGGAAAGAGGCTGAAGCCCAGTCGCGGGACAAGACTGAGGGAGGCGCCAAACATGAGAAGACCGATGATGACGGTCAGACGCGGAGCCCCCAGCGCTACTTTCAGAATGGGACGGTAGATGGCGTGAATGCCGCCCATGACAACATCAAGGAAGACGTTGGCATGCTCCTTCCGGGGCAGCATCCGGCTCGCCAGAAACGGGATGACAGTTAAAGCCACAAAAAGGGAGGCGGCGATGGTGCAGACCACCGCCATGGGCAGCGAGCGGGTAAAGTCGCCCGCCGCCTCCGGCAGATTAAGAAGCGGCACGAACGCCAGCAGCAGCGTCGCCGTACAGCCGAGCACGGCGATATTGATTTCATCGACGCCGGCGATGGCGGCCTCTCGTGGCGCAAGGCCATTCCTGCGGTGACGGGCGATGTTTTCTGTCACCACAATGGAATCATCCACAAGCAGGCCCAGGGCGATGACGAAGCCGGCGATGGAGAGCTGGTTCAGGGAATAGCCCAGCATGTCGAGCGCGATGACGCCAATAGCGAAGGAAGCCGGGATAGACACCATGACAACGAGGGAGGCGCGAAGGCCCAGCGGCAGGAGGGTCAGCAGCACCAGGCCCAGAGCGATCGTGAAATCACGCCCCAGCGCAGTGAGGCGCTTAGCGACCGTTTCGGACTGATCAAAGCCTCGCTCCAGCCTGATGTCAGGCGGCAGGCGGGGCTCAAATTTGTCCACCTGCAGGCGCACATTGTCCATGACGTTGAAGATGGTCGCGCCAAGCTTTGCTCTGGCGGTCACGAACAGCGCCCGCTGACCGTTAAACCGCGTCCGCACGGACTGCTCGTCATTCGTCCACTCAACCCGCGCAACGTCCCCGATTGTCAGCGCGCCGGTTGCTTCCGAACGCAGGACAACATCACGGATCTCCTCAAGGCTGTCGAAAGGACCGGTCGCCTCGACATTGAAACGGCGCCCGGATGTCTCCACAGCGCCAATGGGCAGATCAGCGCCCTCACGCTGCAAGGCCTCGGTGAGCGCTGTCAGCGGCAGGCGGTAGGCCGCGAGCCGGTCAAGATCGGGGGTCACCCTCACCTCGCTGGGCGGCATTCCCCAGATCTCGGCCTGCTGGACGCCATCGGCGCGCTCCATCGCATCGCGCAGTTCGCGGGCGTAAGCGTCCATCTGACGGTAGGGGGCCGTCTCAGACACCAGCGCCATCTGGACGATATTGGTCTGCGCCGGATTCTGCCTGTTGGCGCGCAGAAGCGTAATGCCTTCGGGCAGGCTGGCGCGGATGACGTTGAGCTCGCGCACAACCTCATCATATTTCTTTTCCGGGTCGGAGCCGTAGACAAAACTCACCCCGATAGAGGCAAGACCCGCCTGGCTGGTCGACTGGATCTCATCAACATCCTCAAGACCATTGAGGGCTGTCTCGATCGGAATGGCGACGACGCGTTCCATCTGTTCGGCGTCCGCCCCGGGCAGAACCACAAACACGCCAACGCCGGGAAAGGAGACAATCGGATCTTCGGACTTCGGGATCGACATAACGGACTGGATTCCCAGTCCGAACAGCATCAGGAAGATGACCATCGTGAACTGCCAGCGATCGACAAAGAAGCGTGTGAATGCCTGCATGTCGCCTGTGCCCGCCTAGTCTGCCGCAACGCTCACGGCGTCGCCCTCGCGCACCATGGAGGCGCCGCGCGTGATCACGCGCTCACCAGCTGAAAGACCTTTGAGGATCGCCACGCCCCCATCCGTTACTCCGCCGGTCTCAACCGTCCGTCGCCGCGCCTGCCCGGCCGCGTCGATGACAAACACCACGCCCTGGTCTGCGCGCGCATCGATGAGTGCGAGCGCCGGTATCCGGAAGACCGCTGGGGGGGGCGCATCAGCGCCGCCAGGAGCGCTGGCCGGTGCGCTGACCAGACGGATTGTGGCGATCTCTCCGGCCCGCAGGCCATCTCCCGCCGGCAGGCTCACTTCAACTTCGAAGGTGCCCGATACTGACCCACGCGGAGCGATCCGGACGATCCTGCCGTTGACAGGCGGGCGCTGCTCAATGCGCACCTCGACGTCCTCTCCGAGCCTGACGGCAGCGACCTCTGCAGGGGTCAGCGATGCGCGTACGATGAGCCCGGCGCGGGTCTCGCCAAGGGTCACGACAGGCTGTCCGGCGGCTATCGTCTGTCCGGGCTCGGCGTGACGCTGCAGAACCGTGCCAGCCGCCGTCGCCTGTATTGCGACACGCTCGCGGGTACGTTCGAGGGACAGGCGCGCTGCATCCAGATCGGCCTGCGATGCGGCCCCCGCCTCGAACAGCCGGCTGACCCTGTCAAACGTCTGCTGCGCTGTCTGGCGCGCCAGCGCCGCCTCGGCCTCATCCGCCCCAATGCTTGTCTTGCGGAGTGTGGCGATCACCTGGCCAGCGCTGACCCTGTCGCCTGCGTCAACGCTCAGCGTCTCGATCTGGCCAGGCGCGCCAAATCCAAGCGCAGTCTCGCGCTTGTAAGCCACCACCCCGCTCGCCCGTATCCCCACCGCCATGGGATCGGCCTCAAGGCGAAGCGCTTCAACACGGATGACAGCCGCGGCCTCGGCCACCGGAGCGGGCGGATCACCCGCCTCTGGCTGACATCCGGCCAGCGCGCCGAGCGCGATTGCCAGAAGCACAGAATGTCTGCACAAAGAAGGCCCCGTCCCCATTTGCCACCTGGTCGTCGGATGGATAATCTTGACACTGTCTAGTTCAGACCGGACAGTGTCAAGGGAAATCGGACAAAGTTATGAGCGCCTCCCGAGCAGTACACCGCGAAGACGTCCGCTCCGAGATTCTGGAAGCCAGTATCGCGCTGATGAATGAAGGCGGCCTCGGGGCGCTCTCGATGCGCGAGGTCGCCCGCCGCGCCGGGGTCAGCCACCAGGCCCCCTATCACTACTTCCCCGATCGCGGCGCAATCCTGGCTGAGCTCGCCGGAGAAGGTTTTGATAACCTGACCGAAGCGCTGGCTCAGGCTTTCAGGGCCCAGAGCGATCCGGCCGGCCGAACCCGGGCGCTGGGCGAAGCCTATGTGCGCTTCGCTCTTCGCCATCCGGAAGTGTTCAGGCTCATGTTCCGCTGCGAGATGGTGGACCTCGCCAGCTACCCGGCCGCAAAAGAGAAAGCCGATCGTTGTTTTGAGTTTGTAGCCGAGGCCCTCGGGGCAGGAGGCGTCGGAGACATGGCCTCAGGAACGATGGGGAGCGCCGAGCTGGTCCCTGTAATCGCCCTCTGGTCGACGGCGCACGGGCTCGCCACGCTTATACTCGAAGGCAAGCTGGGTGAAGGGTTTGGCGAAACAACCCTTGAGCGCGAGGAGGCCGCCGGGCGCGTCCTCGCCCTCGTCGCAGAAAAAATGTCAAGATAGCGCCGCTCAGCTCCAGGCGCCGGAGATGTTAATCACCTGTCCGGAGACAAAGCCTGACCGTCCAAGGAGGAGCAGCTCGGCCAGAGCGGCCACTTCCTCAGCCTCCCCAAGACGTCCCATCGGAACCCGCGCCAGCAGCTTCGGACCTTTCACCGGATCCTCAAGCAGAGCCCGTGGGTAGTAGGTCTCCGTCTGAATGAAATTGGGGGCGATCGCGTTGACGGATATACCGTCAGCCGCCAGCTCAAGCGCCAGCGAACGCACCACACCGTTGACCGCTGCGCGCGCCGCCGCATAGGCGGCAAATCCCGGTATGCCGCCAATGGGTCCGGAGGATGTCGCAAATACGATCCGGCCGCTGCGGGCCGGCCGCATCAGCCCGATAGCAGCAGCGGCAAAGGCGATGGATTCGGCCGCCAGACGCTCAAAATAGGGCATCAGAACGGACACGCTTAAGTCCTCCGCCCTGACGCGCGGGGCTGGCATGGCCGGTGCGATGAAAACACCATCCAGTCTGCCAGCGAAGCGCTCACCGGCGCGCGCAACAATATCCTCCGGGCGCCCCCATCCCACAACATCGAGCCCGTCTTCAACGCCATCCTCCGTGATGGCCGGATCACAACCGATCACATGCGCGCCCGCATCGCGCAGGCGGCGCGCAATCACAGGATTGGCAAATCCCCTGATATCGGTCAGCAGAACATGAGGGGTCCGGCTCACGCCCTATTCTCCCCCGCGCGGGCGCGGCGGCGGAGCGGAGGGCCCGAAAATTCCTGGCCCCTGCCTGTTGGGCAGCCCCCTCGCCTCAAGCGAGCGCGCCCCACCCAGAATACCTTCCATGGCGTGATTGCCTTCGTGACAGGCATATTCATAAATCTGCTCGGCGCGACGGTTGAAGCTCATCTCGGCGCGCCATGTCTGGGTATAGTAGGCTGGGTCATCGACGCTGAATGCGTAGAAGATCTGATCATCCGAGACGCGCGTGAAACGTTCCGTCAGACGGCCGCCGGGACTGAGAATGATCTGGCCCTGCAGAGCCTGGCCGGGGTTGACGTTCGTGGTCTCCACCACAAGCGTGTCGCCTTCCCACCAGCCTACGGAATCGCCCAGCCAGGGCGCGAGGGCGGGCGGCCTGCGCCTCGCCGAGCTGCGGTCGGCTGAGAGTGGAATGATGCGCGCATCGTGGACCATCTCAACCAGGATCATCACGTGATCGGGCGTCTGCACGATCTGGTAGTTATTGTTGTAGATCGTATTGAGCATGCCCGGACCGCCGGCGCCGGTAAATCCGATCAGGCATCGCTCTGCGATCGGCAGCGTCTCAGGACCGTCATAGAGCGTTGCACGACGGCTGGCGGCGGCGTCCGCGCGCGCTTTCTGTCCTGCGGGCGAGACCGGAAGGCGTCCATCGGCGGGTTCAACCAGCCAGGATGTCCGGATCTCCCCCTTCACGCTCGCCAGCGAGACGCCCGGATCGATCCAGAATGTATTATAGCCGCGGTCGGCGTTACCATCCTCCAGAAGACCATCGCTCAGATCCGAGGCGCCGGCCTCGCTCTGGGCCAGCAGGATCCAGGGATTATCGCGCACAAGGCTGGCGGCTTCCTCCTGGCTCACCGTCAGCTTGACGCCCGGCGGACGCGTGAGGGTCGTCAGGGACTGATTGGACCAGACGCCCTGCAGATCAGGGCGGCCATCATGGGTGCGAGGCGGGCTGTAGGCCTCCTGGGTTGAGGCCTGCTGGGCGGTGGCGGGCGCCGTCAGGCACACCGTCATCAACAGAACAAGCGCTGGCGCTTTCATGTGTCTTCCCTCCCCGGATAGCCCATGGAGCCGTCAGGCCCTCATGCCGACAGGTTAAACTATGCCGACGGCCGGGAAAAGAACCACGCCTTCGGACCAGCCCACGGTCCGTCCGCCTCAGGCGCCACCGGGTCAGCCGGAGGTTCTGAGGCTTTCGGCCACGGCGCGCGCGGCAGGACTATCGATGGCGCCCGCCTCGCCAAAGCGCTTCATCGCAAGCCGCCAGAGCCATCGCGCGTGGCTCGGGCGCCCCGCGGCGGCCGCATGGTCGCCTCCCAGCCCGGTGAGTTCAGCCAGCCCCACGCCCTCTGCCGTCTCCCGTTCAGTTTCAAGCATACGTTCAGCCTCGCTGAGGCGGCCCTCCCGGATAGCAGCGCGGACCGCCTCATAAGGACCGGATGCAGCCGGAGGCGCAACGACCTGCGACGAAGGCGGCGCAGGCGGCGGCTCGGCGGCGGACGGAATGGGTCTGAGCGAGGCTCCGGAGGGAAAGCTGGCGGCCCCGCCCCTGACCGCCTCGGAGGTGACCGCCCCGTTCCTGACCGCCCCACTCACTGCAACGACAGCATCCGCCTCCCCCTCGGGCGCAGGCGCCGGTGAGGCAACGGGCGGCGAGAGGGCGCCCGAACGCCAGTCGCGATCGGCGGCGCCTCCCGCCTGGGCGTAGTAATCGCCGGCCGCGCGGAGCCGCGCCTCGTCCTCCTCGGCGCGCGCAGCAATGGCTGCGGCCCTGTTGGGTCGCGGATGAAGCCCGCTCACCAGGAAGACCACGCCTCCGGCAAGAAGCAGAAGCACAAGCACCATGAGCCAGGGAGGGCCGTCGGGACCCGGAGGAAACAGAGCGCCGGCGGAGGCCCCGGTCAGCCAGCCCAGCCAGCCTCCGGCGCCCAGAAGCCCCGCACTGATAACCAGCTGGATAATCCGTACCACCCTCACGCCCTCCCTGAGCCCGGCCGCGAGCCCGGCCGCTTACATCCGCGGATAACCTGTTGAGCCTGTCCGCCAACAGGCGCGTCGGTCATAAGGCTTAACCCTATTCAGCGCTGCGCGAAACTGTACGCCTGCCGGCGAGCCATAGGAAAGACACAGCGTCCCGGTCAGCTGCGCAGGCGTCCCCGCGCCTGTGCGTCATGGACCCGGCGCCGGCCATCAGCCGCCGCCCGGCCGGATGGAGGGCGGCAACCCTCACCCGGACCCGCAGCCTCCCTGCCGCGACCCGGAGCCTGTCGCAATAAAGACCTATCGCGATATCCGCAGCATCGAGATGGAGGAGGCGATCTGCTTGAAGGCCGCCTTCAGCTCCGTGGTATTGCTGGCCAGATAGGCGTGCTGGGCGCTTGTTGCGCAGCCCAGCAGGAAATCATCGCTGTAGAGGGCCGTGTTGAGCTCAAGGCCGACCGTGTAGATGGTGATGTTGGCGGCCTTCATTGCGGTGCAGATCGCCTCAGCCTTCGCAAAGGATGACTGCGTGTTGCAACCAGTGGTCGACTGGAGCTCCCCGATCGATACGCCCCGGCATGTCGAGGTGTTAAACTCCCCGTCGGTCATCAGCACGGCGACCTTGACCAGCTTGGGCGTATCGTAGGTGAGCGGCCGGTTTTCGTCTTCCTTATCCCAGACGTCAGCAAAGCTCGGCGAGAGAAGATACCACGCCCAGCCTATGCCCAGCTGGCCGGCCGTGCCGCCGCTTGTCACGAGCGCGTCTATGGATGCCTTCAGTCGCGTTTTGTTCGAGGTCAGAGGCGTCACGTAGTTATTGTTCCCGCATGACCCGTCATAGGCATACTGGATCCCCAGACCCGCGACTGACGGGGCGACATCTGTTGCGGCGTTGGGACCATAGCGCTCGACCAGACAGGTGGTCGATGGATAGACCCGCGGGCTGCCGCCGGTATTGAGGAAGCGTATGCGCTGGCATCCATACCAGAGGCACTGGGACGTCCCGCCTGTGGTATAGGCGCCCGCCATGTTCGCAAGAGAGGGAGCTGTGCCCTGCAGGCGCAGCGTATTGGCCGACAGCACCGTCACCTGCCAGGAATTATGACCGGTGGTGTTGATGCCTGTAAGCCCGCCGACGCCTGATATCCAGACCCAGTCTCCGCTCGCCAGGCCATGATCGTTAGAGGTGACCTCAACATTGCAGAAATTGTTGACGCATTCCGCCGCCGAACCGCCCGATGTCCAGGTCCGGTAGGAATTGCCGTTACCGGGCAGAAAGAAGACGTTGCCGGACGGATCCTGAGGGGCCAGGCTGCTATTGACCGCAGTATTGATCGAGGTCCCGCCGCCGCTGTCTGTGACGCCCCAGATAAAGACCCGGTCGGATGTGATGAAGCTGTGGTTCTCCGTCGTGACGATCCTGTAGCGGCAGTCAGACACATAGCATTCAGACGCCAGCCCTCCGGATGAATAGGTCGCAAAGGACGGCCCATTCGTTCCGTTGAGTATAAACGTGCCGGAGTCTACGCCGCTGATGACATACGTCGTACCCCAGCTGTTGTTCGGGGACGTCCCGCCGCCGCTTGTCGTGACGCTCTGGATATAGATAAGGTCATTATTATCAAAGCCGTGGCTCGTGGCGCTGACCCGCAGCTCGCAGGTCGTCGTAAAACACCTCTGCGAGGATCCGGCAGTCCCGTCAGAACTGCCCGCGGGCGGGCTGGTATAAGTGGAAGTTCCCACATTCTGCAGCCAGAATAAACGCGATCCGCCCGAGCCGCTGTCGGCGACCTTGTAACGGTTGCCATTGAGACCGGTGAATTCACCGGTCGCGCCTGTGATGTAGACCGTGTCGCCATTGCCATAGCCATGGTCAGACGACGTCTCGATGCGGATCCGCGAGCTGGAGTTTGTCCTGACGATGCCGACGATGCTGAAATGTGATCCATTGCGCCATGTGACATCCGATATCGACCGACCCGTGTTGGTGCGCCAGCCCGCAGAGCTGATGGCCTTTGTCGTTGTTCCCCCATTGCGCCAGGCGGCGGCTGAGATGTTCCTCGGACCGGTAAGCGCGCCACGCAGGTCTGTGAGCGCGCTGTCCGGGACATGGTTTGTCCCGATATTGACGTTCGCGGCCCATGGCGCGACAGATACTTTTGAGAAGTAGGGCGTCTGTACGGTGTTGACGACCTCATCGATCAGGATCTTCGCAGCCTCCTTGAGCCCGGCGATACGCGAGCCGAGCATCGATCCGGTCACGTCCAGGGCCATCGCAACCTCGACATTGTTGCCGCCGCGACGGACCTCGCTCTCAGCAGCAACCTCGATGTAGTTCTGCCCCATCAGAGGCATAAAGATCGTATTGATCTTTACTGACCCTTTGAGCAGCAGGGCATCTTCAGTGGTGTCCGGAATGAGCTCCAGGGAGATATCCCCCACATGTTCCGTCCGGAAATTCTTTTCAACGAAAAGGCGCGCGACCTCATCAAGATCAGCATCCTCAGCGAGGGTTGACCCCGCAGCGAGGGCGGCCGCGTCCAGCGCAGAGGCCAGCTCATAACGCGCGAGGAAGGCGCGCCCACCGTCGATCGCCAGGCCCGTGCAGACGCTCAGCGGCATCACCAGCAGCGCAAACTGGAGGGCCAATGAGCCGCTCCTGTTGCTGATAATATGTCTTATCTTACCCACAGACACGATCCCCTTACCCGTCAGCGGGTCAGACCCCTCCGGTCGTGATGTCTCAGCTGTTCACGTAAACAATGGCCCCGCCGGCCTCGACCGTCTGACCATCAATCGCCACCCGCCGTTCAACGCGTGGCCGTGCAATGGCGAATTTTTCGATGGCGATCGATCCGCCCCCGAAGAGTTCGGTCAGAACGCTCTGGTAGTTATAGCGGATGCTGACATGGATGACGCTTTCATCCTGAACGCCCATGCCGGCCACATCATCCGGATCAATCTCAACTTCACTGCCAGCCACGCGCCGCCAGAGAACGGTCGGGGTCGCATCCTCTCCCTCGAACCCTATGGAAGCGACGTCGAGGTCAAGGTTTTCACTGGTATCGAGGGGCGCCATCATATTGACGGAGGCGTCATGCAGAACACCGATCGCATCCGTCGTCAGATTTGTTTCCCGCGAGACGAGGTCGGCGATCTGGTGGACGTAGCGGGTCGCCTCCTCGGAGGCGCGGAAGCGGAACGACATCTCGAACACGCCCATCACGAGGAAGATCAGCGCCGGCGCGATGAGTGCGAATTCGAGCGCAGCCACGCCACGCCTGTTGCTCAGAAAGGACCGCTCACGGGGCTGGGGTCGCATGCTCAGCTCCACGGCTCGTTCTTGACGATCGAAAAGGAATTCACGATCGCCGGCAGGTCCTCACCCATGTTGAAGAACTTCCCCATGAAAGGGGTGATGAAGGTGTGGTGGATGCTTGCACGCACAACAGAATACTGGCTGGGACCTCCGGGCTGGAAAACGAAATTGATGGGGTTTCCATTCTCGTCGAATTCCGGCTCGGGATAGACGGCCTCATTGAGATCATCAAAGGACCGGACATCAAAGGCGATGTCATTGCAGTCGATCATGGGACCGGCGGCTGCACAGGCTTCAGCCCGGAAGGCCGCCTCCATGTCGCCAGAGGTCTGCACCTCGCCCGTCTGAAGGTTGCGGGCCGCCTCATAGACAATGTGATTGAGCGCGTAGGCCCGGTACTGGAAGATGACAAACTCAACCAGCCCGATGACAAGCATGAAGAATATGGGTCCAAGCAGCGCATATTCGATCATGACATTGCCGCCCCGGGCGTCGGAGAAACGCAATAGCCGGCTCAACGCAGACCCCATCCTCTGTATGAGGGCGCAGTATGCCCGCTCAGCGCTAACCGGGCGCTTCGGCGCAGGTGAGGATTTACTGCGACTTTGGCGCGGCCCATTTACCTTTGCTTCAGGTCAGCGCTGGACGTACGGGCCGCCTCGGCGTAGATGCCCGTCATGACCCGGATCGTAACAGCTGCCGTCCTTATCATCGGCGATGAAATCCTCTCCGGACGGACGCAGGATACCAACTTCAGGACAATAGCACTGTTTCTGGCGCCGCTGGGCGTTGAGGTGCGCGAGGCGCGTGTTGTGCCCGACGTACATGACACCATCGTTGACGCGCTCAACGCGCTGCGGGCGCAATATGACTACGTCTTTACCACGGGCGGCATCGGACCCACCCATGATGACATCACAGCGGACGCGGTGGCGGACGCATTTGGCTGCAGCATAGGGGTACGGCAGGACGCCCTCGACATTCTCCGGCCGTGGTATGAAGCGCGCGGTCAGGAGATCAATGAAGGCCGGCTGAGAATGGCGCGCATCCCTGAGGGCGCCAGCCTCATCCATAATCCTGTTTCAGCCGCGCCCGGATTTCAGCTGGGCAACGTGTTTGTGATGGCGGGCGTACCCTCGGTCATGCGGGGCATGCTGACCGATATCGTCAGCCGGATTGAGGGGGGAGCGCTGGTCTACTCCCGCACCCTCCGCGCCAGCGGCGTGCGCGAAGGAGACATCGCCGGACCGCTCGGTGATCTGGCGGCGGCCTCCCCGGAAGCCAGCCTTGGCTCTTATCCCTATATGCGCCTCAATGCTCAGACAGTGGACTATGGCGTCAACCTCGTCGCGCGCGGGCGTGATCGGGACCTTATCGACCGGCTGGCGCTCGCGCTGGCTGACATGATCCGCTCGCTGGGCGCAGAGCCCTTAATCGATCCGGACCCCTGAGGTTAATGACATGACCGCAGATGCTGAACCCATCCTGCTAATGGAAACAGACGGGCCCGTAGCGCTTCTGACCCTCAACCGCCCACGGCAGCTCAACGCCCTGTCCGTAGCGCTGAGGATTGAGATCGTGAAGACGATCCGAAGGCTCTCGGCGGGCGATGATATCCGCGCCATCATCCTGACGGGCAATGGACGCGCCTTCTCGGCCGGGGTTGACCTCAAAGAGGCGGGGCGGACGGGCTTTGCTCTGGGCGTAGGCGAGCAGGCTCATGCTGACATGGATCTTGCCGCCGCCTTTGCTCAGTGCCCCTGGCCTGTCATTGCAGCGATCAACGGCTTTGCGATCACGGGCGGATTTGAACTGGCCCTCATGTGCGATGTCCTGCTCGCCTCAAGCGATGCGCAGTTCGCAGACACTCACAGCCGCGTAGGGCTCATGCCCGTATGGGGGCTGTCGCAGAAACTTCCGCGGATCATCGGGGCGAGCCGGGCCAAGGAGCTCTCGCTGACGGGAAACTATCTTGACGCCGCAACTGCCGAGCGCTGGGGACTTGTCAACCGGATCACAACGCCCGAAGAGCTCCTGCCGTCCGCCCGAAAGCTCGCACATGACATGGCGACATGCGAGGGCGGCCTTCTGAAGCGCATGAAGGCGCTCATTGACGATGGGCTCACCCTGCCCCTGCAGGACGCGCTCCGTATGGAAATTGAACGCGGCTCAGCCAACAACAGAGCCGTCACGCCTCAGGCGGCGGAGGCCTCCGGCCGGAAGGCGATGGAACGCGGGCGGGAACAGAAAGTTTGAGCTGGTCGCGTACATATGAGGGCGAGGGCCCCGTACGGGTCAACAAGTGGCTGGCGCAGTCAGGGGTCTGCTCGCGCCGCGAGGCCGAAGAACTGATCGCCGCTGGCGCCGTACTGATCGACGGCGAGCCCGTTCACGATCCCGGCCGCAAAATCTCTCCTGGACAGACGCTGACGCTCAGCCCCGGCGCCGCACTGGGGCCCGGATCGCAGACATCCGTCATGCTCAACAAGCCGGTGGGCTTTGTCTCGGGCCAGCCTGAGCACAATCAGACGCCCGCTGCGAGACTGCTCACTGCGGCTAACCAGACCGGACCTGGCCTTGCGCCATCCGCACGCATCAGCCTTGCGCCGCTGGGCCGGCTTGATCAGGACTCACGCGGCCTTCTGCTTCTGTCCGAAGACGGGGTCCTCGCGAAGGCTGTCATTGGTCCGGACAGCCCCATCGACAAGGAGTATATCGTCACCGTCAGGGGCCGCATTGATCGCGCCTGCATCCAGAAGCTGCGCCACGGGATCGAGCTCGACGGACGGGCGCTTCGACCGGCCCGGGTCAGCCTCGAGGATACGCAGGTGCTGCGGTTCATACTGACCGAAGGCCGCAACAGGCAGATCCGGCGCATGTGCGAACGGGTCGGCCTTGAGGTGACCGACCTTGTGCGGGTGCGTATCGGACCGCTGCGTCTGGGCGATCTGCCCGAGGGACGCTGGCGACATCTGACGCCTCCGGAACGCGACGCCCTGACCAGCCCTGCGGGCTGAAGCCGCCCCTTCCCGCAAGAGGCCCGCGACCCGTAAGGGGGCGAAGCGGGAGGATGTCCGGCCACCGCTGCGAATCAGCAGAGCCCCTCTCCTGCACCGGGGCGCCAGCGGATCCGGCGCGTCGGGCCCGGGGCGGCAGGCGCTGCAATGCGGTCCGGCTTCTGTCGGATGTCGCTTTCAGGGGGCTTTTTTGCCCTCATCGGAGGACTTAACCGATCCCTTTGCCGCAGGGCCGGGGGGACATGATCATGGCTGGTCTGGCGAGGCGCTTTGGGACATACAACGGCCTCGTTCCGGCCGACTGAGGATGACGATGGCTGACCTTTCCGCCCTTCTTGCCGCGCAGGATGAAGCCTCCGCGAAGGCGCATGGACTTAAGCCGAATGAATATCAGATCATTCGCGACCGGCTCGGCCGGCCGCCCAATCTGGTTGAGATGGGCATTTTCTCGGTGATGTGGTCGGAACACTGCTCCTACAAATCCACTCGCCGGCATCTGGGTAAATTTCCCACCCAGGGTCCGCGCGTCATCCAGGGTCCTGGTGAAAACGCCGGGGTCATTGATATCGGTGACGGTCAGGCCTGCATCTTCAAGATGGAGAGCCATAACCACCCCTCCTATATCGAGCCCTATCAGGGCGCAGCGACCGGCGTCGGCGGCATCCTGCGCGATGTGTTCACAATGGGGGCGCGCCCGGTGGCGCTGGTCAATGCGCTGCGCTTTGGCGATCCCTCCCATCATAAGACGCGCTCGCTCGTGGCTGGCGTGGTCGGCGGCATCGGCGGCTATGGCAACTGCGTCGGCGTTCCCACGGTCGCTGGCGAGACACAGTTCCACAAAGGATACAACGGCAACATTCTGGTCAACGCTATGGCCGTAGGCCTCGCCGACCAGGACAGGATCTTCTACTCGCGGGGCGCTGAACCGGGCAACGCCATCTTCTATGTCGGCTCAAAAACAGGTCGCGATGGCATTCACGGGGCCACGATGGCGTCCGCAGAGTTTTCAGAAGGCGATGAGGAAAAACGTCCGACAGTCCAGGTCGGCGATCCCTTCACTGAAAAACTTCTTATCGAAGCCTGCCTCGAGCTCATGGCGACCGACGCCATCCAGTCGATCCAGGATATGGGCGCTGCCGGCCTCACCTCCTCCTCCGTCGAGATCGCTGACAAGGGCGGAGTGGGCGTTGACATGGACCTTGATCGTGTCCCGCAGCGCGAGACCGGCATGACGGCCTATGAGATCATGCTCTCCGAATCCCAGGAGCGCATGCTGATGGTGCTCAAGCCAGGTCAGGAGGAGGCGGCCAAGGCGATTTTCCGGAAATGGGATCTTGACGCTGAAGTGATCGGACGCACCACGTCCACAGGCCGCCTCGTTCTGCGTCAGCATGGCTCTGTGGTGTGCGATATTCCTGTCGCCCCGCTGTCGCAGGATGCGCCGAATTATGACCGGCCGTGGACGCCCCCGCAGGCCTACCCACCCCTCGATATCAGCCGCTATCCCGAGCCCTCCGATTACGCGAGCGCTCTCCTCGCGCTCATGAGCTCACCCGACATGGCCTCCAAACGCTGGATCTGGGAACAGTATGACCGGCACGTCATGGGCGACACGATTGGTTCCTCCCAGTCAGGCGGTGATGCGGCGATCGTGCGCATTCATGGCTCTGACAAGGCGCTCGCCATCACATCCGACTGCAATCCGCACTATGTGGCGGCCTCTCCCTATGAAGGCGGCAAACAGGCTGTCGCAGAGGCCTACCGTAATCTGAGCGCCGTCGGGGCAACGCCCATCGCCATTACCGACAACCTTAATTTCGGTAACCCGGAAAAGCCGGAGACCATGGGCGTCATCGTGAAAGCCATCGAAGGCATGGCGGCGGCCTGCCAGGAGCTCGCGTTTCCTGTCGTGAGCGGCAATGTCTCGCTCTATAATGAAACCGATGGCGTCGGTATCCCGCCGACACCCGTCGTCGGCGGCGTCGGCCTCATTGACAATCTCGATCACATCGCAACGCTCAGCGGCGCGCAGGAGGGCGATCTTCTCGTTCTGATCGCACCGGAAACTCCGGAGGCGTCAGGCCATATGGGCGCCTCCCTTTATGCGCGCGTTATCCTGGGACTCGAAGGCCCCGACGCCGGGTCGCCGCCTGCGGTCGATCTGGCTGAGGAAAAGCGCAACGCCGCCTGTGTCCGTCATCTCATTCAGACCGGTAAGGTCAGGGCGGTCCACGATATCTCGGAGGGCGGCCTGGTCTGCGCCGCTGCTGAAATGGCCCTTGCCAGCGGGGTAGGCGTGACCATCGATCCGCCGCCAGCGCCCGGTCGGGGACCGGTCGCTGAGCGGTTTGGCGAGACCCAGGCATCCTATCTCCTTGCGGTTGACCCGGAGATCGCCGGGAGGCTGCTGCAAGACGAGGCCCCCGCGCCAGGTTCGATGCGCATCCAGGGACGCTTTGGCGGCGACAGGATCACGATCCGCTTTCATCCCGCCTTTGAAGCAGAAGGGGATGCGCACCTCCCGCTGGCCAGCCTGCGGGCCGCTCACGAAGGATGGCTGCCGGCTTTCATGCAGGGACAGACCGGCTGACAGGCTCCCGGACGGCCCCGGCGAGGAGCGCCGAGGGAGGCGGACGTTAAGGACACAGACAGACCACGTCCCTGTTTTGGTCTATTGCCGGATCCGTCCGGCGGACTAGATACAGCTGCAGTCAGCACATGCGCTGGCGGGCGGTGGTAGCGTCAGCCGGACAGCGTGCGCAAAGGATATTATCATGGCGATGGATCGGGCCAGCCTCGAAGCCTGTTTGCGGGACGCCTTTCCCGACGCAGAGATCACGCTACGCGATATGGCGGGCGATAACGACCACTGGAGCGCAGAGATCGTCAGCGAGCAGTTCAGGGGACGCTCGCGCGTGGCCCAGCATCAACTGGTCTACGCCGCCCTCAAAGGTCGCATGGGAAACCAGCTGCATGCCCTGGCCCTGACAACCCGCGCGCCGGGCTGATGGGGCATGACGCAGATTGACTGAGCAGTCTGTCGACACCTCACCCGGAGCGCTCCGGCTCGGCTTCGGAGTGAGCGGACCGCATGGCTCGCCCCTCATCCGACCCGAGGCCACCCTGGCCATGATTGCGCGCGCAGCCGACCTTGGCGTGCGTGTGTTCGATACTGCGCCCTCCTACGGCGCCGGGGAGGCCGAACGACGACTCGGCGAAGCTCTCCGACGCCTTGGGCTGCCTGACGCCATCGTCTCGACCAAGGCCGGCCTGCTCGCCTCCGGTCTGACGCGCCGGCGCCGCGATTTTACGCCGACCGGCGTGCGCCGTTCGGTTGAAGCCTCACTGAGGCGCCTCAGACGCGATTCTATCGACTGCCTCTTCCTGCATGGTCCGTCTGCCGATGAGCTGACAGATGAACTTCTGACCACGCTGTCGGACCTGATCGCCAGCGGAGATATACTGGCCATCGGCGTCTGCGGGCGGGGCGCTGAGCTTGACGCCGCCCTCGCGAGCGGTTGCTTCAGCCAGTTCATGGCCCCTGTTCATGCAGGGCTGGCGGAAGACGACAGGAATCGGCTGACGCGGCTGCGCGCGGCGGGCGAACTGATCGGCATAGAGACGCTGGCCAGCCTTGGCGCCGGTCGCGGCCTCTCCCTCAGCCCCGGACAGATCTGGCGCCTTGCACGCGCCGTTCGGGGCGCCCCCCCGCACACCGCCTCCGGCCCATCAACCGTCGACGGGGCGTTCAGATGGTCCCTGGAGGAGGGACGCGCTCACCGTATCATCACAACCACATCGCGGCCGGAGCACCTGGAAAGCAGTGTCGCAGCTGCAATCAGAGCTCAGCGATAGCCCTTGATTAGCGAGGCCTCAGGCCCTAGCTCAGACCCCTGTCGTTCCTGCACCGCCCGCAAGAGGCCAGCTCCGAGAGGCCAGCTCCATGTCTGACGTGACCGCCCGCATTCAGGGCCTTATCGACTCAAGCCCCGTCTTCCTGTTTATGAAGGGCACGCCGACCTTTCCCCAGTGCGGCTTCTCAGCCACCGTGATCTCGATCCTTGATCATATGGGCGTGCGCTATGAAACGGCCAATATTCTTGAAGATGCCGAGCTGCGTCAGGGGATCAAGGACTTCTCGAACTGGCCGACCATCCCGCAGCTGTATGTCAAAGGGGAATTCATTGGCGGCTGCGACATCGCCAAGGAGATGTTTCAGTCCGGCGAACTCCGGCAGCTCTTCGCAGACACAGGCGTTGAGACAGCCTCCTGATTTTGGTCACGGTCCCTCTTCGGGGAAAGCCACACCCGTCGCGCCTCCTATGCCGTGCAGGCGCGTTGTCTGACCTTACGCCCTGACCGTTCGCTGAGCGCCACGACAGACGATGGCCGAAAGCCCGTTTCTTCGCCCGTGCACGACGCTCAGACGAGACCGCTGAGGGGGCGGGCGGCGTGGCTGTTCTCGAATACATAGCTGTCCAGATCGGCCGGCGCCCAGCCCAGATGATCGCCGAGCAGACCCTTGAACAGGGATCGCATATCCACAACCGGCATAAGGTCGCGGTTCTCAAAAAGAGCCGCGGGCTTGAGGCCGGGCCAGTCGCCGAACATGCGGCCGCCCTTTACCGCCCCGCCCGCCAGCATGGCCAGTCCGCCGGTTCCATGATCTGAGCCGCCTCCGCCATTGACGCCCACCGTGCGGCCAAACTCGGATACCGCTACCACGACCGTGCGATCCCAGGTTTCGCCAAGCTGCGTCCTGAGGGCGCCCAGTCCGGCGTCGAGAGCGCTCAGACGCTGCTGGAGCATCTGGTTCTGACCGGTATGCGTATCCCACCCATCCAGCCCCACGACGGCGATCTCGGGACCACCGGACACAGCAAGAAAACGTCCGGCGGCTTCCAGCTGCACCCTGTACTGCGCCAGGCCCGCGCGACCGCCTCCGCCCATGCCAGACATACCCGGTGTCATACCATCGGCGATCACCTCGGCCTTCAGGGCCGCATCAAGGGATGAGTGAAGAGCGGGGTCAGCTTCATAAAGGTCCCGCAGGCGCTGCAGCGTATCCTCGCTCGGCTCAGGCAGGGCGGCAGGCGACCAGGACGTGGCGCTGACGGGCCGTCCCCTGAGGATGAGGGGCGTTGAGGGACCAATCGATACGGCCGAGTAAGCCGCCGGGGCCCGCACAAGGGCGCGGTTAAGCCAGCCGTCAGGGCTGACCCGGGCGACCTGTCCGCTCTCAAGAAGATCCTGCGCCTCGAAATGCGAACGCTCGCGATAGGGGCCTGCAACAGCCGGGACAAAGGCCGCCTGCCCGGCCTGATACATCGCCGCAAGCCCGGGCATGGCTGAGTGGAGCGCGAAACCATCGGATAATGGCATCGCTTTCTGATCAATCAGCGGGGCGCGCAGCGCCTCAAGGTCACTGTCTGCAAGAGGCGGCAGCGCCGCCAGGCCGTCCAGTGCGCCGCGCAGGATGATGACGACCAGCTTTTGACCCCGAACCGTGTCGGCGCGGGCATGAGGCGCAAGCGAGACAAGGCTGGCGGCGCACCCGGAGATCAGAAACGACCGGCGATGAAGCATATCCATGTCTATCTCCGCTGAAATTCCGGCGACATCAGCGCCAGCGTAAAGCCCTGCTCGGCGCTTTCAGCACGCAGAACCGCCTGGCGGGTCCGCGCACTCGCCAGATCTCCCAGCGCCTGGTTGAGAAACACGACAGGCGAGGCGCCCCTGGCGATCCGGCGGGCGGCCGCATCGGCCCACTCGATCCGCTTCATGAGGGCGTCGCCTCCCGACCAGGCTTCAGCCTGATCCGGCCAGCCAGCCGGCGAGGGAGCGCTGAACGGCTGCTGGGCCAATGATGTATAGACCGTCCGCATGCCGCCAGCAGCGCCGAAAACGGCCTGCGGACCTGCCGCGCGCATGGCCGATACGAGCAGTTCATCAGGGGTCTTCAGTTTCTTCTGCTCGCTCTGCCAGGCCTCATCCAGATGCACCACAGCGCGGGCAAGCGCGCTGAGATCGCCGCGCGTCTCGAGGAAGACGCGCTCGAGCCTCCCGATGGCCGACTCAGGCGGACGGTCAGCCACGAAATGGCGCGCCAGCTTAATGGCGATATGGCGCGCGCTGGCAGGATGGACGGCAAGGTCCTCAAGGATAAGAGCAGCCTGTTCGCGCCCCACATCGGCATAGGATCGTCCCAGCACAACCCTGGCGCCGGGTTCATGAAGCCGGTCGATGAATATCGCAGCCCCTGGCTCAACCCCGGCAGGCGGAGCGCTGGCGCGACGCGCCGGTCCGCGACCGGCCGCTATCAGACGCGCCATCCGCGGATCGTTGACGGTCCAGCCGGTCAGAGCATTCGCAAAGGCAATAACATCGTCCTGGGAATAACCTGACCCGACACCCAGAGTATGGAGCTCCAGGATCTCGCGGGCGAGATTTTCGTTCAGGCCGGCGCCGCGCCGGCGCCCGATCTCTGTGGATGGTCCTATCGAGCGCGCAGCGTCCAGATAGATCAGCATCGCCGGATGAAAAACCGCCTGACCCAGGAGCCTTGAAAAGGAGCTGAACACATTGGGGCGGATTGCTTCGCGCTCATAGGGACCGACAAGGCCGATCATTTCCCCGTTGCGGGCGGCCACCGTGAAGTGGTTCGACCAGAAACGCGCCCAGCGCTCGGCGAATGCATCGGGGGTTGCAGCGCCAAAGCGCGCCCGCGCCTCGCCCTCACGCTGAAGACCCTCGCGCGCCTCCCGCTGGATGCGTTGCTGAATGATACGCTGCGCCTCAGTTGCACCACCGGGCGAGGCCGGTCCACTCATGGCGACATCGCGCATCCGGGCGGCGAAAACATCCCCGGTCGACTGCAGCTGGTCCATTCCATCGACGCCGGCCATAACCGCAGCCTGAGGCCGGATCTGCTGCTCGAGCCAGCCGCGCGGATCGGAGGACGCCGCCTCGATGTCCCCGGCCCTGGCGCCCATACCAAACCGTGTAACCGCAATCGCCGCCTGCAACCGGGACATGGCAAAGCTCCCTCGGATGCTCCCAACCTGTCAGAGGTTACTCCGGCCTCTTGGATAAAGTATGTCAGAAAAGCCCGGAAATGTAACAGAAACAGGCGCACACCCGATAAGGACGGCTCGTGACGCGGACGGACCGGAGCCGGCCCGGGCGGGACGCGCCCGGCGCCCTCCCGCTCTAGCCTGTCGGCAACCGAAGATACGCCGCCGACGTGAAGGAAGCAGGCGCGTCTGACCGCGTAGCTCAACCTGTCGCCGGCCTGCGGTCTCAGGGCCTGTCCTCAGGCGCACAAAACGCGCTACAAGCCCGCCTTCAGAGGTTAACCGCTTATGCCACACGATAACGCTCTCAGCGACGAGGCCGATAGCCCGGATGATCTTTTTTCACCTGTCCATCCGGTTTTTTCAGACGCTCCACGAAGCGTAACGTTCCGGAAGCTGCGTAAGCGTCTGGTCCGCCAGAGCCTCGAAGCGATCACATCCTTCGGCATGATCCCGACCGGCCGTCGGCCGAAATGGCTGGTATGCCTGTCAGGTGGAAAGGACAGCTATACCCTGCTGGCTGTCCTGCTCGACCTGCAGTGGCAGGGCGCGCTTCCGGTCGATCTCCTGGCGTGTAACCTCGATCAGGGTCAGCCCGGTTTTCCCAAGCATGTCCTGCCAGACTATCTGACACGTATCGGCGTCAGCCACCGCATCATCACTGAGGATACCTACACGATCGTCACCGGGAAGATTCCTGCATCAAAGACCTACTGTTCCCTCTGCTCACGGCTCAGACGCGGCATTCTCTATCGCGTAGCCAGGGAGGAAGGCTGCGAAGCGATCGTCCTCGGCCACCATCGTGATGATTCGCTTGAGACATTCATGCTGAACCTCATGCACGGAGGACGCCTGGCGGCGATGCCGCCCAAACTTGTCAATGATAACGGCGATCTTTTCGTTCTGAGGCCACTGATCGGGTGCGCTGAGGAGGACATTGCAAAATTCGCAGGCCTGATGAACTTTCCCATCATCCCCTGCACGCTGTGTGGTTCACAGGAGGGCCTGCAGCGCATGCAGATCAAGTCCCTCCTCAATGACTGGGACAAGCGCTCGCCCGGACGCCGGCAGGTGATGGCCCGGGCGCTCAGCCATGTGCGCCCCTCACATCTCGCAGATGGGGACCTGTTCGACTTTTCCGGTCTTGAGCTCGGGTCGCCGGGAACGCGCGATGATGGCCTTTAGCCAGCCGTCGCCGGCGCAGCTGGCGCGGCTGCAACAGGCTTTTGCGCCTCAAAGCGCTGCTTCATGGAGGTGGCGAAGGCATCCACGCGCGGCGCATCGCCAAGTCTGCGCACAGCCTCCGCGACACTTGCCCCGGATACATCGCTCTGCGCCACGATGAGATCAAAACTTGCCTTGTTGGGATGACCCGCCATCCCGGCGCCATAGGCGCGGACGCTCGCAATGAGGGCCGGATCTTTTGACATCCGGGCGGCGATGGCGGCCCGGAAGATCAGATCAGCATCCCTGGTCTGGACCCGCCCGGGCTCAGGCAGCATGGCTGTCATCGCCGCCACAGCCTCAGGCCAGCGTCTGTCGCGCCAGTATGCATCCGCCAGGAGTGATCGGGCTTCAGGCCCTGCAAGCGACTGCACCAGCTCGACGACATGGTCAAACCGTCCAAGATCGCGATAGGCGGCCGCCTCGATCAGGCGGCGCTCAAGCGCCAGCTCCCTGGGGAGCTGGGGCTGGCGCGTCGAATTGATGGCGGCCAGCGCTTTGTCTGGCTGCTTATCCCAGAGATAGATTGTCGCAAGATCAACAGCGACCGCTGCGCGGGCGACCCCATTGATCCGGTTATCGACCTGATACTGGAGAAGAGCGCTGGCGGGCTCAAGAAGATCGAAGGCGACGAGGCGCTGGGCCAGCTTGCGAACCATCTGATCGCCATCCGGTCCGACCGGCATCAGCAGGTCGTCGAATTCATAAAAGAGCGCGACCGCCTGGATCGGATCGAGCCGATCGGCCTCGCCGTTGAGAAACAGGCGCCGGAAATAGTCCGCCATGCGGATCCGCAATTCGCGCGCGCCGGGCGCATCCGCATCGCGCAGGGCGGTCGATTGGGCGAGGAGAAGCGCGTCCCGGAAGCGGCCGACGCGCATGTACTGGTCGGCCAGAATGCCGACAGTGGCCATTTCAACTTCATCGCCACGCCAGGTAAAGCGAAGGGAATCCAGCTCAAGAGCGGCATCAGAGGCCGTCATCTTTCCGGCTGGCACAGCCAGCTCAAGTCGCCGCAGCTCGGCGCGTACCGCAACCGGCTTCACCGCCGTCCGCGCCAGGCGTTCAAGTTCGGGATAGGCGGCGGCCGGCCCATCGACAATGGCGCTGAGATTGGCCAGCGCCAGTTGAGCCCGCTCCTTGGTCTCGCGCTCGCCGCCTGCGATAGCTAAACTGGCCTGCTGGGAGGCTGCTTCAAAATCATTGCTGCGGAGCGCCGCCTCCGCCCAGACAGCCGCAAATTCTGCAGCTCTGGGGGCAGGATAGCGCAAGAGCTGCTGATCCGACTCGCGGAAGTATTCAATCGCTCGTTCCCATTCGCCCAGACCTGCAGCGACCATGGCGCGCCACAGGGCGGCGGAAGGATCTCCCCGCAGGGGACCACGCGACAAATCCCGTTCGGCCTCCTGCAGACGGCCCGCCATGTAATTGGCTGCACCGCGCAGGCCGATAAGGACAGCATCCTGATCAAGCTCCGGACGCTCCTGCTGCGCCAGCTTAAGAACGCCCAGCGCTTCCTGCGCCTGCTGATGCCCCAGATAGAACCGTGCGATGTCGAGCATGGCCGATGCCGATGCCGCAGATGCGGGCTCGGTTGCGATAGCGCGCGCCTGCAGAGCCTTGAGCTCGTTGAAATAAGCCTCTCCGCGTGAGGCGCCCCATTTCGCAAAGTCTATAAAGGCAGGGTCAGAGCGTGTATTATCGGCCACGGCCTCCGGGAGAGGGTCTTCAGCTGTGGCTGCCCGTACAGCGCCCACCCCGACGGCGACACGTTCGCCCTCCAGGGTCACGACAACCCCATCGGACTTAGGCGCAATGATCAGCCCGTGCGCCGTTGTCGGAAGCGACGCCTCCACAAAATCCCGCGGCGTAGGCGATGAGGACGAGGGACCATAGGCGATCGCGGCAGCAAGCTGATCGCCCACGATCGGATCCTCAAACCAGACCAGACCGGCTGCGCCAATCAGCATGGTTTCGATCCGGGTCTGGCCCTTGTCATCGGTCTTGCGTTCAGGCTTGAGAAAACGCTGAGGCTTTCGCGCCACGCTGGCGAGCCTGATCGTCCAGTTTGTCTCTGCGGACTCGGCGGAGACTGTTATGCCTCGCGGCGTCTCGATACGCAAGATAGCGGCCTGCTTCTGCCGGATGGTGCGGGTGCGATAGCCGGCGGGAAGCTGTGTCTGATCCACCCTCAGATCGGCAGTCACGCCGAATATGGCCCAGACGACGCTATTACGCGCAAAAACGGCGGCGGGCGCCGGTGTTGTAAACGGCAGCGTCAGCTCAAGACCGCCGGTGACGGGCGTTGCACGTACCTGCAGGACGCCTCCGGCGGAAGTCGGATCGCTCCAGCCAGGGCCCATGACGCTGACACGCCCCTCCCCGCCGATGGAGACAGGCGGCTGGGGCTGCGTCTGCAGGGATACGGGCGCGGGAGTAGCCGGCATCGCCGGCTTGGGAGGCGTCAGAAGACCAGCCGAAGCTGGACCGGGACGCTCAGGCGCCGGGCCTGCTGCAGGCTGGGGACGCGGCGGGGCGGTGGTAATGGCGGCGGCGACCGCAGGCGGAGCTGGCGCTGCCGGACGTGTGATGTCGACAACAACGACATTGTCCTCGACAAAGTGGCGAAGAGGCAGCTTGTCGCGGGAGGTGATCGTCACCTGATAGCCGCGGTCAGAGTTCTCGCCTTTGAACTCGCCAAGATTGGCTGGGGGCGTGATGCGGATATAGGCAAGATCCGGCTCGGCGCGCCTCGCGAAGAGAAGCGTGAGGGCTCCTTCAGCCTGACTGACGACCTTGTAGCCGACCTTGCCGTCCCAGTAAAAACCAATACGGGAACTGTCGCCCGTGTGGCTGCCGCGAACCTCCAGTTCACCCATCGCCGCCGGTTTTGGCAGGGCGGCGACGCGCCTTGCCTCAGCATCAGCAGCCCGCCGCGCAACAAGCGGAGAGACAATTTTCTCCGGGGTCTCGCGAACGCTCTCAGGAATGAGATCAATGGCCAGAAGGTCCAGTGATGTCGAAACAGCAAGGCGCGGCGCCTGCTTGAGGCCGATCCGCGCCGTCATGCCGTCAGGGTCCATGAACGTCACGGCGGCCCAGTTGGGCAGACCCTCTTTAAGCTTTGTCAGATCGAGCCTGACCTTCTCCTCGAAAGTCAGGATGAGGACCTGATTGGATACCTTAGCGCTGACCTTTGGCGCCTCCTCCGCACCATCGGCCCATTTCGCCGTAATCCGTGCGTACGTCGGATTTTCCTTGAAGCTGAGCTGGAGGGCGCGCTCAGCCAGCGCAGGAGCCGCCCCCAGGAGTGCGGCGCCTGCTATCAGCCAGCAGCGCGCCAGCCAGGCGGCGTTACGCACCGCGCCTCTCACGTCGGCGCCGTCCCACCCAGCGCGCTGGCGTCAGGCATCCGTGACAGATCCGCCAGCATCCGCGTCAGAGCCTCCGCTCTTTTTGTCTGCATGGACGACATGACCGCAGCGAGATTCGCGGGTTTCATCGATTTGGCGATATCCAGAAGAACGGCGTCATCCATGCCATTGAAGATCGCGGCGGCATCCTTCGGTTTCATGGCTTCATAGGTCTTGATGAGCGCCGTCATACGTTCATCGCGCTTGGTTTCCATCTGGCTGAGGAGGCCCTGAACCTTTGTCTCCACAGCCTTCAGTTCTGCAATCTGCTCCTGCAGACGCCCTTCAGCCGCCGCAGCGGCGGCTTCGCGCGTCTGGACGCCTGTCTCACGTTCATCAAGCGCTTCACGGCGCGCCTGAAGGGAACGCAGGACAATGATCTCTGTTGCTGAAAGACCCGCTTCCTCCGCCGCCGAATCAAGGGCTGAAAGACACTGTTCGGGCGTAGGCGGCGTGTCCGCAACCGGAGCAGGCTCCTCAGGAGCAGGCGCCGCCGCAGGATCAGCGCTGAGCGCCTCCTCAGACGCCTGCGCCTCCGCGTCAGCCTGCTGGGCGAAGGCCTGCGCGATATCCACGCCCTTAAACGCCAGTGCGCCGATGCCCACGGCGATGACTGCTGAAAGAACCCCGACCTTAGGCGTCATGATGCCTGATCCCTAAAGAACGCTGCGACGACGCAGCGTGAAATCCACGGGACGACGGGCTGCGTCCATGTCCCGGGGGCCATTGATCATCGCCTCGCGTGGTTCCTCGCGCACCAGCGGCGTGCTCGCTATGGCGCGCGCTTCATCGATCCGGCCCTGCAGGTCGCGGCCTGCAGCCTCAGCCGATCGGCGCAGCGCGGTGACAGCGTTTTCCGCGTGCTGAACCGAATTCTGGAGCTCACGCGCCGCCTCCAGCATGCGTGTATTGCCCTGACGCAGCGCCTTCAGCTTACCGTCGAGGCGCATGCAGTAGAGTATCGCGATGACCAGCAGCACGACCAGCAGCGTTTCGATTGCAATGAGATAGATGTCGGTCATGTTGACTCCAGTACGCGTCTCTTGGCCGCCTGGGCGATGGGCGATTCTACGCGCATCGCCACCTTCTGTCCGATACGTCCGACCTGTCCATGCGTCAGGTGAATGTCTCCGCACATCAGCTGCGCCTTGGTTTCAGGGGTAGCGTTCATCACCAGCGTATCGCCGACCTCAAGCGTCATCATCCGGCCGAGCGGCTGCATGAACTCGTCGAGCACCACTTTCAGGGTCGTCGGAGCTGACCACAGCTCCGTTGCGAGGTGGCCTTCCCAGATATTGTCGCGACCAAATTTCTCACCCATGAAGTTCTGCAACAGCATCTTCCGGATGGGCTCGAGGGTCGCATACGGCAGGAGCAGCTCGCAGCGTCCGCCCCTGTCTTCCATGTCAATCCTCAGCTTCACGAGAATTGCAGCGTTGGCGGGCTGGGCGATAGCTGCGAAGCGCGGATTGGTTTCGATCCTGTCCAGCTCGAAATCCACCTGGGTAAGCGGATCAAACGCCTTGCGCGCATCGCTGAGAATGACCTCAACGAGCCGGGTCACGAGGACGCGTTCGATCGTCGTGTACGGCCGGCCCTCGACGCGCATGGCGACCGTTCCCCGGCGCCCGCCGAGCAGCACATCGACGATTGAATAGATCAGATTGGAATCAACCGTGAGCAATCCGAAGTTATCCAGCTGCCGGGCCCGGAACACGGCCAGAATGGCTGGCAGGGGAATGGAGTTCAGATAGTCGCCAAAGCGCATCGACTGAATGGAATCGAGTGACACCTCTACGTTATCGGATGTGAAGTTGCGCAGGCTCGTCGTCATCAGGCGCACAAGCCTGTCGAACACGACTTCGAGCATGGGCAGACGTTCGTAAGACACGAGCGCTGAGTTGATGAGCGCGCGGACGCCGCCATGTTTGGCGCCCCCGTCTTCCTCCATCGAGAAGCCCAGAAGGGAGTCAATCTCATCCTGATTGAGTATGCGCTCGGAGCCGACGGCTGACTGCGCTATGGACTGCACGACCTCCGCGCCTGCGCCCGCAGAAGATCCCAATCCGCCATCGCCTGCAGCCGCACGGCCTGATGGCGCGCCTGCCTCCCAGCTTTCCTCAGCGTCCTTCGTTACGGGGTCTGCCGCCACGGTCTGGTCTTCCCTACTGGATCAGCATGCCTTCGATGAGAACGGCATCAATCTTTTTCGGTTCAAGAACGAGATTGAAGCGCTTGAGAAGTTCCCGGCGCAGTGTGAAGGCGCCGGCCGAGCCGTTGAGATCTTCCACTCTCAGCTCCCTGAGAAACGCATTGAGCTGGTCTTTGAGGCGCGGCATGAGCTCAGGGATGCGATTGAACGAAGAGCCGTTGGCGGCCTCCAGAGACAGCTCGAGCTCCATGTAGGGTGAGCGCTGCCCTTCGGTGCCGGCAAGGTTCACGATGATCTTTGGCATGGCGTAGTAGCATGCCGATCCCGCCTCGCAGGGAAGCCTGTGGCCAACGTCCGTCTCACCTTCAGCGCCCTCAGCACCGGCTGGCGCCCCGCCGCCGTGATCGTCCGCTCCTCCGCCGTGAGCGTCAGCAGCACCCTCTTCATGACCCTCTTCGGGGGCCGGGTGGTCACCCTCCTCGGCTGCTGCATCTTCCGCCGGGGCTGGGCTCCCGCCCATCAGCATCATGGCGGCGGCCCCGCCTCCGCCCAGAACAAGCACGGCCGGAAGGACAACAAAAAGGACCAGGGTCTTGCCCGCCAGCTTGCGGCGAGCCGGAGCTTCACCTTCGGCGGCGCCCTCCGCGCCGTCGGCGGCTTCTGTAACAGCCGCGGCGGCTTCACCTTTTTTAGGCTTTTTCTCTTTTTTCGGCTTGTCCGCCTTCTTCGGCTTTTCCGCCTTCGCCTTACTCGCCATAGGCAGCCAACCTCTGAACATCCCGGCCGGGAATCATCCGCTCCCGGACCTCCGGGCTCAGGGTCCAGAATCCTTCAGCGATAGTTAAGGATTGGTTCCGATGGGCAAATACTGCCGGGTATTAACTGCACATCGCATCCGGCCACAGCAACATCTCGTTAACGACCCGGGTCCATTCTGATGTCCTTCAGATGTCCGCTCCAGAAGAGGCGGACCCAGCCCATTCTGGCTCCGGCGCAGCAAAAGCGCAGTCGGGGACATATGGCGACCCATGGACAATTCCCTGATGGTCGGCCTGTCCGCGCAGCAGGTGCTGCGGCAGCGGATGGATGCGACCGCCAACAATCTGGCGAATATGACGACGAACGGCTTCAAGGCCGAGCACGTGATCACGCGCGAGCTGTCGGAAAAGCCCGCTGCGGCCGCAGACAGCCCGACCGATATTTCGTTTGCCGACGCCTGGACGCTTCAGAGGGATTTCTCCGCCGGTCCGCTGCAGCGAACCGGCAATCCACTTGACTTCGCCATTGAAGGTGAAGGCTTTTTTGTTGTGCAGACCCAGGCTGGGGAAGCCTTTACCCGTGACGGGGCGTTTGGCCTTGATGAGCAGGGACGACTGGTCACCCGAAATGGCGACCCGGTGCTCGGCGATGGCGGCCCGATCGCGCTTAACCCTGAGGGAGGTCCTGTCAGCGTCAGCTCCGATGGCGTGGTCCGTCAGGACAATGTCGCCATCGGCGCGCTGCGCGTCGCCGCCTTCGATACGCCTGGCGCTCTGGAGAAGATCGGATCGAATATGTGGCGCGCCACCGAAGAGCCGCCCCGCACGCTTAGCCCACGCATCGCCGCCGGCTTTCTGGAAGGTTCGAATGTCAACGCCGTGCTGGAACTCACGGAAATGATCGAGATCAGCAGAACCTACGCCTCTGTTGCACGGATGCTCTCGCAGTCAGACGAGCTGCGCGGAACGTCGATCCAGAAGCTGGCCAGGGTCGGATAAGGCCTGAGGAGATACGAATATGCGCGCACTCAATACAGCCGCGACAGGCATGCAGGCCCAGCAGCTGAATGTCGAAGTCATCGCGAACAATATCGCGAACATGAACACGACAGGCTTCAAGCGGCAGCGCGCAGAGTTTCAGGATCTTCTCTACCAGAATGTCGAGCGCATGGGCGTGACCTCCTCAGATGCCGG
>Ga0169931_10000595_pt1 | contig 59953 bp, 35 predicted proteins | sample Kivu_15m_20L_FD_129675 | JGI IMG/M metagenome (GOLD analysis project Ga0169931, IMG submission 129675) | Freshwater microbial communities from Lake Kivu, Western Province, Rwanda to study Microbial Dark Matter (Phase II) - Kivu_15m_20L... | ecosystem: Environmental > Aquatic > Freshwater > Lake...
CTACGGAACCGAAGGTTATAGGTTCGAATCCTATTGGGTGTACTTCGAAAAACCCCGAAAATTCGCAGAAACCCCGGCGAAAACCGGGGTTTCTGTTGTTTCAAGCTCGCTTGGCTTTGGGCTCCATCACTTGCCGGCTGGCAGGCGGCCCGGAGTCCATGGGGCGCCCAGCTTATCGAGCAGCACCTCCAAATCCTTCACATCCTTTTCCGACCGCTTCCTGAGCGTTGCGGCCACCTCGTCCAGTTCCTGTCGGGCAATGGCGTACTGTTCGCGCTGGGTGCCGGTTGGTTTGGCTGAAATGCTTCGGCTAGCCCCGACTGCCACCCCCACACGCTCAGATATGGACATGGGCACATTTTCATTTCTGGCGCGCAGGATGGAATCGCCATTGAGCTTGCGCACCGTCTCCCTTTGGCTGGCAATCAATTTCCGTACACGCTCACGGCTTTCGGCTGGCGCCTCGGGCAACTGGTCCAGCACCAGCTTCATTTGTTCCAGGCCGGAGGATATTTGGGTGGCAACACCCTGGGCGGCCACCAAATCACGCTGAATCTTCAACAAATCCTTTTGGAAATCGGCCAGCAACTTTCGATCGGAGGCTGGCAATGGAACGGGCTCCACTTCCCGGACCTGGAATTCCTGGGGACCGGCCAACTGGGTCACCAAACCGTCCACCCGTTTGCTGACTGTCACGGAGTATTTTCCGGGAGCCACCAGGGCCCCACCTCCTCCGCCCGTGAAGCCTTCCTCATCGGCCTCCGGATTCCGGGGACGAGCAGGCCCGACCGGGGCCCCGCGCAAATCCCATGTAACCCGATGGAAACCGGCGGAGGCTGGACCGCCAAACTCGCGCACCGGCTGTCCCGACGCGTCACGGATGGTCAGCAGGATGGCAGGTTCCTCCTCCTCCGATTCGGCCCGAAGCTGGTCCTGGGAAGGATAAAACTTGGGATCCTTCTTCTGGGCATCCTTGCGTTTTTGCTTCGCGGTCGGAAGCGAATCCTTGAGCTGGTAACTGATCATCGCGCCGGAGGGCGGGTTTTCGGCCGTGTAAAACGACTCACCCAAAAACGCCTTGCCGCCGCCCCCGAACTGGGACGAGGGCATGTACAGGAATCCATCCCGCACCGGATACACGGAAGCCGGTTTTTCCAAAGTGCCGGGAGTCACAGTCCTCAGGGGAGAGTAATCGTCCAGGATGTAAAACCCGCGGCCGAAGGTGCCCACCACCAAGTCGTTCATGGGACGCTGGATGGCAATGTCCTTCACGGCGATGGTTGGCATGCCGTTTTTGAGGCGGTGCCACTTGCTTCCCCCCTCCACCGAGAAGAAAAGCCCGAATTCAGTCCCGGCAAACAGAAGTTTCGGATTGATATGGTCCTCGGCGATCGCGTTGACACTCCCCCGGACGGGCAGATCACCGGCCAACTTTTTCCAGGTGCGCCCTGCATCGGAACTGCGCAGGATGTAGGGGGCAAAGTCGGCGTTCTTGTGGTTGTCAAAGGTGGCGTACACCGTGTTGGCATCATGTTCCGATGCAAGCAACCGGGTCACATAGGTTCCCTCTGGAACGCCCGGGAACACTTCCACCCTGCGCCAGTTCTTGCCCCCGTCCTCGGTGACTTGAACCAGTCCGTCATCGGTACCGACATAGATGAGCCCCTCCTTCTTCGGCGACTCGGACAAAGCCGTGATGTTGCCGAAGAACGAGGTGGAAACATGCTTGGAAACCGCCTCGGGAGGCTGCACCTTGCCAAAGACAGGCAACTTGTCCCGGTTGACCTGGCGGGTGAGATCGCCGGAAACAGCGGTCCACGAGTCACCCCGGTCGTCGCTGCGAAACAGCTTGTTGGCGGCGAAATAAATGCGGGTATTGGAATGGGGACTGATGATCAGAGGGGAATCCCAGTTCCAGCGCAGCGGGGGCTCGTTGGCACCTGGCTGTGGCTGAATGGAAACGCGCTGATGGTTGCGCCAGTCATATCGGACCAGGCCACCGTATTGGTATTCGGCATAGACGGTGTCGGGGTCTTTTGGATCGACCCGGCACTGGAATCCGTCGCCTCCCAGCAGGATATGCCAATCGGCGTTGGTGATCCCGTGAACACTTCGCGTTCGGGCCGGGCCTCCCAGGGTGCTGTTGTCCTGGGTGCCCCCATAGATCCGGTAGAACGGGGTGTCGGTCTGCTCGCAGGTCACATCGTAGAACTGGGTGACCGGCAGGTTGGCGGCAAATTGCCAATTCGCCCCGCGGTCATGGCTCTGGTAGACACCGCCATCGCAACCAACCAGGTAATAATCCGGATCTTTCGGGTCAATCCAAATCTCATGGTTGTCGACATGGGCCCATTTGCCGCCCAATGGTTTCAGGGTTTTCCCGCCATCGTCGGAAACCTGGATCAGCACATTCATCACATAGAGTCGATCCCGGTTAACCGGGTCCACCACCAGGTGGGAATAATATTGCGCCTGCTGGTCGAACGGATTCCTCTTCTGCCAGGTTACCCCACGGTCCTGGGATCGAAAAATGCCGCCCTGTCCCTCGGATGCCTCCACAATCGCGTAAACCATGTCGGAATCGGTGGGAGCGATGGCCAGGCCGATGCGGCCCAGGTCACCGCCCGGCAACCCGGAACGCACCTTCACCCAGGTCTTGCCGCCATCGCTGCTGCGGTGGATGGCGCTTTCCGGCCCGCCATTGACCAAGGTGAACACATGGCGCCTGCGTTGATAGGAGGCAGCCACCAGGATTTCCGGGTGATTGGGATCCTGCACCACATCTGTCACGCCGGTGTCTTCACTGACGGACAGGATTTTGCCCCAGGTTTTACCACCATCGGTGGTCTTGTAAAGGCCGCGGTCGCCACCGGGGCCCCACAGTGGGCCCTGGGCTGCAACATAAACGGTGTCCGAATCGTGGGGATCGATCAGAATCTTGCCAATGTGTTCCGAATTCTTCAGGCCCACATTGGCCCAGGTCTTTCCTCCGTCGATGGATTTGTAGACCCCGTCGCCGTACCCGACACTGCGCTGACTGTTATTCTCCCCTGTCCCCACCCAAACCACATTCGGATTTTTGGGATCCAGAACCACGCATCCGATGGAGTATGAACCCTCGTTGTCAAAAACCGGCGCCCAGGTGACCCCGGCGTTTTCAGTCTTCCAAACCCCGCCGCTGGCCACGGCGATGAAAAACCGGCTTCGATTGGAAGGATGGACCGCGAAACCAACGACCCGGCCGGACATGAGGGCAGGTCCGATGGAACGGAGTCGCAAACCGGCGGCGGGATGGGCTGGAGGAACGCCTTCCGGGGTTTGGCCCAGCAAAAGCGATGCTTGAAGAATCGACACGAAAATGAACATGATTTTCCCCCGCCAGTCACCGACCTTGATGACATGGTAATGGCGCCCCTTGGCCGTACCTAGGCACATGGCGTGTGCCGAATGGGGAACGCAGGGCGTTTGGGCCGATTTTTCGGATTATGACGATTTCCTTATCAGGAATTTGTCAGGGCCCGACTTCGCCCCAACGTCAGATCAGTTCGCGCAGGGGGGCGGGGTTGTCTTGGGCCAGGTACTGGGGACGCCCCGTGTGATCCGGCAGGGTGACGGTGGTGGAATCGATCCCGAGGTGCCGGTACAGGGTAGCGTAAATTTCGCCAAAGGTGACCGGGCGAGCCACCGCCTCCCCCGCGATGCGATCCGTTGCGCCGATCACCTGGCCGTGACGCAAGTCACCGCCGAACATCAGCGCGCAGTTCACCTGGGGCCAGTGGTCGCGGCCGACCTGACCGCTGATCTTCGGGGTGCGGCCGAATTCACCCATCATCACCACCGCGCAGTCCTTGTCCATGCCGCGCTCGTGGAGATCCTCCACCAGGGCGCTGACACATTGGTCAAATATCGGGAAGTCCTCACGCTCACGGACAAAGATCGTGTTGTCCTTGCGCCCCTCGGTGTTCATGCCACCGTGCCAATCCCATTTGCTGTAATTCAGTGTCACCACCCTGGCCCCCGCCTCCACCAACCGGCGGGCCATCAGCAGGCTCTGGGGAACGCGGGGGGCCCCGTTGCTGTCGATCATGACCTTGGGGTCACCGGTCCCGTACCGTGCCACCACGCGGCTTTCCTCCCGGGACAAATCCAGCGCCTCGGCGAAGCTGCTGCTGGTAAGCATGCGCATGGCACGCTCGTTGAAGGCGTCCATTCCCTCGACCAAACCCGAAAGGTCGATCTGGCGGCGCAGGCTGTCAAAATCGCGCTGGAGCGTTTTCCGTTCATCGAGTTGGGCCAGCGTGACACCCCGCAAAATCATGTCATCGCGGGTGGGGCCGGAGGGCTTGAAGGGGGTGTGGGAAGCTCCCAGGAATCCTGGTCCGGGTTCGTTGTAGGGGCCGTGCGTGCAGGTGTAACACAGACTGACATAGGGCGGAATGGAGGGATGAGTCGGCCCCTGGAGCCGGGAAACGATGGAACCGAACTGGGGCCAACCCCCGGCTGGCTTTGGCTTGCGTGGATCAAAACCATGGAAAACCTGCTGGGCATCGTGGTCAGCCTGGTTGCCGACCAGGGAGCGGATGATGGTCATCCGGTCCATGAGGGCGGCCATCCGCGGAAAAGCCTCGCAGATTTGAATTCCGTTCACACGGGTCGGGATCGGTTTCCAGGGTCCTCCAATTTCCTTGGGCGCATCGGGTTTCAGGTCGAACATGTCCTGGTGCGGGGGACCACCCACCAGATAGATCAGTATCACCGATTTGTTGGATGACCGGATTCCAGCGCTTGCCTCGGCGCGCAGCAAACCCGGCAGCGTCAACCCGCCCAAACCGAGGCACCCGGCCTGAAGAAATCCCCTTCTACCCAACCGATGGGAGCCACCATTCCTGGAAGGTTTTCCTTGGAAATTCATGGGCCAGCTCCGAGGGTCAGGCGATGGCCGGCAGGGGATGCCGGACTTGACTGCCTTTCCTATCTACCACGTCTTGACGCGAAAGAAAGCGGAAAATCAAGGGCACTTGCTGTTTTTGGATTGGTTTTTACCTGCTTTTGTCAACGGATTCACAAAGCGGGCGGAGGTTGGCTCCTGAAGTTTTCGATCGTCGGCGGGCCATTCGCTAAAATTGGTTCATCAGTCGACCCGGCCGCATGGCTCCCTTGAACCAAAGTCGGTTTGAATCGCGAGGAACCTGTCCGTGACCACGAAAGCCTACGCAGCCCAGTCATCCACCACCCCCTTGCCGCCGCCACGATCACCCGCCGGGACCTGTTGCCGACTGATGTCGAGATTGAAATCCTTTACTGCGGGGTGTGCCACTCAGATCTGCACCAGGCCCGGGATGAGTGGAACCAATTTGTTCCCACCCAGTACCCTTGTGTCCCGGGGCATGAAATCATCGGGCGGGTCACCCGGGTTGGCAGCAAGGTTGGCAAGTTCAAGGTGGGTGACCATGCCGGCGTGGGCTGCATGGTGGACTCTTGCCGGACTTGTCCGAATTGCGCCAAAGGGCTGGAGCAGTATTGCCACCAGTTCCCCACCTTCACCTACAACAGCGCGGACAAGCACACCGGGTCCCACACCCTGGGCGGGTACTCGGAACAGATTGTGGTGGACGAGGCTTTTGCCCTGAAGGTTTCGGACAAAGCCAACCTGGCGGCGACAGCACCCCTGTTGTGCGCTGGCATCACCACCTATTCCCCCCTGCGCCACTGGAAGGTTGGGCCCGGCCAAAAGGTGGGCATTGTCGGGTTGGGCGGTCTTGGCCACATGGGGGTCAAATTCGCGAAGGCCATGGGCGCGCATGTGGTTCTGTTCACCACCTCGCCGGGCAAGGTCGCTGATGGAAAACGGCTCGGGGCGCACGAGGTGGTCATCTCGAGCGATACGGCCACGATGTCGGCCCATCAAGCCAGTTTTGATTTCATCCTCGATTGCGTTTCAGCCCAGCATGACCTGAACAATTACCTGGGTCTGCTGAAGCTGGACGGGACGCTTTGCCTGGTGGGCGCGCCGGAAAAGCCGATGCCCGTGGCGGCCTTCAGCCTGTTGATGCCCCGGAAAAGCCTGGCGGGGTCAGGGATAGGCGGCATTGCCGAAACCCAGGAAATGCTCGATTTCTGCGCCCAGCACGGAATCGCAAGCGACATCGAACTGATCCCCATCCAGAAGGTCAACGAGGCCTATGACCGGCTTTTGAAGGGGGATGTGAAGTACCGCTTCGTGATCGACATGGCCACCCTGAAAAACGGGGTCTGAGACTTTCCCCTGCGAGCCGCTGGGGCGACCGGGGATTTTCTTCCTTTCGTATCCTTCCATCGCCCGCCAACCGAACCGCCCAGCCGAAATCACACCGGACAACTTTTCTGACCGGAGCCCTGCCGGCCTGAAACTGGCGCCCATGGCCGGCTTCTCTCCACAAGCCCTTTCCCACCCATTGCTTAGCCCGACTGTTTTCTGATCCTGAAACCACCCGGACCAGACCCGGGTCTGGAACAGGGGTCCGGGGACATTTTCCTGGCTTGTCCGGAAAAATCCACGACCGCCGGGCGTATTCCCCTTGCCGGAAGAAATCGTCCACCTGTTGGCAGCTCCACAAGCCGAACCAAGAAAGGCCCAGCCATGCCCACCAGCTCCCCAGACCGCAAACTGATCATCGCCACCAACAACACGGCCCTGGGCGCGACCATCGCCGCGGCGGTGGAAACCAAGGGGGTGGCCCGCGTGGAATTACGCCCGAGTGGTGGGGGCCATTACGGATTGGGAATTGGGGAAAATGTGCCGGGCACCTGGGTACACCGATTGATGGAAGCGATCCATCCCCTCCAGCCGAATCACCTGACCACCCACGATCCCGACTCCCAGGATCCCCTGCTGGACGATGCCAAAGAGGCGGATGCCGTTCTGCAACTTCCCGACTGGGTGGCGGGGGACAAACTGCCGGAAATCGACCTCCAGGCGAATTCGGAAGCATTCATGGCCAAGGCCACCGAAATCCTCACGTGTTTGCCCCACCGCAAATTCACCCATCATGCCAATCACGCCGCGGGTTCCGTGATTCGGCCGGCAAGGGGAATCCCCAAGCAATGGGTTGAAACCGCAGCCTTCCTGCTGGCACGCGAGGGTATCACCGTGCAGGTGATCCACCCGGATCCGGAAGAGGAAGAGCGCCCTTGGAAAGATCGGAACCTGCGGGTCATCCTGGCCGATCCGGCCGTTTTGGCGGCATCGACGGTTTCACGCTATCCCATTTTGGTGCGCTCGGACGAAACCGAATTGGCCGGAAAGCTGGTTGCCGAATTGAGGACCAAAGGGTTCCGGGCCGAAACCGGCACGAAGCTGTTTCCCGGCGAGGTGGCGGATACCTCCATCACGCTGCGCCCGGGACCGCTGAATCACGAGGACATGGAAATCACCCTGGCCACCCTGACCCGGACCATTCGCGAGGTGTGCCGGGCGGGCGGCATCGACATGGATCGCTATCCCCTCCAGACCGACGCCACCTCCGACCGTTTTGACGGGGTCTTGCTCCTTCCTGCCGCGGCCTGCCTTGCCGGAACAGCCCGTTCCACCGGGGGAGACCACCCGGACCGTTTCCGGGTTCGCATCAAGACCGACATGCCTTCCCACCCGGCGGTGCGCCGGCTTTCGGAACAGTTGGAAGAGGCCGGGTTCCGGTCGCCGGAAACGGACTTGGTCCCCAGCATTATCGACTGTCCCCCCGGCCGTTTTCGCGGCGGACGGATGATTCGCGATTTTCGCCTTGTCTCGGGAGCACTGGAACACGCCCCGCAAAGCCGGGCAAAATTGCTGGCCCTCTTGACCGAGGCCAAAACCAGCCTCGATCCCTCGGGAAAATCAGGGATGGCATCTGATTCGCCGTGGCAGCCTGATGACCCGGACGTGTTTCTCCACCTGCCAGTGAAAGGGGTGGAGGATGGAAAACTGGCTGAACGCCTGCGCCGCACCGACCTGTATCCGGTGAAACTGATCGCCACCGACATCACCGCATGGCACGACCTGGCGACCGATCTGGAAACCGCCGGCTTCCACATTGCCGACCGGGATTCAACCGCCTCGGAAGGCCCGTTCATCAGCTTTGGTGCGGCCCCTGACGAGGTGATCGCCACCGCCACGCGCCTGGTTCGGGCCGCCTGCGGCCGGATCCCCCGTCTGCGCCGGGATTTCGGCGACGAGGATCACGACATTTTCATCCACCTCCCGGAAAAACCCCTGAGGAGGAAAATCCAACCCAAACGCAAAACAGGGGACTCACTAACTCCCCAAGCCCTCCTGTCCCGACGGGAGGAACCATTCCTGAGAGTGGATGCCGCGGGGGCAAGCATCGCCGGGATTCGTCTGGAGCGGCGATTTCCCGGCAAGCATGACGCGATGGTGCCGCACCCCGCGCAGTTCACCCATTTCTGCGTGGACCAGTCCGCTGCTCCCACCCTGCGCCACCTGGCCTTGTCCGTGCGGTTGGGGGAACCCTGCCTGCTGGAGGGTGAAACCTCTACCGCCAAGACCTCTTCCATCCAGTACCTGGCCAGTGTCTTGGGACAACCGGTGGTGCGAGTCAACCTGAACGGGCAGAGCGATACCGGCGAACTGATCGGGCGCTTTGTGCCCGCGACCGGAAGCCGGGCCAGTGGTGGCGCGCAGTGGGCGTGGCAGGACGGCGTGCTTCTGGAGGCAATGCGGCATGGCTGGTGGGTGATCCTGGATGAGCTGAATCTGGCGGAACCCGCCATCCTGGAACGGTTGAACAGCCTGCTGGAGCGAACTCCCTCCCTGCTGGTGACCGAACATGACAACCGGGTTTTTGGCCCCGGGGGTGAGGCAATCCACCCGGAATTCAGGATCTTTGGCACCATGAATCCGGCCGAATACGCCGGGCGAAACGCCTTGAGCCCGGCCTACAGGGATCGATGGCGGGGTCACCTGTTCGTGCGGCCGGCCGGGGAGTCGGAATATCGGGCGATGCTGCGGCAGATGGTGTACGGAGAAAGGCCCAGGGCCTGCGTGGACGGCGTGCTCTACGGGGAGCCCGGGCCGGTGGAACCCACTCATGGAGATCTTGCCGGTCTGCCGGGAATGGATGAATTCATCGACGCACTGGCCCGGTTCCAGGCCAGCCTGGATGCCGCCTGCCGGCGGGGCAAGGACGGGGAACCGGCCCTGTCGCACCGCAAGGAACGGCCGGTTTTCACACGCAGGGGCTTGATCGCACTGTTGGATCATCTCGCCTCGCCCGCCCACGCCGGCCGGGAACTGGATTGCGAGCATCTCCGGCAGGAAGCACTGCAACGTTATTTCCTGGCCCGATTCTCGTGCGAGGAGGAACTCACCGTGGTGCGGCAATTGCTCCAGGCCTCGGGCCTGAACCTGGTGGGAGGTGCCGCCTGATGGTATCCATGCTGACCAAACCGGCCGGGGCGACGGATGGCGCCTCGGTGAACCAACTGCGGGGCCTGGCCGCGGGGCTTTGCGTGGACGCGGGCATTCTGTTGGAGGAAGGTGATGGCGGATTCTGGTACTACGACCACGATCGACGCGCCATCGTGGTGCCAGCCCGGGACATCAAGACCAAGGGCGTGCACTACTGCGCGGGGGTGCTGGCACATGAGGTCGGGCATTTCTTCATCTCCCGGTACCACCAGTTCACGAACGCCTTCCAGTTCCCCTCCACCAAACTGCTGAACCACCTGTTGAATTGCCTCGAAGATCCCCGGGTCAACCGGTGGATCAAGGCGCGGTACCCGGGGGCACGGGACTGGTATCGGCTGATGGTTGCGGACTTTGAACAGCCGGACCAATTGGGGATCCCTGAATTCCTGAACTTTGGCATCGAATGCCACGCGGAGGAAATGCACGGGTGGCAGGCTCGCCCAACCGGCTCCCTGCCGCCAAGGATCGAAGCAGCCCTGGCGTCGACCCGCCTTGCACGCCAAGCCGCATCGGAATGCCTGCCCTCCCTGGTGCCCGACTCGGTTCTGCTGGATGAGAGATTGGCCGACATGGCCACCCAAACCCTGACAGGCCGGATGGAGCCGGCGCTGCCGCAGGACTCTCCCGCCAGGCCCTTGCCGGCGCGGGAACTGGATGTGCTGGTCCACCAGGCGCGCATGCTCGCCCTGGTGCGTGACGGCGTGTGCGAGGAAGCAGCCAAGCTACTGCGGATCGATTGCGCCCGCCTGGGCTGGCATCTGTTGAAAAAGGATATGCAAGCGGATCTGAACGCCTTGGCCCGCGGGGGCCGGGTACCGAACACGCTGCGGCTCAAGCTGACGGCGGAAGTGATTCCGGCCATGAAAGCGGTGCCCCATCCGCCGACCACTTGGGAACCCAGCGCGGCCCAATCCAAGGCGCTGGTCAAGGTCATGGAACTGTTTCTGGAAAAAGCCGAGCAGACCGGCAAGGTGAAGGTTTTGGGAGCCTCACCCCACGGCCGGAGCGGTGGGCGGCCCGTTTCCCGGTCGGCTGGCGGCAGCCATGGTGCCGGCGGGAAGGCGAGGGATGAATGCCACAATTCACAGCCCCCCGCCACGGACACCGTTTCACCCCGGGCGGTGGACCAACTCACTCGCCTGGTGGAGGATGGGCTCAATCCCAACCGCCTTCGCAGACACCATGGCACCTTTGCCACGGGCAGCAAGCTGTCGATGCGGGAGGCGATGCGACTCGATGCAGAGCCGGAGCGTTACCGCAAGCTGTGGCAGCGTAGGATCCGGCCGACCCGCCCGGATGCGGCCTTCGGCCTCCTGGTGGACCTTTCCGGGTCCATGCGGGGGGAGAAAATCAAGGCCGCCCTGGCAGGCACCCACCTCCTAGCCGAAACCCTGCATCGTCTGGAGGTGCCCTGCCTGATCCACGGATTCCAGGACAAGCTGATTCCGGTCACGGCATGGGAAGACGGGTACAACGATGCCGTCCGGAATCGGATCCAGGGCATGGGATTGGAGGTGAGCGACAGTCGTCCGGGCGGCAACAACCAGATGCGATTCAATGACGACGGTCCCTGCCTAGAAGAGTTCACGGCCTTGGTGGGCCGCCACCCCGCCCGGGACCGTTTTGTGGTGGTGGTTTCGGACGGTGGACCTGCCGGCAGCCGGAGCACCCCGGAAGACCTGGAACGGGTGGTCCTGAAGGTCACGGGGGGAAATGAGGTTCACCTGATCGGACTGGGCCTGGGTATGGGCACCGACCATGTGCGACGTTTCTATCCGCGCTCGATCGCCAATGTGGCGGAGAGGGACTTCCCCGCCCGGATCGGTGGACTGATTTTGGAGGCGTGCGGAGTCCCGCGTTCCGGAGGCGTGGTCGACTGGGGGGGCTAGAACCCGGGAACCGCCTTTTCATACTCGCCGCCGGGAGCTTGCCTGAAGGATGCGGCTGCCTTATCCTCAAGGCGGTTTGTTTGTCCGAATCCAGCGCCCACCCCAATGGCGCGGAAGTCTGTTTGTCACGCCCCCCCCCTGTGAGACGAGATCCATCACCATGCCTCTTCCATTCAAAAGCAGCCTGAAATCGCTGGCGGCCGTTTCCGCTTTGGGAATGGGCCTTTGGGTCCCGACGGCCTTCGGTCAGGAACCCGCCCAAGCCAATTGGAAAAAAACCGAAGTGGACAAGGTGTTCCATTCCGAGGGCGTCACCACCGCCGATGTGAACAAGGACGGCAAGATCGACATCATCACCGGCGAAAACTGGTACGAGGCGCCCACCTGGAAAAAGCATGAAATCCGCAAGAACGGCAATTACGGAGACGGCCTGAAGAGCTATTCCAACAGCTTTGCCTGCTGGGCCGAGGACTTCAACAAGGACGGTTACCCGGATGTGGCCGTGATTGGCTTCCCCGGCGCTCCCTGCCACTGGTTTGAAAATCCCCAAGGCAAGGACGGGCCCTGGAAGCAGCACGAGATCTGGCATTCCGCCTGCAACGAAACCCCCTTGTTCGCCGACCTTTTCGGCAACGGCAAGAAGGTCATCGTGATGGGCGCCCAACCCAAGGGCAAGGAAACCGAGGGCCAGATGGCCTGGTTCACCCCTGGTTCCGACCCGAACGCGCTGTGGGAAATGCATGCCATCAGCGAGGCTTCCGCACCAGGGAAGGAAATCCCCGGCACCCGCAAGTTTTCCCACGGTTTGGGAGTGGGGGATGTGAACAAGGATGGCCGGAATGATGTGATCTGCACCGACGGCTGGTGGGAGCAACCTGCCGAAGGGCAGAATGCCACCAAGGCCTGGGCATTCCACCCCGCCAAACTGGGTGAAGCCTGCGCCGACATGGTGGTGGTGGATGTCGACAACGACGGCCAGAACGACATTATCTCCAGTTCAGCCCATCGATATGGCATCTGGTGGTACAAACAAAGGCCGGATGGCTCCTTCACCCGGATGGACCTTTTCCCCAAATTGGTGAGCGAAACGCATGCCTTGGCCCTGGTCGATCTGGACCGGGATGGAACGCCTGATTTTGTGACCGGCAAGCGCTGGTGGTCTCACGGTCGGTCCGAACCCGGCAGCGACCAAAACCCTGCCGTTTACCACTTCAAAGGGAGCCGGGGATCCGACGGCGTGCTGAAATTCACACCGACCATCCTGGCCGATGGTTGCGGAGTTGGAACCCAATTCCATATCGCTGATGTGAACGGTGACGGGAAGATGGACATCATCACTAGCAACAAGCGGGGTGTTCATCTGGTGGAGCAACCCTGAAAACCGGAGCCCCCTGCCTTTGGTTCCTGTCCAGCCCCAGGCCGGCTGGCCCAGGAAAAAGGGAAATAGAAAAACGCCCGGGGAAACCCGAGCGTTTTTCTATTTAAGTTGCAACAACCAGATATCAGCGAGCCTTAGCCAGCTTGGTGGACTCAACAGCGGCCAAGGGGGGCCACTGGTTTTCGAGCCCCTCGTCCTCAATGGCCTGGAGTTCGTCGTCTTCAATCCCAAAGGTTTCCTGAATTTGGTTCTTGGAATCGCGGACGCTCATCCCGCCATCCTGAAGCTCAACCAGCTTCAGAAAAATCGCCTTTCGGTTGTTCACACCCAGTTTTTTGGAAGCCATGAAAATCCTCTCGGCCTGTCCGCCTTTCGGAGAGAGTTTCCTCCCCAAAAAGTGAACTAGCCAGCGTTGCCAAAGAAAAAGCGCCCGGGGACTACCCCCAAGCGCGTGCTCTCTGACCTTATCTTACGCTCAAGGACGGCTTTGGGTTGGGAAAAACCGGGAAATTCCCGGTTTTTCCTCAAGTTTTAACGGTTAAGCTGCCGAACGTGCGGCTTGCCGCAGAAAATCCGCGCAGGCGTTCACTACCGCCCCCTGCTGCTGGGCTGTGATGCCCGGGAACATGGGGAAGGCCAGGGTGCATTTTTGGGCTTCCTCGCTCGCCGGGAAGCTGCCAAAGGAATAGCCGATATCTTTAAAGCAGGGCTGCCGATGCAAAGATAAAGGATAATATATCTCACAACCTATTTGATTGGCCTTGAGATAATTCAACAGTTCATCCCTTTTCCCATTCTTCACCCGCACCACATATTGGTTGTAGGAGTGAAGCCGGCCGGCTACCTCCACGGGACGGACCAGTTGGTTTTGCAGGTGGCTGGATTCGATCAGGGCATCGTAACGCTTGGCAGCTTCGCGCCGTTCGCTTATCCATCGGTCGAGATGCGGAAGCTTGACTCGCAGCAGGGCTGCCTGCATGGCATCAATGCGACCGTTCCAACCTACCATGTGATGGTAATACCGCGGCTCCATGCCGTGCTGGCGTAAAATCCGCATCTTTTCATACCACCCCTGATCATTGGTGGTCACGGCACCGGAATCGCCAAACCCGCCGAGATTTTTGCTGGGGTAAAAGCTCAGGCAGGCCACGGCTCCCAAGGTGCCAACCTTGCGCCCCTTGTATTCGGCACCCAGGCTTTGCGCGGCATCCTCAATCACTAACAGGCCGTGGCGCTCGGCAATCGCCCAGATCGGGTCCATGTCGGCGCATTGGCCGAACAAATGGACCGCGATGATCGCCTTGGTCTTGGGGGTGATTTTGCTTTCGATCTGATAGGGATCAATGTTGAAGGTAACCGGGTCAATGTCGCAAAAGACCGGGGTGGCCCCGCAGCGAACCACGGAACCCACCGTCGCGAAGAAGGTGTAGGGGGGCAAAATCACCTCATCGCCCGCGCCGATTCCCAACCCATGCAGGGCCAGCGAAAGAGCCTCGGTTCCTGAACCGCAACCCAAGGCGTAGTTGGCTTGGCAGTAGTCCGCCAGTTCCTTTTCCAGCGCACTCACCTCGGGGCCGTTGATCATCTGGCCCGAATCCAGAACCCGCTTGAGGGCCTCATCCAGTTGGGGGCGAAGCTCCCTGTTGGCAAGATTGATGTCACACAGGGGTACCGGGGTGGGCGCGGACATGTTCAAGACTCCTATTCGGGCCATCCTTGGCCACGATCGGGGCGCAGAATAAGGGCTGTCCGGAAGGAAAATCAAGGCGGGGTACCACCCTTTTCGGCCTATGCGCCAAGGCTACCCACGGGTTATCTCTCCGGCACTGATACACCTGGCAAAATCCGGAGGTTGCCCTGAAGCCTCCCCGCAGCCCGTTTGGAGGCCGTTTGACATGAATTCCCCCCTTTCCGCCGAGGCCCTGGCCAGCCTGGTAGCTGGCCTGACGCCGGGCGAAAAACACCAGGTGGCTGCCGGTCTTCTGGGGGAAGCCGCCTGCAAGCAACTGGGATTGATGCGCTTTCCGCCCGGTTTCAAGCTTTCCGTGGTCATTCCGGTCTACAACGAGATCCGCTGGATTGAGGAGGTGCTCCGCCGGGTGCGCGCCCAACCGATCCCTATGGAAATCATTCTCATCGATGATTGCAGCACCGATGGCACCCGCGAGAAGCTACCCGGCCTGGCCGACGCCAACACCAAGGTGGTTTTCCACGAGGTGAATCAGGGAAAAGGCGCCGCGTTGCGGACCGGTTTCGCCCACTGCACCGGGACCGTGGTTCTGGTGCAGGATGCCGACCTCGAATACGATCCGGCCGATTATCCGCGATTGCTGATGCCGATCCTGGAAGGGAAAGCGGACGCGGTATTCGGATCACGATTTGTGGGTGAAAGCCACCGTGTGCTTTATTTCTGGCACATGGTTGCCAACAAGATCCTGACCATGTTGTCGAACATGATGACCAACCTGAACCTGACCGACATGGAAGTGTGCTACAAGGTGTTCCGGGCCGAGGTTCTGGCGGGGATGCGGTTCAAGTCCAATCGATTTGGGTTCGAACCGGAGGTGACCGCGAAAATCAGCCGGGCCGCCAAAAACTGCCGCATTTACGAGGTGCCCGTCAGCTACGCGGGCCGGACCTACGCCGAGGGCAAAAAGATCGGCATCAAGGACGCCTTCAACGCCCTGTGGTGCATTTTCTACTACCGCTTCTTCGACTGACCGCGTCCCCTCGGTCCGATCAGAATTCCGCCGATTGGGGTGTCCGCGGGAAAGGGATCACATCCCGGATGTTGGCCATACCGGTCACCATCTGCACCAGGCGTTCCAACCCGAGGCCGAAGCCCGCGTGGGGCACGGTGCCATAACGGCGAAGGTCGAGATACCACCAGTAGGCCTCAGGATCGAGGTGGCATTCCCGCATCCGGGCCTCCAGCACGTCCAACCGCTCCTCACGCTGACTGCCCCCGATGATCTCTCCCACCCGGGGAACCAGCACATCCATCGCGCGGACGGTTTTGCCGTCATCGTTGAGGCGCATGTAGAACGCCTTGATCTCCTTGGGGTAGTCGAACACGATGATGGGCTGCTTGAACTGCTTTTCCGTCAGCCAACGCTCGTGCTCGCTCTGCAGGTCGATACCCCAGCGAACGGGGTATTCGAAGGACTCACCCGAGTTCTCCAGCAGGCGCACCGCCTCGGTGTAGCTTATCCGGCGGAATGGCACGGTAGCCAACTGCGTCAGGGCCGTCCGGGCGGTCTTGTCAACCCGCTCCACGAAGAAATCCAGGTCCTCCCCGCAGTGCTCCAGCACATCCGAGGCGATGCGGCGCAGGAAGGATTCGGCCAGATCCATGTTTTCCAGCAGCGTGAAGAACGCGGCCTCGGGCTCGATCATCCAGAATTCAGCCAGGTGGCGGGCGGTGTTGGAATTTTCCGCACGAAAAGTGGGGCCAAAGGTGTATATTCGCCCCAGGGAGCAGGCGTAGGTCTCGCCCTCGAGCTGGCCGCTGACGGTCAGGTGGGTGGGCTTACCGAAAAAATCCCGGGTGTAGTCCACCGTGCCATCCGGAAGCCTGGGGGGATTGGCCGGGTCCAGGGTGGATACCCGGAACATCTGGCCGGCCCCCTCGCAATCGCTGCCGGTAATGATCGGTGTGTGGACCAGGAGAAAGCCTTTCTCCTGGAAGAATGAATGGATGCTGTCGCAAATCCGGTTACGAACCCGGGCCACCGCGCCGAAGGTGTTGGTGCGGGCACGGAGGTGTGCCTGGGTTCGCAGGAACTCGAACGTATGCCCCTTCTTCTGCATGGGGTAAGCGACCGGGTCGGACCACCCCAGCACCCTCACCGACCTCGCCGCCAGTTCGGTGGCCTGCCCCTTGGCGGGCGAGGGTTTCAGTTCCCCCTCCACCACCACGCTGCATCCCGCCCCGAGTTTTAGCACCTCGGATTGGTAGTTGGACAGTTCCGCCGAAACAATGACCTGCAGGTTTCCCATGCAGGAACCATCATTGATTTCCAGGAAGCTGAATCCGCCCTTGGAATCCCGCCGGGTTCGCACCCAGCCGCGGATCTCCACCCCGTCACCCACCGACTCAGCTTTTCTGGCCTGGACAACGCTCAGCCACGGCATGGCATTCCAGCTCCCGGCAAAGGAATCCGCAGATTCACCAACACCATCAACAAAGGCCCCGGCAATCAATCGCCGGGGCCTTGGGTGAATGTTTCAAAATCAGCCTCAGGACTTCTTGCGCGGGGCGGCAGCCTTGGGCTTCTTGGGGGCGGCGGCAGGCTTGGTGGCGCCAGTAGTGGAGGCGGACTCGCTCCACCATGGGCTGATCTTCAGGATCTTCTGCAGGACGGCGTCGCGGTCACCCGGGGTGCCGGCCTTGGCCAACTTGACCTTCAGCTTTGCCAGTTTCTTTTTGCGCTGATAGCGCTTGTCCAGTTCCTTGCGACGCTCGACCATGTTCCTGCATTCTCCCAAGTGGGCCACGAATCAACGGGAACCCCCGAAAGCCCAACTGCACCTGCCAAAACCCAATTCTCGCCGGGAAAGGCCCGGCCAACAAGGTGAATTCATGCCAAATCATGCCGGAATCAGAGTTTGGGAGCCTGACCGGCAATTCGCCCCTCCATGGGACTGGAGGCCTGGGCGTACAGTTTTTTTGGGATTCTTCCAGCCAGATAGGACAGACGACCAGCCGCCAAGGCGTGGCGCATAGCATAGGCCATCCGCAGCGGATCCTCCGCTGAAGCGATAGCCGTATTTAGCAAAACACCATCACAACCAAGCTCCATTGCGACAGAAACATCGCTGGCCGCCCCCACACCGGCATCCACAATGACCGGATACTCCGGGTCATCTCCCTTCAAATCTTCCAGAATGATGCGCAAATTGTTGGGATTCAAGATTCCCTGCCCACTTCCGATAGGGCTTCCGGCAGGCATGACACTGGCTGCTCCCAGTTTTTTCAATCGCCGGGCCAAGACCGGGTCATCACTGCAATAGACAAGAACTGTAAATCCTTCATTGACAAGGTTTTCCGTTGCACGCAGGGTATCCAGGGGATCCGGCAGTAGGGTGCGCGGGTCCCCCAGACATTCCAACTTCACCCAATCCGCGCCCGGATTGCCCAAATTGGACAGCAATTCCCGACCCAAGCGGGCATGGCGGATCGCATCCTCGGCACTGAAGCACCCGGCGGTGTTGGGAAGAATGGTGAGCTTATTCAGGTCCAAAAAGTCCAGCAGGGAACGGCCGGACCGGTCCACGAGCCGCTCCCGGCGAACCGCGACCGTTGTGACCTCGCAAGCCGATGCCTCCATGCAATCGCGCATCAATTCAAGGCTGGAATATTTTCCCGTACCCGTGAAAAGGCGGTTTTGGAAACGAAATTTGCCAATGACCAGCGGCTTGTCCTTCGGTTCAACCACAGGTTCCCCCTTCGGAACCGCCACCCACCAATGTGACGATTTCCACCTTTTCTCCCCCGGCGATCATGCGCCCGGCATGCTCCGACCGTGGGACCAAAAGAAGGTCCACTTCCACGGCCACCCGATTGGCGGGCATACCCAGTTCCTCGATCAACCGCCCCACCGAAAGCGGTCCGGGAAACGATCGGGGCTCGCCATTGATCCAAACCTCGATCATTTACGTTCCCGCACTTTTTGGCTGCAACACAATCCTGTTCCGGGCAACCTGCCGCATATTTTATTGGAATTTTGCCCGGGGGGGCCGGAACGATTGTTGGCGGCATTCCCATCAATCTTTAACATGATCCATTAAGTCATTCACCCGGCGCGCAACCCGGATTTTTCGGTTCGGGCGCCGCCTGGCAGGTGATCTCCCACCCCAGATCTGACACCGGCCCAGCCAACACCCATGTCAAGCCACCTACTTCCCCGCACCCGAATCCCCACCCAGGTCCATGCCTCCAGCGACGAGGCCGTCCGGCACCTGGCCCGGCAGGTGGAATCCTTGATCCGGCGCAAAAACAATGAGGGCAAGCCTGCGGTGCTGGGTCTGCCGACCGGCAGCACCCCGGTTGGCCTGTACCGGGAACTCATCCGGTTGCATCGGGAGGAAGGCCTCGATTTCAGCCGGGTTATCACCTTCAATCTGGACGAATACTTCCCGATGAGCCCCGTGGACCCGCACAGCTATAACCGCTGGATGCGGGAGACCTTTTTCGACCACGTGAACATTCCCAAGGAAAACTTCCACATACCCATGGGCGACACCCCGCCGGGCGATGTGGAAGACTATTGCCTGCGCTACGAGCGCGAGATTCAAAAGGCCGGGGGAATCGACCTTCAGATCCTCGGAATCGGCCGGACGGGCCACATCGCCTTCAATGAACCGGGCAGCAGCCGTCACTCCCGCACCCGCCGGGTCACGCTGGATCCGGTCACCCGTCGGGATGCGGCCAGCGGTTTTTTCGGCGAGGAAAATGTTCCCAGCATGGCATTGACCATGGGTGTGGGGACCATCCTCGAGGCGCGGCAAGTGGTTCTGCTGGCTTTCGGTGAGCACAAGGCATCCATCGTGCGCAAGGCGCTGGAAGAACCGGTCACCGAGGCCATAACCGCCAGCTTCCTTCAGGAACACCAAGGCGCGATTTTCCTGGTTGATCAGGCTGCCGCCAGCCAACTGACAGCGATGCGGCGCCCGTGGGCCTGCGGGCCTGTGGAATGGACCCCGCAACTGATCCGCCGGGCGGTCATCGACCTGGCCCTGTCCACCGGCAAGGGTCTGCTGAAACTGGGCGAGGAAGATTTTCGAGAACACGACCTGCATAGTCTGGTGAGGGAATTCGGCCCGGCCAGCAGTATTTGCCAGCGGGTATTCGACGATCTGAACGCCACGCTGTGCGCCAAACCGGCCGGTGAAGGCAGGAAGTCCGTGATCGTGTTCAGCCCCCACCCTGACGACGATGTGATCAGCATGGGGGGCACCATCATCCGCCTGGCCGACCAGGGTCACAAGGTGCACATCGCCTACATGACCAGCGGGAACATCGCGGTTTTCGACCATGACGCCTGGCGATTCACCGACTTTGTCACCGAATTCAACAAGATTTTCGGGATCTCCCCCGCCCAAACCGAAGCGGTCTCGAAGCGGGTGGATGAATTCCTGAAGACCAAAACCCCCGGCCAGTCGGATTCGGAGGACGTGCTGAAGGTCAAGGGGTTGATCCGGGCAACGGAAGCCCGGGCCGGTGCCCTGGCCTGCGGCGTGCCCCCGGAGAACCTGGAATTCATGGACCTGCGTTTTTACCGGACCGGCACCATCGCCAAGGCCCCCATCCATCCGCAGGACATCGAAGATATCGCGTCCCTGCTGCAACGCATCCAACCCGCCCAGATCTATGTGGCCGGCGAACTTTCCGATCCGCACGGCACCCACCGGATGTGCGCCGAGGCCATTTACGCCGCCGTCCGCAAGGTGCGCTCCAAGGGCCAGGATTTTGAAACCTGGCTTTACCGGGGCGCTTGGGAAGAGTGGGCCCCCCACGAGATCGAACGCGCAGTGCCCCTCAGCCCGGAGGTGGTGGACCGCAAGAAAAACGCCATTTTCCGACACCAATCACAGAAGGACAAAGCCATGTTCCCAGGCGGCAGCGATGCCCGGGAATTCTGGCAACGGGCCGAGGACCGAAACAAACACACCGCCAAGACCTTCGACCAATTGGGGCTGCCCGAGTACTACGCCCTGGAAGGCTTTGTGCTGTGGCGTGATGGCCGCTAATCCGGCCTAAAGAGACAAGAAGCCACACCGGCCATGGGCGGAACACATTCTCCGCCCTCGGCCTATCACGTTTGTTTTTTGGGTAAAGAGACAGATTACTCCGCTATTACCGCAATTCCGGATTTCCCCGGAACAAACCTAACCCTTCATCGAAAATACTTGAGTCTTTCCAGTCTTTTTTTGCGGGTGATGCCGTCATTCTCGTCCCGTTCCGCAAGGGGTGGCTTGGTCGGGGATTTTCCTGGCCCCAATCCCTTGACTGGGGTGCAGGTTGGTAGCCAAGGCGGCCGATCCTTCCCTATGTCAGAAACGCCGCCTTGGCAATTTTGCCGGGGGTGAGCGGAAAATCAACCAGCCCCCGCAGGGAGCCCCCGAATGAGCGGCAGCTCCAACGATCGCGAACTCCAGCAGGATCCAAGCCCGGTGATCTCCTCCGGGGATGTCCTGACCTGGGAGGAATCCCAGGCGATGATCCCCCTGGTCTCCAGCATTGTCAGGGACCTGATGGGCTTGGCGACCGATTTGGACCGCTGCGAGGAGGAGTTGACCGGGCTTCCCCGCTTGAATGAGCTGGATTGGCGGGGCCGTTCCAAGGCCTATGCCCTGCAGGAGCAGGTTGCCACCATCAGCCAGGATCTGCGCAACGCCTACCTGGAGCTGGAAGGGCTGCACCTCACCCTTCTGAATGCCGAAACCGGCATGGTCGGTTTCCCTACGCTGGTCAACAATCGCAGGGCTTTTTTCACCTTCACCCTGGGTGAAAAAAGCATCTCCAATTGGTGCTACGCCTGCGATCCGACCCTCAGGCCGGTGCCCAAATCCTGGATTCGCACCGTTGCCATGCGCGAGGCGGCGTGAGCCCCCTCTGGCAGACGGGGGCCCAAGGTCCCCGTACCGCCGTCAAAGTGTGCGGGATCACCCGGCGTGCAGACCTGATCGAGGCGACCCGGCTGGGTGTCAACGCATTGGGGCTGAATTTTTTCCCCGGTTCCCCGCGATTCATCACCCACGAGCAAGCCAACGCCCTGCTGGAAAACTGGCCTCCCCAGGTGGCGGCTGTTGGCTTGTTGGTGAAACCGGACCAAACCACGGTTGACTGCCTGTTGCGGGCCGTGCCTGGCCTGGGATGGCTTCAATTCCATGGACTGACCGACCCGCCGAATTGGCCAGTCCCACGCCCCTGGATCGCCGCTTTTGCCCCAAAATCCGCAATGGAATTAGGGCGGCTGACAGAATGGATCGCCAAGGCCGGGATGTGCCCCACCCCACCCGCAGCATTATTGGTGGATGGTCACTCCCCGGGCATGGAGGGTGGTACCGGGGTCACCGCCCCATGGCATCTGCTGGAATCCTTTCAGCCGGGAATTCCCTGGATCCTGGCAGGGGGCCTGAAACCAGGTAATGTCTCCCAGGCTCTTCACCAAACGCATCCCGACGCAGTCGACATAGCCTCAGGGGTGGAGGACGAACCGGGGATCAAATCGGCCGAAAAGATGGCGGAACTCATGCTCGCCGTTTCAGAGGCGGGACCAGTGGGTAGACGGCAATAAAAAAAGCCGGACGGCCCCTGCCCCCGGCCTTTGTATCGCGAGACCGCATAAGCCCTCAGATATCCAAAACTTCCACCGAAGTGCGATCCGCCTCGTCCATGATGAACCGGTAGCGCTGCCCCGGGTCCTTGCCCAGCAAATCCACGAAGGCCCGGTCGCAATCCAGCAACGAATCAATTTCCACCCGCATCAGGGTGCGATGGCGCGGATCCAGAGTGGTGTCGGCCAGAACCTTGGCATCCATTTCACCCAGCCCCTTGAACCGGGACACCTCAAAGCGCGCGTTGGCCCGCAAGGACTTCAGTATCTCCTCCTTGTGCTGGTCGTTACGTGCCCAGTAGGTCTCCTTGCCCACATCGATGCGGTAAAGCGGTGGCACGGCAATGTACACATGCCCGGCCCGGATCAGCTCCGGCAAGTGGCGGAAAAAGAACGCCAGCAGCAGCGTGGAGATGTGGTACCCGTCGGCATCCGCGTCCATCAGCAGGATGATCTTGCCATAACGCAGGCCGCCCAAGTTGAAGGCGGGTCCAATGCCTGTCCCGATGGCGCTGACCAGGTCCTTCAACTCCTGGTTGGCGAGCGCCTTGGCCAAAGGCAACCCCTCGCTGTTGAGGATTTTGCCCCGCAAGGGCAGCACGGCCTGGTTGCGGTTGTTACGGCCCTGCTTGGCCGAACCACCAGCACCATCCCCTTCCACCAGGAACAGTTCGGTGTCATCCATGTTGGTGCTTTTGCAGTCGGCCAGCTTGCCGGGCAAATTCAGCCGCCGGGTGGAAGCCGACTTGCGTTTCACCTCGCTGACCGCCTCGCGGCTGGCCTGCCGGGCGCGGGCAGCCAGCACGATACGGCCGACAATCGCGTCGGCGGCGGTCTTGTTGGCGTTCAGCCAACTTTCCAGCGCGGGCCGGATGGAACCCTCCACCTGGGCCATCATTTCCGGATTGTTCAGTCGGTCCTTGGTCTGGCCCTGGAACTGGGGCTCCCGGACGAAGTTGGACAACACCCCCACGATCCCCTCGCGGATATCCTCGGCCGAGATGGTCAGGCCCTTCACGCGGATGTCGTGGGTCTCCATGTAATCGCGGATGGCGCGAACGATGGCCGACCGGAAACCTGCCTCATGGGTGCCACCCCCGGGGGTGCGGATGCCGTTCACATAGGACCGAACGGCCTCCTCCGTGGAGTCGGTCCACTGGAGCACTGCCTCCAGGCGCTCACCTTCCTTGCGGGCAAAGGTGAATGGGATCTCGGTGGTGGGCGACTTGGATGATTCGCGGACCAGCTTGGAAAGGAACTCCGGGATGCCACCCGGGTGGCTCAGGTCATGGGTCTGGCCGGAGACCTTGTCCTCGAATGAGAGTTTTAGCCCGGCGTGGATGTAGGACATATCCTCGAGGTGCGACTTGATGGTGTCGGCATCGAGCGTTGTCTTCGGGAAGATGTCGCCGTCTGGCTGGAAGAAGATGGTGGTCCCGTGCTGGCGACTGGGGGCCAACTTCTCAATGGAGCCGTGGGCCTTGCCCCGGCGGAACTCCTGGCGCCATTCGAAACCGTCGCGGCGGATGGTGGCGACCATGCGTTTCGAAAGGGCGTTCACCACGGATGACCCCACCCCGTGCAAACCACCCGAGTGGATGTAGTTTTCCCCCTCGCCGAATTTGGCGCCCGAATGCAGCGTGGTGAGGATTAGCTCCAGGGCTGACTTGCCAAACTTGGGGTGTTTGTCCACCGGGATGCCGCGCCCGTTGTCCTCGATGGTGACCCCCTGGCCGTCCTTGTCCAGGCTGACGGTGATGGAGGTTGCATGGCCGTTGAGGTACTCATCCACCGCGTTGTCGACGATCTCCCACACCATGTGGTGCAGGCCCTTGACATCGGTGCCGCCGATGTACATGGCCGGACGCTTGCGGACCGGCTCAAGCCCCTCCAGCACCTGGATGTCTTTTGCTGAATATCCTGAACTGCTCATTGCTTGAGTGTCTTCCCGATGATCTGAAAAATGGCATCACTCCCCGGACGGTGTTACCGGCCGGGGATGCTCATTCAAAAAGGTCTTTTTGCTCGCGGCTCGATTTGGAAGGTTTGGGCGGGGCGGGTGCCTCCCCCACCTCATCCCAATTCACCGGGGCCAGCGGTGGGGGAACCACTCGGGAGAGGCCGGCCCGCTTGACCACGTCGACCCCCTTGCCACCCCGGCTGACGGTGCTGGTACGGCTGGTGAATTCGTGGGTCCGGCCGCCGGCGGTCTCCAATACGAACAACTCGCGGCTGTTGCCCGGAACCATTCCCCCGAGGACCGCGTCCCCCTTGTCCAGCCTGATGGCGATCACACCCTTTCCGGCACCGCCCAGGACCGGGATCTCATCGGTGGGAAAATGGATCATCCGCCCCTTGGCGGTTGCCAAAAAGAGCGTGTTGCCGCCGCGAACCAGCGAGGCAAAAACCACCTTTTCCCCTGCGCCAAGTCGAACGCACCGGCGCCCTGCCTTGGTGCTCAGGGCGCAGAAAGGTTCAAACGCGGTCCGCACCACCATGCCCGCGCTGGTCGCCACCAGCAACCAGGGGCCGTCCTTTTCGGTGTGGTGGCCGATGAAACGGGGGTCGGTGGAGAGGGCGGAGATCACGCGGGTCTGATCGGCGATCTTGAAAAACTTGACGATCGGCTCGCCGTAGCCGGTGCTGGCCGGGATGTCATGGATCCGCTGGGTGTAGGTGGTGCCGTCCTCGCTGATGAACACCACCGGATCCAGCGTGCTACCGGGGGCCAGGGCGATCACCTCGTCCCCCTCCCGGACGCGTGTGCTTTCAATGGAGGACATTCGCCCCACGCGTTTCACCCAGCCGTCGCGGGTCAGCACCACCTGGGCATTCTCGCGGGTGATGTAGGCTTCAGGATCAAACTCCGGAGCATCCTCGGCGCTGGCGATGCGGGTTCGGCGACGGTCGGGATGGGCCTCGGCCAGGGCTTCCAGCTCGTCCCGCACCACGCCCCACAGGCGCTTTTCCGACGACAGAATGCGCTCGATCCGGGCGGCCTCCTTCTGCTTCTCCGCCAGTTCCTCGCGAATCTTCAGGATCTCCATCTGGGCGATGCGGTAGATGGCCGCCTCCAGAATGGCATCCGCCTGGATCTGGTCCAGCTTGAAGGCCTTGATGAGCTTCTCGGCCGCGTCGGATTTGCCCTGGCTGTTGCGGATCAGCCGGATGGCCTGGTCCAGGGCGTCGAAGATGATCGCAAAGCCTTCCAGGATGTGGATGCGCCTGCGGAGTATCTCCAGCTCGTACTCGAACCGGCGGCGCACAGTGGTCAGCCGGAAATCGAGAAAATACCTTAAAATGGGCTTCAGACCCAGCCTTTCCGGCCGTGTCTTGAGGGCCTCCCCGGGCACCGGGATCAGGCAGGTCATGTTGAAGCTGAAGGTGTCCTGCAGCGAGGTGTGCTTGAAAAGGTACGCCATCACCAGGTCCGGATCGGTTCCCGGCTTGATTTCCAGGGCGATGCGCAAACCGTCCTTCTCGTTCGATTCGTTGACGACATTCAGCAGGCTGGGGAGCTTGCGGTCCTCGATGATCGCGCCGATGTCGCTTTCCAGCTTCCCCTTGTCCACGCCGTAGGGAATGGAGGTGATGACAATCTGCGGCTTCTTGCCGGCTTCCTCAAACTTCCACTCACCCTGCACCCGGATGGAACCGGATCCCTCCTCGTAGATTTTCCGGATCTCCGCCCGGTCCGCCAGGATTCGCCCGCCGAGCGGAAAATCAGGTCCCTTCAGCCGCTCGAGCAGCATGGCCGTCGTGGCCTCGGGATTGTCGATCAGCATCATCGCGGCGCGTACGGTGTCGCCCAGGTTATGCGGCGGAATGTTGGTGGCCAATCCCACCGCGATGCCTGAGGAACCGTTGACCAGGAGGTTGGGGAATTGCGCCGGCAACACAATGGGTTCTTCCCGCGTGTTGTCATAGTTGGGCCGCATGTCCACGGTGCGCTGGCGCAACTCATCCATCAGCCTTTCGGCAATGGCGGACAGCTTCGCCTCGGTGTAACGCTCGGCGGCGGGCGGGTCCCCGTCCACGGACCCGAAGTTACCCTGTCCCTGGACGAGGGGTTCGCGCAGCACCCAGTCCTGGGCGAGGCGGACCAGGGCCTCGTAGGCGGCCGATGTGCCATGCGGGTGGTAGTTTCCGGTGACATCGCCCACGATTTTGGCGCACTTACGGGGCCGGCCGTCAAAGGTGAGGCGCAGGTCGTTGTACATCGTGTACAAGAGGCGTCTTTGCACCGGCTTCAACCCGTCACGCACATCCGGCAGGGCCCGGGAAGTGATGACGGACATGGCGTAAATCAGATACCGTTCGCGCGTCTCGGAATGCAGCGAAGCCGGAACAATCGTCTCCAAGGCAGGTCTCCCCCTCATCCATCCAGAGTCGGAGATTGTAGCAACCGTTCGGACAGTTTTCCCAGTTTGCCAAAAAGATCAGCCATTCCAGCGTAGCGGTTTTGAAAGGTGGAGGATGGCCGAACTGGGCAGAGTCTAACGGCTGAATTCGGTGGTTATTGGCCCTCCAAACCGCCACATAAACAAAACAACTGCCGGGCAAATAGGCCCGGCAGTTGCAATATTCTTATATACTTTTAGTTGCCCGAGGGTGGGTACCGCTTCAGCATTTCGGCAGCCCGGTCCTCAAAGTTTTCGGGAACCTCGAGGAAGCTGCTGATCTTCACCAGCATCATCAACTTGGAGGTGGCCGGGTTGTCATTTGCCGAAATCATGCCTTTGCGAAAGATATCACTCCAACCATTCGGCATGTGCTCGGGAATGTAGGCGATGACTGCAGGTATGAAATCCTCAGATTCTTTGACGACATCCAAATTGGATGCCATGTTGGGCTTCCGCTTCTGGTACCGATCCCAAGCAGCCTTTTCCACCAGAACCGCTTGGGTTTTGCCGTCAGCCAAGGAATCGAGAGCTTCCTCGGCGTCGTCGGTCTTGCGCAGGCTGCTGTAGAAATCCTTCGGGGACTGGCCGGGTTTGCAGCACTTATACTGAAGGAAGGTTTCCGCGAAAGGCCGACTGTTTCCGGGCACGCAGACTTCTTTCTTCTCCAATTGGGCGATGTTGTTGATCCCATCAGCCTTGTTCACAACCAGGTAAGCCTTCAGGGGTGTGGTCTTGTTCTCCGCCAGCATCAACGGCTTCAACTTGGGGTTCTTGGCCCGGGCCCACAGGAACTCATGGCTGTTGAAAACAGCAAGGTGGCATTCGCCCTTTGCCAGCTGATCTGCCAACTGGGTGGATTTGGCGCACAGGTCGATGCTTCCGGGGAGATCTGTCTGCTTTTTCACGATTTCCGGGAACGGCTGCATCACCAGCTTGATGATTTTTTCCGGGAAATTGGTGAAAAAGTTCCGGGTGATCGCCACCTTCAGGATTTGGGAGCTCCTGGCCTTGGCGGCAGCCTGCTGGTCAGCCGAGGCCATCTCCTCAGCCCGCATCGGGCCGGCCAGCAACCCGCAAATCAACAGTGCGCCCGCCAGCGGGAACCATCTGGAGTTTTTCATCACGGGAGAGATCCTTTCAGGATTCAGGGGGTGCTTAACAAGGGTCAGGGCGAAAAATCCAGTCTTTTGCCAACCAAAACCGGCTGGTGGGCCACGTTCATTCCCCGGTTTTGGCGTTATCCGTTTTCTTTTCCGCCTTGGGATCGATCCCAAACGGCTTGCCGGCAGATGGTTTTTTCTGTTCGGGGGCCGGGACAGACCAATCCAATTCCATGCGGAAGGCTCCCCCGGTGGCCCGTTCAAGGACCGCCAAGGCCTGGAGGGCAGCCAAGTGGGCCTCCACAGCCTGCTGGCGCAGGGTGGTCTCGATCAGACCTGCTTCCAGCACATCCCGGGGAGCAATCTTGGGAACCTCGGAGAATTCCGTTTTCAGTTCATCGCTGCGCTTGGCCGCCAACTCGATGCCTTTCTGCAGGACAGGTCCCTTGCGGTTCTCCTTGTCCCACCGGAGCCAAACATTGCCTGCCTCCAGTTCCACCAGATTCCGCACCTTGTCCTGCAGATCGAATGCCCGCATGTGCAGGTCATTGGCCTGGTTCACCCGGTCCTGCCTGCGGCCGGCGATGAAGGCCGGCATTTCAGGCACCAAGGCACCCGGGCGGTAATTCTCGACAAATTCACCTGGGGGAACCAGGATCGCGTGAATATCGGTTGCCGAGGACAAGGTTGCCAGACGGCGGCTAAACCGGTTTTTCTCCTGGGCGCAAACCTCCAGGCCGAAGGCTTGCTGGCCCAGTTGCGCCTGCTGCATTTCAGGCCGGCTGGAAAGGGCCATCTGAACCGCCTCATCGCGGGTGGCGATGCTGTTCAGGGCCTTGGGAAGATGATCGTGGATGGGGACCACTGTTTCGGTGGTGCCCATGGCCTCACGCAATGCGCCAATTGCCTGCTGGATCCCGTTTTCAGCGTCGCTCAACCGGCTCTGGCTAGCGGACAAGGCTATGTCCACCAGATCCACTTGGCCGGGGAACCGCTCGGCTTTAGCCTCGGCCCCGCGGCGAAGCAGCTTGGTGTTTTCAATCATGTCCAGCAGTTGCCGGTACTGTTGCTTGGCGTAAACCGCCATCAGGTAGGAGTAGGTGACCGCCTGCCTGGTCTCGTGTTCAGCCTTCCGAACCAGGGCTTCGGATTGCTCGATACCCAAGCAGCACTGCTGGCGGCGGATGGACATCTCCGGTGTCGCCAGATTGGCAAGCAAACCGATGTTGTCCAAGGCAACCTTTTTGTCCAGCGACGCGGCCAAGGTGGAACGAGCCGCCAAGATGGCCGGCTGTTTTTCCATCGCGATCGCGATGCATTCATCCAGCCCCAGACGCAACTCCGCTGGGACGGGAGCCATCGCCGCCGGGATTTCAGGTGACTTGGTTCCCGCTGAATCCTGAGCGAAAACTGAGGCGCCTGTCGCCAAAAACAAGGTGCCCGCCGCGACAAACCTGAATTTGCACCAACCGAGCCGGGTCCAGTCGCTCGCCATGGACAATTCTCCCTTTAGGATCCCGAACCCTCCAATGCCCCGCGGGACATTGGGAACGGACCTTATCGCTTTTTTTTCATCGACAGTGGCCGTGGCGGATGTTGCCCAATCCCAGGCTCCAGTTAAACTTCCAGCCATTCCCCAATCCTTTCGGGGGGATTGTTCTGGTTGTGGCGGTGGTGACAATCAGTAAGCCAGTTGGGATGATGCGCCAAATGGGACACGGCAATTGCCGTCTGTTTTTATGGAAGCATTTGCTTTTTGGTAACCCAGATGGATTTGACGCCGGCAGTTTACAGAGCATTGACCCGCGCCGACCTACTGGCCCGGTTTGAGCCGGAATGGACCGCCCAGACCCGGCTAATCCGCGCGCTGCTGCAGGAGGAAGAAGGAGCCGCAACGCAACTGCTGTCCGGGGCAGGCTTGCGGATCCCCTCATATTTGGATCAGTTTCCCTGGCCTACCAGCCTTACGGATGATTTCGGCCAAACTTTTCCCGGGGAAGAGGCCGAAACCCGCCGCCAGTGGGGAAGAATCCTCCGTTTGGCCCGAATCCAAGCCAGGGAGATGGGGGACCCAGGAGAGATTTCCACCCATCACCTGCTAGCGGCTCTTTTTTCAGACCAATCCAAAACCGAACCGCATATCGAAATCCTATGTAGCCATGGGTTAGCCACGGAGTCCCTAATTTCCTGCCTGTTCCCGGTGCCGCAGCGAGTGGTACCGGCTGAGGGGTTCCTACTGGATGAACCTGCTTTGCCCCTCCCTGCACAATCACCCTCACGTCCTCCGCTTTCTGCCCGTCCGGATAGCACCCTGGGGCTGGCACGCATCATTGACGCCTGCTCCAACCGGGCACGCGAAGGAATTCGGGTGGTGGAAGACCATGCCCGGTTCCTCCTCAACAGCCCCGTCCTGACGATGTGGCTGAAACAGATCCGACACGACCTGAAGGAGGCTCTGGACCTTTTGCCAGAAAACTGGCATCGGGCAGGCCTTCAGGCCCGGGATGTGGCCGGGGATGTCGGGACATTGTTTTCCACCCCCGGGGAAATGACCCGTTCCGGCCCCTGCGGGGTTGCTTTCGCCAATATCAAACGGGTTCAGGAATCGCTCAGAAGCCTGGAGGAATCCTGCAAGCTGGTCTCGGTTCCGGCGGCGGCCGCACTGGAAACACTCCGGTATCAAGCCTACCGCGTGGAAAAAATGCTCGGGGCCCTCCTCGAACCCGCAGACTGTCTGGCCCGTTCCCACCTGTACGTGTTGGTGGGGTCGAGGGACTGCGCCCTGGGATTGGAAGGCACCACGAGGGCAGCCCTTGAGGGAGGGGCCGACATCATCCAATCCAGGGAAAAGGGCATCAACGACCGGGACTGGCTAACCCTGTTGGAAAAATTGCGAAAGTGGACGGCAGAAGCGGGTGCGCAACTCATTGTGAATGACCGCCCGGATTTGGCGCTCCTCGCTGGGGCCGATGGTGTGCATGCCGGTCAGGAAGACCTGCCGGTTCACCTTTGCCGAAGAATTGTCTCCGGAGATAAAATTGCCCGTTTGGTGGGTGCCAGCACCCACACGCCGGAACAGCTTGCCCGCGCAGTTCAGGACGGGGCTGACCATGCCGGAGTCGGGCCTGTATTCCCGTCCGGAACAAAGCACTTCGATACTTTTCCCGGACTGGAGCTCGTCCGGGCGGTCCGCGGCTTTGGCGAAATACCCTGGTTCGCCCTGGGCGGGATTGGACCGGACAATCTGGATCTGGTGCTGGAGGCAGGGGCCAGGCGGGTGGCAGTCAGCCGATGTGTGCTGGCTTCCGAAAAGCCGGCAGAGGTCTGCCGCCAAATGAAGGCCCGGCTGTTGGCCGCTGCCCGGTGAATTACCGGCGCCAGAGGTTCGGGCAACACCTTCTGAATATGCCGGTTGCTCCGGCCGAAACAGCATTGTCTGAACCGAAAATTTTTTTTCCCCTCAAGTCCGGTTGCCGGCATGCAAGCCGGGGGGAACGGTTGGCTATCGGGTTGGGCGTTGGCTCCCACCCCAGCACCCGCACGGCACATCAGACCGGAAGCAAGGGAACAGAATCATGAAAAAGCTGGCGACGCTCCTGGGCGGCATAGCTGTCCTGTTTTTCTCGGGAACCCCGGCCAAGGCCCAGCATCCAGGATTCCCGAACTTCGGCGTGACCTTGTCTTACACGAATTTTCTGCCGGTTTTCTGCCAGCCTGAAATTCCCGGATATTACCGCTGGGGCTACGGGCAGCATGCCGCCGGCAAGTCGGGCTACACTGCCAACGGCCAGCCCAACTGCCCTCCGGGTTATCTCTGGTGCGGGCACGGTTCCAATTATTGCCCCGGCCATCAACCCTATTTCCCGCAGACCATTTACGGCCAAACCTATGGACCCAAAGGACCCCTTGCGGGTAATCCCGGCGGAAACGGCGCCGCCTCGGCTCCCATGGGACGGGCCCAGGGTGTTGGCAATTTCGGGGCCGCCTACTACGGCGGCCAGCATGGCACCAGCCAGGTCGCCAATCCCTCGGCCGCCCCGTTCTATTTGTCCTCACGCTGACCTGTCAGCGAAACAGGATCCACCACCCCAGGATTGCGGTCAGCAGGATCGCGCCAACCATTGACAGTATCCACCAGGCCTTTCGCCGGAGGTCCACCCCTCCCGCGAAGGGTTTGGATCCTTTTGTGGCGGCGAAAATCGGTGGCTGGCTGAATACGCGCAAAGCCTCATCATCCAGCGCAAATTCACTGGCGGGATCGGGCAATCCATCCATGGTCGACCCTTGGGAGGATTGATCCATTGTCCCGAGAGGGCCCCACTCCCCCGATGACTCGCAATCCCGACCCTCTGTTTTCTTTTCCCAGACATAGGTGATGGCGCTGGCTTCCACGTAAGGGAGCAGCGACTCAGCCAAATCTCTGGCGTTTGCCGGCCGCTGGACCGGATCCTTGGCCATCATGTCGCGTAGAATCCGCACGACGCCGTCGGGAATATCCGGCCTGGCCAGCCGGGGATCGGGTATCGGTTCCGTGCCATGCCGAATCACTTTTTCCAGCGTCGATTCCCCCGGGTAGGGCGGCTGGCCGGTCAGCAGGAAATAAAGCGTGCACCCCAGGCTGTAGATGTCGGCCCGCGCATCCGCGTCCTGCAGGCTGCGAGCCTGTTCCGGAGCCAGATAATCGGGAGTGCCGATGATCGACTCCGATTGAAGTTCCGCCGAATCACCCCCGACAGGATCCTTTCCCTGCCAACCCGGCCGCAAGCGGGCGAGGCCGAAATCACAGATTTTCACAATCCCCGGTTCGGCTGGATTTTCCCCCAACTTCAGCATCAGGTTGCCCGGTTTGATATCCCGGTGCACCAGGCCACGTTCATGAGCATGGGCCAACCCCAGAGCGGCCTGACGGGTGTACTCGCAGGCCAAACCCACCGGCAAGGGGCCCCGGGCCCGAACCAGCGTGGCCAGCGTGGGTCCCTCGATGAATTCAAACACCAGAAAAAAGGGAACCGACGTCATCCAGGCATCGTGCGCGGTCACCAGATTGGGATGGTGCAACTTGCTGGCAGCCCGAACCTCGCGCAGGAAGATTTCGGGTGCCTTGTGTCCCTTGGCCAACCTGCGGTTGAGCACCTTCAGGGCCACCTGGCGGTCCATCACCTCATGACGGGCGCGGAAAACGCGGCCCATTCCGCCCCTTCCCACTTCCTCCAGTAGCACGTATTGGCCGAGGCGCAGCCCTTCTCCCTTCCCGGCCAGAATGCGCGCGGCCTGGTACCGTGTCAGAAGCTTGGCCTGGGCCAATGCCAACGCCAAATCCCTGGCCCCAGCACCAGCGGGGAGGGTTACCAGCAACTTGTCCAAATCCGCCGTTCCCACCAGCCCCAGTGAACGAAGCTGGGCGAGGTAAGCGTTCGGGTCTGTGATTTCACCTTCCGCCATGGTCCGGCCTCACACCCCAATACTTCCCTTCCCTTGTACGCCAGCCGAACGGGATCGCCAACCACCAGCCCATTCGGGGCCGTCATTTCCAACCAACAAAAAACGCCGCCCGAGCAGGGCGGCGTTCCTGGGTTGATCCTTTTGTCGGCGGTTATTTGCAGGGACCGCCAGTCACCCCGTCCTGCATGTAGAAATCCCTTGGGCTACGCACAAACCGATGAAACGGTATGCCTTGCCCGGGTCCATTGAATCCCGCAAAGCAGCTTTGGCCGGCAGCAACCGGTCCAACCATCCCATTGAACGGAGGGAAGGGAGGCGTCACGTTGTAGCAGGGACCATGGGGAGCCCCGCATTGATTGGCCACGTAGTACCCAGGTCCCCTCATATCCGGGGCAGGCGGGTAGACCTTGCAAGGCTGGGGGCGTGGAGTTGGATATTGAGCCATCGCCTTGGGGGCCATCATGCCCCAAACCAGGGCAACAGCCACCAGCGCGACTGGAACGGACCTGAAGCTGGCATGCATGGTTGGTTCATCCTTGGGTGTTGAGTCTTCCATAACTAAAAGGCGGGTTTAACCCACCTCCCGGCAAGCGAAAGCTAACCCCTGATTTGCAGGATTGCCGCTTTTTGGAGCAGTTTTCCAGCCACATTTTGTATCCCCGTGTCGCCCAACCGGCAGGACCCGCAGTTTTTGCCCTGTTTTTTCGGCCAGAATCCCTAGGGACCTTGTTTGACCCGTAAAAAAGCAGAAACACCGGGTCCCATTGGGGGACCCGGTGTCCTTGTGAAGGTGTCCGACCTGAAACTTGTCCGATTTCAGGCCGTTGGCACCGTGGGGGTCACTGGCCTGCGGCGGGCATAGCGCCAGGAGCGCCAGCACCCGGGGTGTAGCTCACGGGGAAAGCTCCACCGGGAGCGCAACCAGCGCCGGGGCCGGCGGAAGGCCCGCACATGGCGCTGCCGGGAACTGCCCACTGCATCGAGGGGCTGACGAACACCGGGGCGTAGTTCACCCGGCCGCCGAAGCCACAGCCGGCGCCATTGATCTGGTAGCCGTGGTTTTTGTAGTAGGCCACCCAGTCGATATTGTCGAGGGCGCCATAGTAGTGCTTCATGGCATTGTAGTAGTCATGCCAGAACTTCTGGAGCCGCTCCTCTTCGGGGGTAAGGCCCTTGTAGCGCTTGGCAAAAATGTTGTACCAAGGTTGGTACCCGCTGTAGCCGATCTGGCCCCAGCTTGCATGGGCGGAGGTAGAACCCCCAACCAGGCAGGCGACAGCAACAGCCATCATCGCGAACCGTTTCATAGTGACTCCTTTCACGAGGCTCCAAAACTATTCCAGGAGGCCGGGACCCCAGTTCAGGTCCATGGCAATTCCCGTTATGGTCGAGGAGCCCCTCCAGCCCTTCCCTGAGCCCGACCCCACCGGATTCCCTCCCGGTTGAGTCGTGTGGAGGATTGCAGCCTCGTCAACTTTCCATTCGGCAAAATTGGACAGCCACCACCACCAGAATTGGTGCTTTCCCCCACAAACTCAAACCTCCTGCCATGCGAAAAACACGCAAACTTCTACCAGATTGCCAAAATTAACATCCTCCCGTCCGGTTCCGAGGCCAAACACCGGGCTTTTCGAGGTTTTGCCTAAGGCTTGATCCCTTCCTGGATTCCACGGCTGGCGGTTTTGCCCCGTTTCCTAAAAAGAACTCAGAACCATCCCGCTTATGGGGGTTCAATCAACCTGTTTCCTTCCGCCAACTTCCGGAGGTTTTGGCCATGAATCGCAGAGAGCACCTTGTGGCGGTTGCCGGTTGTGTGGCGGCTGGCACCTCTGCCGTTGCCCTGCCGGTTGGTGCGGCTTCCCAGGAAAAAGAATGGCAAAAGCTGCCCGGTAAGGGGCGGAAGGTTCTGGGTTCCGACAAGGGACAGGTAGCTTTGGTGGGGGAGGACGGCACGGTTGCCTGGAGCTTTGCACTCCGGTCGGAGGTGCACGATGTCCATCAATTGGCTGAGGACCGGTTCCTCCTGCCCGTTGCCCGCGACCGGGTTGCCGAGGTGGACCGGAAGGGCAAAGTCCTTTGGTCTTACCAGGCGGAAAAGGTTTCGGAAAACCGGCAGCACATTGAAATTCATGCCGTGCAACGGTTGAAGGATGGCACAACAATGGTTGCCGAATCAGGCAATCGGCGACTGGCCATCGTTGATCCGGATGGGAAGGTGGCCCACACGGTCCCCCTAACCATCAACAACCCGAATCCTCACCGAGATACCCGATTGGTGCGACAAACCCCCGAGGATACCTTTCTGGTTTGCCATGAGGGGGATGGCACGGTGCGGGAGTACGACAGGCGGGGCAAGGCGGTCTGGTCCCACAAACTGGACCTGGCCGGCCGGCCCCGTTCAGGCGGCCACGGCCCGGAGGGCCATGGCACTGAGGTTTATGGCGCCTGGCGCACCCCCAAGGGATCCACTTGGATCGCTTGCGGTAACGGTAATCGGGTGATCGAGGTGGATGCGTCAGGCAAGGTCGTCTGGAGCCTGGAGCAAAAGGAAATCCCGGGAGTTGTGCTGGCATGGGTGACCATGCTGCACCTGTTGCCGGATGGGAATGTCATTGTGGGCAACTGCCACGCGGGACCGGACCAACCCCAACTAATCGAAGTGAACCGTGACAAGAAACTGGTTTGGGCCTTCCACAACTTCAAGCAATTTGGCAACGGCCTTGCGGCCGCCCAGGTGTTCAACCTGCCGGAAGGGACCATCCGGTAACCAAAGCCAGGATCGAGGCGCATCCCATGCAGCCACCCACCGGTGATTTTTTTCTGGAAGGGATCCACCACGTGCAGGTGGCCATCCCAGCCGGGGGCGAGGAAACCGCCCGCCAGTTCTACAAACAGGTCCTGGGTTTGCGGGAAGTCCCCGTTTCTCCTTTGGTCTCCAAGCTGGCCATTGCCTGGTTCGAACAAGGCAATCTCCGGGTACATGTTGGAATAGACCCGGATTTCCACCCCTCCCGCAAAGGGCATCCGGCCTTTTCCGTGCGGTCATGGGACGACCTGATGCGGCACCTGGAAGCCTTGTCGATTCCCGTCACCCAGGCGGCGACCGTGGATGGCAGCCGGCGCTGCCATTTGGCGGATCCCTTTGGCAACCGGATAGAACTGGTTGAAATCCCATGATCTCCCCTTTTAACCCTCCGCCAACCGGTTGGAAGGTTCATCTTCCCGGGGTATAACCGGGGCTGCCCTCCAAACCTGATTGCCCGGATAAGCCCGAAAACGACCGGATTGTGAGACCTACCATGCGCACCAAGCTTCTTCTTCCAACGGCTCTGCTCGCCTCCTGGACCAATCTGACATTCTTCTCCTATGGCCAGGACCCAATCTCCCAGCCTCCCGAGGTAGTGGAGGCCCAGACCCCCGGGGGCAAACCCAATGGGGGAACCGCGGTGCCCAAGATGCCCGTGGCTGACTTCGGCAGGGGATCCGTTCCTGCCTGGCTTTGGGGCGATAATGTCAACAAGCGTTACAGCCTCACCAGGGAACTCTCGCTTGATCAGGCCCCTGCCATGGCCATCTGCCGTTTTACGTGCGACAACGAGGTGCGGCTGCTGGTCAACGGCAAGGAAATCGGGGCCAGCACCGAATGGCAGGCCCCGCTCACCAGGGACATCACCCCGCATTTGAAGGCGGGAAAAAACATCCTGCGCGCCGAAGTCGCCAATGATGGCGGCAACGGCGCCGGTTTCGCCTTCAAGGCCATCCTGAAATCCCCCGGCGGGGAAACCACGCAACTGGTTTCGGACGAAGCCTGGATCGCCCGGGAGGAAGGCGACAACGGCCTGGGCATAAAGCCCAAGGTCATGGGTAAAATGGGAGACAACCCCTGGGGGAATGTCTTTTCAGGGGCGGGCGGAGGCGGGTCGAGCCAGGGTTTCCAGGTTGCCGATGGCTTCCAGATTGAGCGGCTGTTCACGGTGCCCAAGGCGACCCACGGCTCCTGGGTTTGTCTGACCACCGATGACAAGGGGCGCCTGATCGCCAGCGACCAGGACGGCAAGGGCTTGTTCCGGGTCACCCCGGGTAAGCCCGGAACAAGCGAACCATCGCGCATTGAAAAGCTCAAAGTGAACATGACCGGCGCCCAGGGTTTGCTGCACGCCTTTGGCGCCCTCTATGTCTGCGCCAACGGTGGCCCCGGCAGCGGACTGTACCGGCTGCGCGACACCGATGGCGATGACCAATACGATCAGATCACCAAGCTGAAGGAGCTGCAGGGCGGCGGCGAGCACGGGCCCCATGCGCTCCGTCTATCACCCGATGGGAAAAAAATCCTGGTCTCCTGCGGCAACCACACGCTGCCTCCCAAGGGATTCCAGAAGAGCCGTATTCCCTCCAACTGGAGCGAGGACCATCTGCTCCCACGCCAATGGGACGCCAACGGCCACGCCCGCGGCATCCTGGCCCCGGGCGGGTACATTGCCAGTACTGATCCCGAGGGGAAGGAATGGGAAGTCCTCTCCATCGGCTACCGCAATCAGTACGATTTCGCACTCAATCCCGAAGGTGAAATGTTCGTTTATGACGCGGACATGGAATGGGACTTCGGCATGCCGTGGTATCGCCCCACACGGGTGAACCACGCAACCAGCGGCAGCGAATTAGGCTGGCGCAGCGGAACGGGAAAATGGCCCCCGTACTATGTGGACAGCCTGCCCGCCATGGTGGACATCGGCCCGGGTTCCCCGGTGGGGGTTGAATTCGGAACAGGGGCCAAGTTTCCCGCCAAGTATCAGAAGGCGCTGTACATCTGCGACTGGACCTTCGGCACCATGTACGCGATCCACATCGAGCCGAAAGGCTCCACGTACTCGGCCACCCGCGAAGAGTTTGTTTCCCGCGCCCCCCTGCCCCTCACCGATGTGGTGATCAACCAGGATGGCGCGATGTATTTCACGGTGGGCGGTCGCGGCACCCAGTCCGAACTCTACCGGGTCACCTACACCGGCAAGGATTCCACCCAGCCCGCGTCGCCGGATTCCACCACCGACTCCCTGGCGAGCCTGCGTCAAATGCGCCGCAAGCTGGAGGTATTCCACCAGAAGGGAAGCGCCGCCGGGGATGATCTGCAATTCATTCAGGAGCAGTTGTCCCATCCGGACCGGTTCATCCGCTACGCCGCTCGGGTGGCCCTGGAAAATCAGCCGGCGGAGTTGTGGCAGGACAAGGCTCTCGACCAGGCGAATACCGCCGCCTTGATTCAGGGAGTGGTGGCTGTCGCCCACCAGGGAGCCAAGGGTCTGTCGGGCAAGGCGCTGCAAAATCTCCTGAAAATCGACTGGCGGTCCATGGACATCACCACCCGTCTGGACTGGCTGCGGGCCATGCAGTTGGTCTTCATCCGCCTGGATTCGCCCGCCCAGGAAACAGCCGCCGCCGTTCTGGGCAGACTGGACCCCCTGTTCCCGGATACGGACAACATGACCAACCGTGAATTGATCAACCTGCTGGTGTATTTGCAATCACCAACCATCGCGGAAAAGGCGGCCAAGCTGCTCAACGCTGCGTCCGCCAACACTGGCGAGGAAATCCAGGATTCCGTGCTCGCACGCAACCGGGGATACGGGGGCACCATCTCCCAGGTCATGGCCAACCGCCCCGACGCCCAGAAGATCCATTACCTGTTTGCCCTGCGCAACCTGAAGGATCATTGGACACTGGACACCCGACGGGCCTACTTCACGGCACTGAACGAGGCGCGCGGCAAATCGGGCGGTGCCAGCTACCAGGGCTTCCTGAACAACATCGAAAAGGAAGCGTACGACAACGCCAAGGACACCGATCGCCTGGCCATCGAGGCGATGGGCCTTCGGAAACCAGCGAAGATCACAACGCTGCCCAAGCCGGCCGGCCCCGGAAAAGCCTGGACGCTGGAGGAATTGGCTTCCCTCACCAAAGCCGGTTTTTCAGGCCGGAACTTCGAGAATGGCAAGAAATCCTTCGCGGCGGCGCGGTGTGTCGTGTGCCACCGGTTCAATGGCGAAGGCGGGGCAACCGGTCCGGATCTCAGCCAGGTTTCCGGTCGCTTCAGCGCCAAGGATCTCTGCGAGTCGATCATTGAGCCCAACAAGGTGATTTCCGACCAGTACAAGGCCTCGATCATCGAGACCCACTCCGGCAAGGTGCTCACCGGCAAAGTAGTCAGCGAGACGCCTACCGCCCTGGTTCTGGTCACCGATCCCGAGGATTCCACCAAGGTGATGGAGATCCGGAAGTCGGATGTGGAGTCGATCAAACCTTCGCCGGTTTCCCTGATGCCAGCCAAACTGATAGATGGGCTGAACCAGAACGAGGTGCTTGACCTTTTGGCCTACATGCTTTCGAGGGGTGACCCCGCCAGTCCCTCCTTCCGGAAATAAACCGCGAGGTTTCGCCCATGCTCGCCGCCCTAGTGTGGCTGGTCCTGGCCCAGCCGGGCCAGGGGTTGACCATTGACTTCACCCAAAAGGATCAGGCCAGAAAATGGCGTCCGGCCCACGATATCCAGGCCCTGGAACCCACCGGTGACGGGTTGCTGGTCCGGGTGCGTGGGGATGACCCGTATCTGTTTGGCCCCAGGATCACCCCGCCCGGAGGCAATCAGCCGCTTCTGGGTACGATCCGTCTGAAATCAACCACCTGTGGAACCGGACAGGTCTTCTACTTCACCGACCTGAACGGAACCACCGAACGCAACTCCGTGCGTTTTGAGGTCCCCGCGGGGGAGTGGCATACCGCTCGGATCCGCCTTCCGGCCCTGCCTTGGGGAACCCGGTTCCGTCTAGATCCGCCCGGCAACGGGAATTGCACATTCGCCTCCATTCACCTGGAGGCGCGCAAGGATATCCAGCCCCCCGACTGGCCTCCCCTGCCACCTGACGCCACACCTGGCGATCTGCCCCACCACCTATCCAGTGGCAAAACGAGCCTTCGGGTGGGCAAAGGCTGGGATCACTGGCAATTGGAACAGGGTGGCCGGCTTCTGGCCCGCGGGCACAGGGCCGGCTTGATCGGCCACCAAATCATGCGGCAGGGTAAACCGGAGCTGGAATGGATGCCACTGGCTCCGGAATTATTTGACACTCAAAAAGACCCCCAAGGGAATCTGGTCACCCGGGGCACCTGGCGCGACAGCGATGGCTGCACCTGGACCCTGGAACGAAAATACAACCCCGGCAGGGAGGGCTCCTTACACTTTTCCACACGGCTGACCGTGGACCAACCCCGCAAGCTGGTGTGGCTTCCCGCCCTGATGGCAGTGGCGGGCGCGCGGAAATCCGATGGCAGCCTGGATCCGGACAAATCCCAGGCTTTGCTGGCGGGAGTGGAGTACCTGGACAATGAGCCCAGCAGTTCCCAAGCGGACATCACCGGCCCGGCGCACCAACGGAGGGTTCCCGACCCGGTCAAACTGACCATGCCTCTCATGGCGTGGCAACGAGGCAACCAATGGCTCGCGGTTTCCTGGAAGGAAAACGCGTATTGGGCACCCCTGTTCGACACCCCGGACCGAACCCTGAAAACAGGGGGCCACCTGCTGGGTTTGATCCTGCCGGGGGCGGACCCGGGGATACGCGGCGATGGAGATTTGTTCCCCTTCGCGGGAATCCCGCTGCCAACCAACCAGGACATCCTGCTGGAGGCGACCGTGTCCGCCGGAACTGGCGACAATCTCACCAGCGCCATCCGCCACCACCTGGGCCAAAATCCACCGCCTGTCCTGGCCGACAAGCCCACGCTTGCGGACTATGTCGAATTAGCCACGTTGGGCTGGCTGGAAAGCGGTTTGGCCGGAGAGCCCGGAACCTTTCGGCATGCTGTCATGGGAAATCTGATGGGTCCCCAACCCGCAAGCGACGCGGCCTGGATGCTGGAATGGCTGGCCGCGAACCAACCGGAAAAACCCTTGGGCAAACGGTCAAGTGAATCTTCCGCGCAAGCGTGGTCCCGGGTGGCCCCGGCGGGAAGGTTTCACGCCATGGTAGGCCATTTGCGGGAACCTGTTGCGCTTTTTCTCGGGGAGCCGACTGACCTGAAGGCAGGAATGGAGCAGGCATCCGGCCGTTTCAATCAACTCTTGGGACGTTTTGAAAAAGATGGCGTGATCCGGTACCGGGGCAACCATCCCGCCGACCTTGCCCGTACCCAGAACTCCCGCGAGGCGAACGGCCTTGCCGGCAGGGTGGTGGTGGACCTCCTCCAGGCGGCATCCGTGAGCGGGGAGGCAGCCCTTCTGGAAAACGCGCTTGCCAAACTTGATTCCCTGACCCGTTACCGGAACACGGTGCCCAGAGGTGCCCAAACCTGGGAAGTACCGTTGCACACGCCGGACATCCTGGCATCAGCCCACCTGGTGGAGGCGTATCGACTGGCGCATGAGTTGACTGGAAATCGCCAGTATCTGGAACAGGCGATTGAATGGGCCTGGACGGGGGTACCTTTCGTTTATTTGCGCAACCCCGCGGGAGGCCCGATAGGCGAATACGCGACCATCGCCGTGCTGGGAGCCACACATTATGAGGCACCGGTCTGGATCGGCCTGCCAGTGCAGTGGTGCGGTTTGGTGTACGCCGATGCCATCGGCCGTTTGGCCCGGCACGATCCCTCCGGGCCATGGAAACAACTCGCTTCGGGAATCACCCTGTCCGCCATGCGGCAGGTTTACCCGAAAGGAACGGCGCGACAGGGATTACTACCGGATTCCTTTTCCCTCCGATCCCAAATCCGCAACCCGGCGGAAATCAACCCTGGCACGCTGCTACCCCTGGCCATGCGCCTTCTGGCAGACGCTTGGACCTACGACACCGTTGGCGTACCCGGAACCGAAGGCAAAGCTTGGCTGGTGGGCCCCGGCAAATTCCAGCTATCGGGATCTCTCGGTAACCAAATCGAAATTACCTTCTCCCCATGGCGAAAGGCCAAGCCATCGCTGGTTCTATTCGGAGGGGAGGGCTGGAAAGGCCTGAACATTCAAGCTTCGGGGGAATCACAAAGCCCGGGAGTCATACCTAACTCGGAAAGTCGGGTTGCCGAGGTGCGTGGAACAACGCGCTGGCAACTCACCCGGCAGGCACCCAATTGAATACGAGCAAGGCACCCAATCTCCAGCCCGAGCAAACAGAACTTTTTCAGTCCCGTACATTGAAGGGAACCACCAAAGGCCCCTGGACCTGACCTGTCCCATCATAAAGAGGGGGATTGCCCATGTCTTCCCAAGCCATCAGCTCCTTTGGGAAAGCCCGCGCCACCGTACAGGGTTCACCCCTGAAACCGGAAAACCTGGCGAAAATGGACGGGTATTGGCGGGCCTGCAATTACCTGGCCCTGGGAATGACCTACCTGAAGGCCAACCCGCTGCTGCGCGAACCGCTCAAGCCAGAACATGTCAAGGATCGGCTTTTGGGGCACTGGGGCGCCAGCCCGGGGCTGGCTTTCGCCTACACCCACTTGAGCCGGGCCATTTTGGAACAGGACCTCAATGTGGTGTTCATGGCCGGGCCAGGCCATGGTGCCCCCGGGGTTCTGGCACCCTGTTACCTGGAAGGCTCCTACAGCGAGGTGTATCCCGACTGCGCCGAGAACGAGGCTGGGATGCAGCATTTTTTCAAGCAATTCTCGTTCCCGGGTGGCATAGGTAGCCATTGCACCCCGGAAACCCCCGGCAGCATTCACGAGGGTGGCGAACTGGGCTATGTGCTTTCCCACGCCTGCGGGGCGGCCTTCGACAATCCGGACCTGATTGTCGCCGCCATGGTGGGGGACGGGGAATCCGAAACCGGCCCGCTGGCCACCAGTTGGCACATCAACAAGTTCATCAACCCGATCCGGGACGGGACCGTCCTGCCTATTTTAAACCTTAACGGGTACAAAATAAACAATCCCACCATCTGGGCGCGCGTCCCGCACGAGGAGATCGAGGCATTTTTCCGGGGTACCGGGTGGACCCCGTATTTTGTGGAGGGGTCCGAGACGGAATCCATGCATCAGGCTATGGCCGCCACGATCGACCGGTGCGTGGACAACATCCGGGAGGCCCAGCGCCAGGCCCGGCAATCAGGGAAAGCGTTCCGGCCCCGGTGGCCGATGATTGTCCTGAGGACCCCAAAGGGGTGGACCAGCCCTGCCGATGCCGGCGGACACAAGCTGGAGGGGAGCTGGCGCGCCCACCAGGTGCCGTTGGCCAATGTGAAGAAGGATCCCCAGCGACTAAAAATGCTCGAGGATTGGATGCGGGGCTACAAGCCCGGCGAGTTGTTCGACGAAAACGGTACCCTCCGGCCCGAATACAAATCCGTCGCCCCCAAAGGCACGCGGCGGATCGGGTCCAACCCGCACGCCAATGGCGGCCAACTGAAGAAGGCGCTGCACCTTCCGGATTTCCGCACATACGGCATCCAGTTGGACAACATGGGCGTGATTGAGGCGGAAAACTGCCGGCCGCTGGGTATTTTCCTGCGGGATGTGATGAAGGCCAACATGGCCAATTTCCGGGTGTTCGGTCCCGACGAAAACACCTCCAACAAGCTGGATGCCATCTACGAGGTGTCCAAGAAATTATGGCTGGAAGCGTACTTTCCCGAGGACGCCGATGGCGGGGAACTTGCCCTGGACGGCCGGGTCATCGAGATGCTCAGCGAGCACACCCTTGAGGGCATGCTGGAGGGCTATCTGCTGACAGGGCGGCACGGGTTCCTCGGCACCTACGAAGCCTTCGCCCATGTCATCGACTCGATGTTCAACCAGCACGCCAAGTGGCTGACCATCTGCAACAACCTGCCCTGGCGGGTGAACATCGCCTCGCTGAACCTGCTGATCACCAGCACCGTCTGGCGGCAGGACCACAACGGCTTCACCCACCAGGATCCCGGCTTCCTGGATGTGGTGGTGAACAAGAGCGCGGCGGTCACCCGGATTTACCTGCCCCCGGATGTGAACTCGCTGCTGTGCGTGGCCAACCACTGCCTGCGCACCGAGAAATACATCAATGTCATCGTCTCGGACAAGCAGAACCACCTGCAGTACCTTACCATGGACGAGGCGATCATCCACTGCACCAAGGGAATCGGCATCTTGCCCAAAGCCTGCACCGACGAGGGTGTGGAGCCGGATGTCGTCGTCGCCAGCGCCGGGGACATACCCACCAAGGAGGCCCTGGCCGCCATCGACATGCTGCGCCAGGAATTCCAGGACCTGAAGGTCCGGTACATCAATGTGGTGGACTTGTTCAAGCTGCAGTGCAGCACCGAGCACCCGCACGGGCTGAATGACCGGGACTTCGACAGCCTGTTCACCGTGGACAAGCCGATCATCTTCGCCTTCCACGGCTATCCCTGGCTGATCCACCGTCTCACCTACAACCGGAACAACCACCAGAACCTCCATGTCCGGGGATACAAGGAAAAAGGCAACATCAACACCCCATTGGAACTTGCCATCCAGAACGAGATTGATCGTTTCACACTGGCCATCGATGTGATCAACCGGGTCCCACGCTTGAAAGTTGCCGGGGCTCACGCCAAGGAGAAATTCCGCAACGAGCAGATTTCCTGCAGGAACCACGCCCATGAGCACGGGGTGGACAAACCTTCCGCCGCCAACTGGCGGTGGCCCTACTGATTGCCCATTCATGGATCGTGATAAAATCCCCACTCTGGGAAAATGATCGGATTCCAGGAGGCCCGCCATGCGACCCCATAACCCGTCCCTGCCCTTCCGGTACCGACCGGCCCCCCTACTCGCCGTGATTTTTTGCGGATGGGGGCTTGCCCTGGCAGGGTGCCAGAAAGGCCAGGAAGAGGCCACCCCAGCAGCCAAGGCCAAGGTGGAGTACGCCAACCCCCTCACCCGGGAAATCGCCGACGCGATCGATTTCAACGGCCGGCTGGAACCCTCCCAAACCGTTGAGATACGGCCCCAGGTTTCCGGTTACCTGGTGAAAGATGATTTCAACGAGGGGAGCGAGGTCAAGGCTGGCACCGAACTGTTCAAGATCGATGACAGGCCCTTCCAAAGGGCCCTGGAGGGCGCGCTGGCCCGCAAGGCCGCCGCGGAGGCGGCCTTGAAACTGACCGACGCCGAACTGGCCCGGGCCCGTATCCTTCGCGTCCGCGATGCCATCAGCCCCGAGGAGGTGGACATACGCTCGGCCAACCAGGCCGTCTCCAAGGCCGATGTGCAAAAGGCTACTGCGGATGTAGCCAAATGCCAGCTCGACCTGGATTTCACCAGCATCAAGGCGCCCATCAGCGGAAAGGTAAGCCGCAAGCTGGTCACCGTGGGCAACCTGGTCGGTCCGAGCCAGGTCGCCGACCCCCTCACCACGCTGGTATCGCAGGATCCGCTGCAGCTTTATTTCTCGGTGGATGAGCGAACCCTGCTCCGCTACCAGCGCCGCACCCAAAATCAGGAAAAGCCCAGCCAGGAAAATGACGCCGGAATGCCGATCGTTTTCCGGCTGGAGGAAGAGCGCGAGTTCAAACACAAGGCGACGCTCAACTTCAATGACAACCGGATCGACTCGGCCACGGGCACCCTGCAATTACGCGCGGATGTCGCCAACCCGGTGGTAAACGGCTCCCGGACATTCACGGCTGGCATGCGGGCCAGGGTCCGACTGGTGACGGATCGTCCCTACCAGGCCTTGCTGGTCCGGGAGGAGGCGATCGTGACAGACCTGAGGCGCAAATTCCTTTGGGTGCTGCGTGACGGGAAAGCCGAACGCGTGGAGGTGGTGCTGGGGAATCCCGCCGGAAACAACCTCCGTGATGTGGTTGAGGGGCTTCGGGCCGACGACCAGGTCGTGGTACGGGGGATCCAGCGGCTGAGGCCGGGTGTGCCGGTGGAGGCCACCGGGGTCCCCATGGACACCTTCGCCTTAGAACAGCCCGGAAAGGCCGGAAAATAGCCATGATCTCCCGTTTCTTCATCGACCGTCCGGTTTTCGCCACCGTCTTGTCGGTGGTGGTGATGCTGGTGGGCGGGGTGGCTTATCTGCGGCTGCCGCTGGCCCAATACCCCGAGGTGGTCCCACCGGTGGTACAGGTCACCGCCACCTTTCCCGGCGCGAATGCCCGCACCGTCGCCGAGACGGTGGCGGCACCGCTGGAGCAGGAAATCAACGGCGTGGAGAGGATGTTGTACATCAACTCCCGCTCCACCAACGACGGGCGCATGGTGTTGGATGTCACCTTCCAGGTGGGCACCGATCTCGACATGGCCCAGGTTCTGGTTCAAAACCGGGTATCAGCGGCCTTGGCCCGTCTTCCGGAAGAGGCGCGGCGGCAGGGTGTGGTGACCAAGAAACGGTCTCCCAGCATCCTGTTGTGCGTGAACCTGGTTTCCGAAACAAATCCGGCCACAGGAAAGGAACTCTACGACCAGCTTTTTTTGGGCAACTACGCCACCACCCGCATCAACGAGGCCCTCGCCCGCATCGAGGGCGTCGGCAGCGTGGAACCGTTCGGCAACCGCGACTTTTCCATGCGCGTCTGGTTGGACCCGGACAAGATGGCTTCCCGCAATCTGGTGCCCGCCGATGTCCTCGATGCCATCCGCGACCAGAATGTCCAGGTAGCGGCCGGCGGATTGGGACAGCCACCCGCACCGGCCGGAATACCTTTTGAAATGGTGCTGAAGGCACGCGGTCGCCTCACCACCGAGGAGGAATTCGAGCGGATCATCCTGAAGACCGGAGGCACCACCACCCAAGCGGTCTACCTGGCGGATGTTTTGCGGGATTCCGAATACCTGGTTTCGGTGGACCCCAAGGCACTGGAAGCCACTGGCCTGAGTCTTGAGCGTCTGGACAAGATTTTGGATGAGGCGGGCCACCTTTCCGTTCCGGTGGCTGGCAAAGCCGGGCAACTGCGCCTGAAGAGCGCCTCCAACTCCCCCTGGGCCATCCGGATTCCCACGCCCAAATCCGGCACGGTACCCCTGCGCGACTTGCTTACCCACCCGGGTGGTTTGACCACGCTCTCGCGGGGTGTGGAGTTGGGAGCCAAAAGCTACACGGTCAACAGTTACCTGGACGGCAGGGAATCCGTCTGCGTTGCCATTTACCAGCAGCCCGGCTCGAACGCGGTTCAAACCGCGAAGAAAATCAAGGAGACGATGCAGACCCTGAAGGCGGATTTCCCGCCCGGAATGGACTTCAGGATTGTTTATGACACCACGGTGTTCATCGAAGAATCGATCAACACGGTTTACCACACGCTGTTCGAGGCGATGATCCTGGTGTTGCTGGTGGTGATCGCCTTCCTGCAGGACTGGAAGGTCACCATCCTGCCCATGATCGAGGTGCCCGTTTCCCTGGTTGGCACTTTCGCGGTGATGAGCCTACTGGGCTTCAGCCTGAACAACCTGTCCCTTTTCGGCCTGGTGCTGGCGATCGGCATCGTGGTGGATGACGCCATCGTGGTGATCGAGAATGTCGAGCGGTGGATAGCCAAGGGGTACGAACCCAAGGAGGCCGCCCGGCGTGCCATGGACGAGACCACCGGCGCTGTGCTTGCGATCGCCATCGTGCTGGCGGCGGTGTTCGTCCCCACCGCATTCCTTTCGGGAATCAGCGGGCAATTCTTCCGTCAGTTCGCGCTCACCATCGCCGGGTCCACGCTCATTAGCGCCATGAACGCGCTGACCATGACTCCGGCACGGTGCGCCCTGATCATGAAACCGCACAACCACCATGGCCCCCGGGAGGCCCCGCTTCCCAATTGGGCGATGCCCCTCGTCGGCGTGCTGATTGGATGGTTCCTTCTGGGTGGTATGGTTGGCGGTTTCGCCCCGCAACTGTCCCCTTGGGGCAAATCGATTGCCGGGGCGATCGGGCTGGTGGCGGGTTTGGCCCTTATCCGTCCCACCAACGCCACACTGCTGGTTTTCTTCCAATGGTTCAATGCCGTCATTGGTGGGGCCATGGAAGGCTATGCCGCCCTGGTGGGTTGGCTGGTCCGGCGCGCCCTGGTGCTGGCTTTGGTCTATGTGTTTTTGCTTGCATTCACCGGGTGGGGATTCAGCCGCTTGCCTACCGGGTTCATTCCTGAGCAGGATAAGGGATACCTGCTGGTGGCGGTCCAGTTGCCCGATGGGGCCAGCCTGGGCCGGACGGACGATTGCGTGCGCAAACTGGAAAAAATGGTCCGGGATGATCCCGCCGTGGATCATGCGCTGGCCCTTCCCGGTTTTTCCTTGCTGGACAGTTCCAACATTTCCGAGGCGGGCGCACTGTTTGTGATTCTGAAGCCGTTTGAGGAGCGGGGCAAAAACCCCGACTGGTCCGCCCCGGCGACCCAAAGGAGGCTCGCAGGCAAGGCGGGTGAGGAATTGGATGGCATCGCCCTCGTTTTCGGCGCGCCTCCGGTGGATGGGTTGGGAAGCACAGGCGGCTTCAAGCTCCAGGTGGAGGATGTCACGGGCGTTGGCCCCGAGGCGCTGGCACAGGCTGTGCGCGATATGGAAAAGGCCGCGCTGTCCGAACCAAAACTGGCGGGCCTGATGAGCACCTACTCCACCTCGCAGCCCCAGTACTTCCTGGAATTCGACCGCGAGAAGGCGCGCACCAGCGGCGTGAGCCTGGACAACATCTTCTCGGCGCTCAGCACCTATCTGGGCGGGATGTATGTCAATGACATCACGCTGTACGGACGCAACTGGCAGGTGAATGTCCAGGCTGATGCCAAATTCAGGCTGCGCAAGGAGGACTTGCGCTTGCTCCAGGTGCGCAATTCTGCTGGGAAAATGGTGCCTCTGGGCACACTGCTCACCGTGGTGGATGACAGTGGCCCGGCCCTGGCCTCCCGCTACAACCTCCGTCTGGCCGCCAGCCTGAACGGGGCGCCGGCCCCCGGGGTCAGTTCCAGCCAGGCGATGGCGACGGTGGAAAAACTGGCCAGGGAAAACCTGGGTGGCGCCATGGCCATCGAATGGACGGAGTTGTCCCTGCTGGAGCGCTTGGCCGCCCAGGACTGGATCAACCTGCTGATATTCCCTTTGGGTGTGATCTTTGTGTACCTGGCCCTGGCGGCCCAGTACGAGAGCTACACGCTGCCCATAGCCATTCTCCTCATCGTCCCCATGTGCCTGCTTTCCGCCTGGCTGGGTTTGGTGTACACGGGGATGGCCAACGACCTGTTCGTGCAGATCGGCCTGGTGGTTCTGGTGGCCCTGGCGGCCAAAAACGCCATCCTCATCGTGGAGTTCGCCAAGCAACTGGAAGATTCGGGCAAGTCAAGGAATGACGCGGTGGTGGAGGCGTGCAAGATGCGCCTGCGCCCCATCCTGATGACGTCCCTGGCGTTCATCCTTGGCGTGGTGCCGCTGGTCTTTTCCCACGGTGCCGGCGCGGAGATGCGCCGGGCCATCGGCATCACCGTTTTTTCGGGAATGCTGGGTGTCACCTTCTTCGGGCTGCTGTTCACACCGGTTTTTTATGTGTTGGTACGGCGATTCCTGGGAGGCAAAACCACGGAAGGAACCCCCTCCAGCCATACCGATCCCAAAAACCCCTCTCCAGCCCACTGAGAGGCCCACCAACCACCGCCTTTGCAAGGGCACCTATGGCAAGCCGGCCCATAACCCGGTTGCCCACGGTCACCACCCCGAATTGAACAAAACACGGTAAGATGACGATCCCACCCTCCCGAATCAGGGCGCGGAGATTGTTTCCATGCTTTGCATTGTTGCCCCATTGGTTTTCCCCTTGCTGCTGGCGGGAAACGAACCGTCGTCCGGTGCGCCGATTGATTTCAACCGGGAAATCCGCCCGGTGTTGGTGGAGCACTGCCTGGCATGTCACGGTCCGGATGAAAAGGCCCGAAAGGCTGATTTGCGATTGGACGGCCTGAACCTGACCGCGATCGAAACCGACGGCGGCAAACTGGTTGTTCCGGGAAAGCCGGATGAGAGTGACTTGGTGGCCCGCCTGATCCATGCGGATGCCGGCAAGCTGATGCCCCCGCCCAAGTTCGCCAAGCCACTTGGACCAAAACAAATCAACCTGCTTAAAACCTGGATTCGCCAAGGTGCCAAAACCTCAGCACACTGGGCGTTCGTTCCGCCGGTGCGGTCACCTATTCCGCCGGTGAAAAATCGGGCTTGGGTGCGCAATCCAATTGACGCTTTCATCCTGGCAAAGCTGGAATCCTCAGGTTTTTCCCCGGAACCCGAGACCAATCGGGCCCGGCTGTTGCGACGAGTCAGCCTCGATTTGACGGGCCTGCCCCCCACGCCCGCTGAGATGGAAGCCTTCGAGCGGGATTCCACGCCGGACGCCTACGATCGCGCTGTGGACCGGTTGCTGGCGTCGCCCCGTTACGGGGAACGCATGGCGCTGGAATGGCTGGACATGGCCCGTTTCGCCGACAGCAACGGTTTTCAGGTCGATTCCAGCCGTTCGATGTGGCCATGGCGCGACTGGGTCATCAACGCCTTCAACCGCAACCTGCCGTTTGACCAATTCACCATCGAGCAAATCGCGGGCGACATGTTGCCCGATCCGACACGGGACCAACTGATCGCCACCGGCTTTCAGCGGAACCATAGGCTGAATGGCGAAGGCGGCCTCATCGCCGAGGAATGGCGCGTGGAAACGGTGATAGACCGCGTGGAATCCACCAGTCTGGCATGGATGGGAATCACAGCGGGTTGCGCCCGCTGCCACGACCACAAATACGACCCCCTCAGCCAAAAGGAGTTCTACCAGCTCTTCGCGCTCTTCAACAATGTGCCCGAAAGCGGCACCCTGCAGGAAAACCGGAAGGGCGGCAACACCGACCCGGCTATCGAGGTCGCCACCCCCAAGGCTCAATCGGAAATCAGTGATGCGGAGGTCCGGGTGGAGGCCGCCAAAAAGAAGGTGCGGGAAGAGGAGGCAAAAGCCTTGGGCCAGGTGGAGGCCTGGGCATCGGAGCAAGCCAGCCGTCTGGGAAAAAGCTACTGGAAGCCCTTTGAAACAGCCACCATGGATGGAAAATCCGGCACCCGTTACACCCGTCAACCGGATGGATCTTGGCTGGCTCGAGGGCCCAATCCCAACCATGAGACCACGGTGGCCAGGGCCCCGATCTCAGGCAACCTCAGCGCGGTCCGACTGGTCTGCCTGCCGGATGATTCCCTGCCCGGCCAAAGCGTCGGCCGTTACCCCAATGGCAATTTTGTGCTCACCCGGCTGGAGGCGGATTTAACTATTCCAAACAGTTCCAATCCAAACCGGCTCCAATTCACCCAGGCCATCGCGGACTATTCGCAACCCGGCTGGCCCATCGAGGCGACTGTGGGCACGGATGCGTCCAGAGGCTGGGCCGTGGATGGGCCCACCCGGAAAAAACCGCTGGAAGCCATTTTCAAATTAGCCGCCCCGGTGCAGGTGCCGGCAGGCAGCACCCTGGAAATCCGGTTGGTACAGGCTACCTTGGGGGGCCACAACATCGGGCGGCTCCGCTTGGCGGTGACCGAGCTTTCCCCCGACGAGGTGAAACTGGGCGAGACAGGTCCTTCCCCCGAGGTGGCGGCGGCACTGAAAACACCGGCCAACCAGCGGAACGAAGCCCAGCGCAAGTTGCTGGTCAACCAATACCTTGCCAGCGCTCCTGGAGCTTTGGGTCAGGCCAAGGGCGACCTGCTGAAGGCAGAACAGGCCCTCAAGGCCCTCAAGGACAACCTTCCCACCGCCATGGTGATGAAGGAGGGACCACCAAGGAAAGCCAATCTCCTGATCCGGGGCCAGTACGATCGGAAAGGTGAGGAGGTTGCGGCAGGGTTTCCTTCCATGCTGCCACCCCCGGCTGCCGGTAGCAAAGCGGACCGCCTCACCCTGGCTAAATGGCTGGCCAGTTCTTCGCATCCCCTCACGGCCCGGGTTTGGGTGAACCGCGCCTGGGAACGTTTTTTTGGCGCCGGTATCTGCCGCACCACGGACAACCTGGGCACCCAGGCGGAATTCCCCACCCACCCTGAACTGCTCGACTGGCTGGCCACCGAATTCGTGGACCGGCATTGGGACATGAAATCGATGGCGCGGCTCATCGTCACCAGTGCGACCTACCGCCAGGACTCGCGGGTGGCCCCCGACAAGCTGAAGGCGGATCCGCAAAACCGCCTGCTGGCGCGCGGGGCCCGCTTCCGGTTACCTGGCGAAATCATCCGTGACCAGGCACTCTTTGTCAGCGGCCTGTTGGCCGACAAGGTGGGGGGCCCATCCGTGCGCCCCTACATGCCCGCCGGTGTGTGGGACGAAACCAGCGTCTACGGCGACTTGCGCAATTACAAAAACGACTCCGGAGAAGGACTTTACCGCAAAAGCATCTACACGGTCTGGAAACGGACCGCGGCGCCGCCCACCATGCTTCTTTTCGATGCCCCCAACCGCGAGACCTGCCTGGTGCGCCGGGGACGGACCAACACCCCGCTGCAGGCTCTGGCTCTCCTGAACGAGATCACCTACGTGGAGGCTGCCCGAAAATTGGCCGAGCGCATGCTGGTGGAAGGTGGAATGGACGCGGACAACCGGCTGCGGCACGGATTCCGCCTGGCGATCGGGCGCTCCCCCTCGGTGGCCGAACTGGAGATCCTGCAAAAGGGAATCGAGCGTGACCGACAACGCTTCACCCAGGATCCAGCCGACGCCGAAAAGCTGATTGCCTTGGGCGAGGCCAAGCCACGGCCCGGCCTGCAGCCGGTGGATCTGGCCGCCTACACCCTGGCCGCCAATGTGCTGCTCAATCTCGACGAATGCGTCACCCGGGAGTGAACCAGACCATGCGACTCCATCCTTCCGCCTCGCAGGCCGACCGTCTCAACCGCCGTGTTTTCATGGGCACCGGGCTGGCTGGCATTCTGGGGGCCGCGGCTGCCGGAAAACTACGCGCCGAGGAGACGGGCACCCTTTGGCAACTTCCGGGCATCCCCAAAGCCAGGCGTGTGATTTACCTGTTCCAGTCTGGTGCGCCCTCGCAGATGGATTTGTTCGATCCCAAGCCGCAGATGGAAAAACGCCGCGGCGAGGACCTGCCCGAAAGCATCCGCAAGGGGCAACGCCTCACCACCATGACCAGCGGGCAATCGAAATTCCCGGTGGCTCCCTCGGTATTCCAATTCAAACAGCATGGTGATTCGGGCTTGTGGTTGAGCGATGCCTGGCGTCACCTGCCCCGTGTGGCGGACGACCTGTGCATGATCCGCACCATGCACACCGAGGCGATCAACCATGATCCCGCCATCACCTTCATGCAGACCGGCAACCAACTGCCAGGCCGGCCCAGCATAGGCGCCTGGGTCAGCTACGGCTTGGGTAGCCCCAACAGGGACCTGCCCAGCTATGTGGTGCTTACCAGTTTCGGAAGCGGCCGACCGGATGATCAGCCACTCTATGACCGGTTGTGGAGCGCCGGCTTTTTACCCGGCAAGCATCAGGGGGTGAAGTTCCGCAACAAGGGGGACGCGGTGCTGTACCTCACCGATCCACCCGGGGTGGACCGGTCCACCCGGCGCTCCACGCTCGACCGCCTGGCGGTCCTGAACGGTTTGCACCATCAGGCCTTGGGGGATCCCGAGACCGAAACCCGTGTCAGCCAGTACGAGATGGCCTTCCGTATGCAGTCCAGAGTTCCAGACCTGTTGAATGTGCGGGGCGAAAGCAAGGAGACCCTGGATCTGTACGGTCCGGATGTGACCCGTCCGGGCAGCTATGCCGCCAACTGCCTTTTGGCCCGCCGCCTTGCGGAGCGCGATGTGCGATTCATCCAGCTATTCCACATGGGCTGGGACCACCACGGTAACCTGCCCACCGCCCTGCGCGGCCAGTGCAAGGACACCGACCAGGCCACCACCGCCCTGCTGACCGACCTGAAACGAAGGGGCCTGCTGGAAGACACGCTAGTGGTCTGGGGTGGCGAGTTCGGCCGCACCATCTATTCCCAGGGGGGCCTCAGCGAGACCAATTACGGGCGCGACCACCATCCCCGCTGTTTCAGCATGTTCCTGGCCGGGGCCGGGGTGAAAAAAGGGCTCACCCATGGGGAGACAGACGACTACTGCTACAACATCGTCCGTGATGGCGTGCATGTGAACCAACTCAACGCCACCATCCTGCACCTGCTGGGAATCAACCACGAGCGGCTCACCTACACGCACCAGGGGCTGGAGGCCCGGCTGACAGGGGTGGAACCGGCGCCGGTGGTGAAGGAAATCCTTGCCTGAGCAGTGCAAATCGAAAAGGTTCCCCGGAATCATCCGGGGAACCTTTGGATTACGTCGGCAAAGCGTTTGATCAGTCCGGATTGCGACGGAGGGATTCGTCCTTCAGCACGATCAAACCCTGCGAATCCAGTTCGGCACCAGTAGCCTGGCGACGGAGGTCCTGCATCAGGAGGTCCTCGTAGCGCAGATTCGTAGCCTGGTTAAAGCGCTGATACAGGTTGTCCGGCTCATTCATCTCGCGCTGTTTGCTGGCCCCCTGGTACGCGGCCTTGAATTCGCTTTCGGACGGGGCCACCTTGCTGGTGACCAAGGCGAGGTACAACGAAGTCCCAGGGTTGTCCGCCAGTACGATCGCATTCCCCGGATCAGCGTCGGCCAGCAGCAGGAGGCTTTCCGGCCTGGGGTAACGGATGGAATTAAGCGGAATACGGCTCTGCTCGTACGAACCAGCCATGGCCGGGGAAAATGAGGCGGCCCTTTGCAAGTTGGATTTGCCGTCGAACGAAGTGGGCGCTGGAGCCACTTTCAGCTCGGGGAACTTGTCCTTCAACTTGGCCATGCACTGCTCGCCGGACACGATATCCACCGGTTTGCCGCCGCTGCAGGTTTTCACAAAATCCTGGTACTCCTTGGCCTTTCGGCGCACCTCGCGCACCTGGCGACGAAGAAGGATCTCGTTCACCACCATCGGCCGCACCTCATCCATGGTGCGTGGACGGCTGGCTTGTTCTTCCGAGGCCCAAAACAGGTACTCTGGCTTCACTTCTTTCTTTTTGTCCGCCTTGTTGGGATCCAGATTCAGGGTGTTATCCCGACCGCTGATCCGGCTGGCCTGAAACACTCCACGAACCTGTTGGCGGAGGTAGTCGGCAAAGGGACGGTCCACTTCCTTGTCAGGGTTGTTGATCTTCAGGCTGTCCTGATAGGCGGTGACCAGCGGCTGGGTTGCCGGGTCCTTCTCAATGGCACCGACATCCTGCAATCCGTTCAGGGCGGTGTAGACAAATCCCAGAGCAGTTGCCCGCTCCTTGGCCTTGGCTTCCGCTGCGGCGGCGTCCTTCGGCGCGTTACCATTGGCACCTCGCAAACCGCTGAGGAACTCGGTGAAGGATGAGACCTGGCGGTCAAAAGCGGACTTTTGCGAGGCCGCCATCACCTCCGGAGCAATCTGTGCGGCCACAGATTCCTCCGGAGCGAGTTTGCCAGGGGTGGCGGTGGCCCCAAGTGGGCTGAATGGCAGGTGGTTGCCCGAACCAAGGAGCGCGGCCGTGGCGGCCTGCTTCACCCGACGGAACCGGGCAATCGCATCGGGACCGGCCGCGACAATCGCGACAGCGGAGGCATGTTGGTTGGCTTGTCCCAATCCCACCACACCCACCACCAGTTCCGGGGTGATTTTTTCCAATGCATTACCGGTTTTCTGGTAAGCGGCATCGTGGCGTTTTTGCTCGAAAGGGGCGATTTTCGCCGCCAGGTCGCGGCGGTCGATGTTGCCCAGTTGCGGATCCAGCCAGATCCACGGCCCAAGTCCGGGAAGCGAATCATCCGTGAGAACCGGCAAGCCAGAAGAACTGGAGTCGCTCCATGTGTAAAGCCCCATGGCAGAAGCCGCCGCACCACCCGCTGCTGACTGGACCATCACCTGGGCCGGAGCCCAAACGCGCAGCGCCTGAAGCATTGGCAGTTGGGCCTTCACCAGGGGGGAGTCCTCCCGGGCAGCCGCCCAGGAAAGCTTGTACATCTGAGGCGTCTTGAAGCCCGGGAAGGCCGAGCCGGGCGCGGGCTCCAGATCCTTGTACCGGTCGAAGAAATCCTGAACTTCCTTGTCCGAGACGGTCTGGCCCTTTGGGTCCACCGGGGGAATGGGCAAGGGTTGCACCACCGCTGCCACCCGGGTCAGGTTGCGCTCATAAAACCGGTGGAATTCCTCGGGAGTGGGGGTGAGGGTGGTGGCCGGCACACCCCCGGCCCCGCCTCCCATCATCATCTGGAACAAGCCGCTGGTGGATTGGCCCAAAACCACCTCACGGGCGAGCATGTTTGTCATCAGACTGCGGACAGCGTCCTTGAAGTCCTTGGGCTTGGCCACCCGGCGATTGAGCTGGGCAAACTGCATGGCGGTTTTCAGGTAGGGCAGTTCCTCGAAACTCATACCCTCAGGCCAAGGATCCTTCATGCTGGGCGTTGCCAATTCTTCATTGAAAATCTTCCGCATCGCCGCATCATCCAGCCGGATGCCGAGTTTTTCGGCCTGGTGGGCCCAGATCAATTGATCAACCGATTCATCGAGGGATTGCGGGGGGACGGAAAGAAAACGGGGCCGCTTGGCCTCGGATTCACGGCGCTGGCTGGCATTCAGGGTGCTGGAGTAACCGAACCTGAGGAACTCGGCCAAATTGAATTGTTCACGGACTTTTTGCACATCCGCCTTGTGAATCGTTTTGCCGTAAAGCTTTGTGACCTCGGGCCCACGGTCACCGCCGGACCCGCCTGTCAGCGTGTTGAGGATGTCACCCTGTCCGAAAGTCAGAACGAAGACGAACATGGCCACCATGGTGATGCCAGCCATGACGACCTTCGAATTCTCACGGACCATTTCCAGGGGATTGAACGCCATGTTCCGTCCTTAGATTGGTTCTGGCCAAATATCGATGGATCTTCTTTTGGAACAAGCACTTGCAACCGAAAGCCGCGCCATCCAAAAACAGACCCGATCTCTGTGTGGGATACTGCCACATCCTTGTATATGGAGGAGCTTCCCCTTGACGAGCTTGGGGGAGCCCACCATCGTGGGAGCCTATCACCACCTAGAAATCCGTCACGAAATGACGATTCTACCCGTTGTGCCGGCAATCACAACGGCAACAAGCCCCAAAGCCTGACAGGACCGGAGGATAACTTTGGCCGCTCGGAAGAAAACCAAGAACCTGGTCATCGTAGAATCACCTGCCAAGGCGAAGACTATTCAGAAGTATCTAGGGCCCGATTTCGAAGTCACGGCTAGCAAGGGCCACGTTCGTGATTTGCCGAAGAGTCGATTTGGTATCGATATCGAAAATAATTGGTCACCAACATATCGACCCCTGCAAGATCGAATATCAGTCCTAGATTCACTTAAAAAACTTGCTAAAAATGCAAAAACTGTATATCTAGCCCCCGACCCCGACCGCGAGGGGGAAGCAATTGCCTGGCACTTGAAGGAGGCACTGGCCCTTTCAGACGACCAGGTCAAGCGGGTCACCTTCAACGAAATCACCAAAAAGGCGGTGCAGGCGGCCTTCGAGCATCCGCGCGAAATCGACATGGACCGCGTTCAGGCCCAGGAAGCCCGCCGCTTCCTGGATCGCGTGGTGGGTTACAACCTCAGTCCGCTTTTGAGCCGCAAACTGGCCCGCCAGCTTTCGGCGGGCAGGGTGCAATCCGTCGCGGTCCGATTGATTGTGGACCGTGAACGGGAAATCGCTGCCTTCAAGCCCGAGGAGTACTGGAAGGTCGTCGCCCTGGTCTGCTCCGAGGGCACGGTGGATCGGGCCCTTATCGGCCCCCAAACCGTCCGGATCACCGAGGCCCTCGCCGAAAAGCCGAAGCGGGGCAGGAAGAAGGCCTCCACGGATGAAGGTGGTGAGGAAGGTGATTTCACCGCCGACACGATTCCCTCCGGTTCCTTCCAGGCGGAATTGGTGAACTGGAAGGGGGAAAAGTTCGCGGCCGACAACCGTGCCATAGTCAACGAGGTGGTTTCAGGACTTTCCGGCGTGAACTGGATCATCCAGTCCCTGGAGGAAAAGGAAAAAGCCAACCGCCCCTCGCCCCCGTTCACCACCTCCACCCTGCAACAGCAGGCATCCTTGCGGATGGGATATTCCGCCAGCCGGACCATGCGCACTGCCCAAAGGCTGTACGAGGGTGTGGAAATGGGTTCGGAGGGGCAGGTGGCCCTCATCACCTACATGCGTACCGACAGCACCCGGGTTTCTTCCGACGCCTTGCAGGCGGTGCGCGCCAAAATCCTTTCGGATTTCGGCCCCACCTACCTGCCGGACAAGCCGAACCTGTACGAATCGGGCAAAAGTGCCCAGGAAGCCCACGAGGCCATCCGGCCCACAGATTTGCGGTACACACCCGAAATGGTTTCCAGGGTGCTCCCCTCCGAGCAGGCCCGTTTGTACACGCTGATTTACAACCGGTTCCTGGCCAGCCAGATGAAGCCGGCCATCACCAGCGTGACAACGGTGGAAATCAAGGCTGGGGACGCCCTTTTCCGCGCCTCGGGCAGCATCCTTCGTTTCGACGGCTACCGGCGCGTCATGCCCGTGGGCAAGAAGGACGACGAACCGCAGTTGCCCGCCCTGAACAAGGGGCAGGGGCTCGATCTGCTGCGCCTGGGCGGAAGCCAGCATTTCACCCAGCCGCCCCCACGTTTCAACGAGGCCAGTCTGGTGAAAACCCTGGAAAAGGAGGGCATCGGGCGTCCCAGCACCTACGCGTCCATCATCTCCAAAATCCAGGAGCGCGGATATGTGGAACAGCAGGACCGCCGCTTCCACGCCACCCAGATCGGCATGGATGTGGTGGACATGCTGGTCGAGCATTTCAGCCGGGTCATGGATCTGAATTTCACCAGCCACATGGAAACCGAACTCGACCGGATCGAGACGGACCATATTCCCCGCAACGCGGTGCTCGACGAGTTTTACGGCCCCTTCAAAGAGAACCTGAACGAGGCCTCCGAGAAACTGGGCGCCAGCGAGAAGTGCCCCAAATGCGGCAAGCCTATCCAGGAACGCTTCAGCCGGCGCGGCCGCTTCTTCGGATGCTCCGGCTACCCCGAATGCGACTACATCAAACGGCCCGAAGGCGAGGCTGAGCGCAAACCGGCCGAGGTGACTGAACACGCCTGCCCGACCTGCTCCAAGCCCATGCTGAAGCGGTTCGGAAAGGGAGGTCCGTTTCTGGGTTGCTCCGGTTACCCGGAATGCAAGACAACCATGAACCTGACCGAGGAGGGCGGTCCGGTCATCTCCAGTAAACCCACCGAGCACCAGTGTGACAAATGCTCGTCGCCGATGGTCCTGCGCACAGGCAAGCGCGGGCCCTTCCTTGCCTGCTCGGCTTATCCCAAATGTCGCCACGCCGTGGATGTGGACGCGGACGGCAACCCAAAAAAGCCGGTCGATCTGGGTATTGCCTGCGAGAAATGCGGCGCATCCATGGCAATCAAACGGGGTCCGCGCGGGCCGTTCCTGGGCTGCACCGCTTATCCCAAATGCCGGGGAACCAAGCAGATCACGCCGCAGATTCGCGAGCAGTTGGGCGACAAACTGCCCCCGGCCCCGGTAAAGGCACCGGTTCCGGCCGTGGAAGTGAACCAGAAATGCCCCAAATGCGAGGCACCAATGAAGCTGCGGTCGGGCGCCAAAGGCTTCTTCCTGGGCTGCACCAAATACCCGAAATGCCGGGGAGTCATGGAACCGCCCGAGGAACTAAAGGAGCAGATCCAGGCAGCCCAGGACGCCGAAGCCAAATCCTGAAACCTGGACCACACTTTCATCCAGCCGGGTCCCAATGGGCCCGGCTGGTTTCATTTTGGGCACCAAATTAGTCTTTCCTGCAAAACCCTGAAAGAGCTTTGGAAGCAGGGTGAATCGTTTGAAATGAAAGGTTAGGATTTGCAAGTCGGGAGCGGGAATATCCGTCTGTACGCCCTGAAGGCTTGCAAAA
>Ga0169931_10000596_pt1 | contig 59888 bp, 51 predicted proteins | sample Kivu_15m_20L_FD_129675 | JGI IMG/M metagenome (GOLD analysis project Ga0169931, IMG submission 129675) | Freshwater microbial communities from Lake Kivu, Western Province, Rwanda to study Microbial Dark Matter (Phase II) - Kivu_15m_20L... | ecosystem: Environmental > Aquatic > Freshwater > Lake...
CCGACAAGCAGACCTCGCGTCAGAGCTCCGGACAGAAAGCCGACGGTCAGCTCCCCCGCGGAAAGCGGCGGCATCAGAAAATCGACCGCATTGCCCTGAACCTTGGCAATAATGAGCGAGGATGAGGTATTGGCGAAAGCATTGTTGAGGATCGCCATCATAACAATCCCGGGGGCCAGAAACGTCTCAAAGGTAACGCCGCCGACCTGTCCGGCCTGGGAGAAGGCCAGCTTAAAAACGAAGAGCATCAGCAGGCTTGAGACGACCGGCGCAAAAAGGGTCTGCATCCCCACTTTCCAGAAGCGACGCGTCTCACGCAGGCAAAGCGTCCAGAGACCGAGCCAGTTGACCACCCCATAGCGCCGGGGGCCAAGGGGAGGCTCCAAGGGAGCCGGATGCGAGGGGGCGGAGATCTCAGGCATGCGCCTGTTTACGCCTCCTGCGCCGCGAGGCCATGGAAAACTTAGCCAGGGACGCCCCACGCTGAAGGGGACGCAGCTGGCCTGTGTACAACCCCAAAATATTGATTAACCTGTTGAGAAGCGCCCCTGCATATTGCGAAGATCGAGCCCGAAGCTACTATTCCTTGAAATTGGGAACGGGGCAGGCGCGCGGGCTGTCTATATCTAGTGTCTCGCGTGATTCCAAAGGCTGTGGAGACAGGTTTCATGGGCTGGACCGAAGAACGCGTTGCAGAGCTGAAGAAACTCTGGGCCGAAGGCCACAGCGCAAGCCAGATCGCCAAGCGCCTCGGCGCTGTCACCCGCAACGCCGTCATCGGTAAGGTGCATCGCCTCGGCCTCTCGGGTCGGGCGACCCCATCGCGACCCGTAAAGAGACCGCCACGGCTCGCGCGTCCCAAACCGCAGCAGACGCCGCGCCAGACCACCGCCGCATCCCGGCCAACGACGAACCTGGTCGCGCGAACCGAGCCCAGCCAACCCCAGATCGCAGAACAGGAAGCAAGAATCGAACCTCAGCGCCTGCCGAACGGGGACATGGTGACGGTGCTGACTGTCAAGGATTCCATGTGCAAATGGCCCATTGGCGACCCGGCGGATAACAATTTCGGCTTTTGTGGGCATGCGAGTTCGGAAGGCTCCCCCTATTGCGCCGAGCACGCCCGTGTCGCCTTCCAGCCCGCCAAGAAGCGCGAAAGACGCGCCCGGGAGTTCGACTACATCCAGCGTCTGGCGGGCTGAGCCAGCGCTAACCGCTTCTACCCGCGACGGCGCCGCCCCGGGGTCCGAAAGGATGACGGGGCGGTTTCGCGTCTGAAGCCTGCGCAGCATGGCGAAGATCGGCTGTCATAGGGCATACCCCTCGCCTGCTCCGATGTCCTGAATGATCCCCTCAGGCGCTTCAGAACAGAACCAACTCCCGATCGGAAGGGCGACCGGTCGGTTGAACGCCAGCTTCTGACGCATACGTCCGCCGATCAGATCAGGCGCGAGCGCCGACCACCGCACATTCTCCCACAGCACCGCCCCTCATGGCGCCAGCCCTCAGGGCCGGCGTTTCAGGCGCCACGCTATTTTGCAACCAGATCCTTCTGGAGGGTCTTCATACACAGCAGGAAGAAGACGGCGCTGAGTGCATAAACGAGTGATGTAATGACCAGAGAGTTTTGCAGAGCCGAGGCGTCAGCCGCGGCGCAGAAAGCACGCTGGTCAGGTATCAGCTGATTGATCGCCGCCCCCTTGCAGGATGAGCGCGCAAGCTCCTCCATACCGGGCGTCGCCGCCGCCTGCAGAGCATAAAGAATGTCGCTGAGCGCACCGATAAACAGCGGACCCAGTCCATAGCCGACCAGGTTAATCACAAACAGAAGTATAGCTGTCGCCGTCGCGCGTGTGCGCATACCCACCACACCCTGACCAATTGTATACTGCGCGGCAAGATAGCCATACTTGATGGCGGCTCCCACGCAGATACCGAAGAGCGCGACCCATTTATCCGTCGCGCTGAACCCGAGATAGTAAAAAGGAACGCAGGCCAGCAGGCCCGTTGCGGGCAGCCAGGCGATTGCATTGGGATAGCGTCTGGCCAGCTTCTCAGCGAGCCAGCCGGTCATGAAAACACCCACGGAACCAGCAAGGGCGGACGGCACGTTGATGAACAGCGTCACATCCGTCTGCGTCATCATATGTGTGCGTACAAAGAAGGATGTCTGAAACGTCGTGATGCCGTAGCCGCAGAATGCGGCCAGCGTCGCGCCGGTCGTCATCAGCCAGAATGTCGGCTTGGAGCCAAGTTCGCGCAGCGCCTCGGCGAAAGTCGCGCGCTTTGCACGCACCACGCCCGGCGGATCTGAATATCCGCGAGGCGGCTCCTTGACCGTCAGCATGAACCCGATGGCCATGAAAACGCCGACGACGCCAATAAGGACAAAGGACGACCGCCAGCCCATCGAGACGCCAAATTCACGTACCTCCAGCAACTGAGGTGCGGCCGCGATCACATCCGGGCTCAGGCGGGAGAAGGCGTTGATCTGCGCATCGGTGAGGGAACCCAGGGCCGCCAGCTGATCAGCGCTCAGACCCTGCAGCTGCGACAGGGCGCTTGCTTTGACCCCCTGTAGCATCGCGAGCTGGTCGGCTGTCAGCGAGGTCAGCCCTGCGAACGTATCGAGCGAGAGACGCCAGACCGGATCGAGCAGCCTGAAAGTGTCATACTGGAAGGCCAGGCCCTGAGCGACTGCTTCTGAATTGGTGAAGAAGACGCGGAACATTTCGTTCACGGGGCCGCCGATCAGGTTTGCCGAGAGGCCTCCCAGAGTAACGCCCATTGCATAATACCCCAGCGCCGTCGAACGGCGCTTCGGTGGGTAGTAGTCGGCAATCAGGGAGTTTGCCGGCGGCGTACATCCCGCCTCTCCAACCCCGACGAGGACGCGGAAAAAGCAGAGCAGAACGAACCCGGAAATCATCCCGAAGCCGAGATCAACGTCATAGGCAAGACCGCACAGCGCCGTTGCCGCCGACCACAGGGCGATACAGACGGACATGATGATCACGCGGTTGCCCGTCTCGGCATAGCGGGCAAGGGGGATGCCGACGAATGCATAGAAGATAGCGAAGGCCGGGCCTGTCAGCAGTCCGAACCAGAAGTCGGTGATGCCAAACTCATGCATAACCGGCTCTGACACGACCCCGAGGAGCGAACGGTCGAGAAAGTTCAGGATGTAAATGATGAGCAGCGCGTTGAGCACGTAACTACGATAGGCCCGGGTCCCAAAGCCAGTCATGTGACCCTGACCGCTCTGGGCCTGCTCACCCGCGGCTGGGGCGACGGCGTGCGTACTCATCTGCTCTCTCCCTGCCGCCTCTCTCATCAAAAAGATAACCGGAGGCGAAGCGCAAATGCTTAAGACATTCCTCGGTCCGGTCCACCGGGAACCGCCCTTACTGCACAGTCCTGCAGTTAACAACGACGTCATGCTGCAACGCAAACGGCCGGGCTCAAGGAGAACCCGGCCGTGTAACGATGCGTACACTACAAGCAGGCCTCAGTGGCCGGCTATCACACAGGCTTGGCGACCATATCCTTCTTCAGCGTCAGAGAAGCGAGGAAGAAGAGCGCCGCTGCCGGGATGAAGAACAAAGTCTGGACAAGCATGGCCTGACGCAGTCCCTCTCCGTAAGCGGCTTTGCATACGTCGAGGTTTTCCGCCGCCATCGGTGCGGCCGGATCACCGCGACCTGTCACGGCCTGCAGGCATTCCGCCTGAGTGAGCAGACCCGATGCGTCAAGGGACTTGATCTGCATCCCCATGAAAGTATCCGACATGATACCGAGGAATTGCGGGCCAACGCCGTTACCGATAAGCGCGACGATGAACAGCAGGATGGCTATGGCCGTTGCGCGCGCGCGCATCGAGACAACGCCCTGACCGATCGTGTACTGGGCCCCCAGATAAGCGTAGTGGAAGACAGCGCCTACGCCCCAGACAACCAGCTGAGCAGGTCCCGGCGTCATGTAGAACCCGTAGGCATACAAGGGCACGCAGACAACGAGGCCAATCGCTGGCACCCAGGCAACCGAGGTTACGTATCGGGAACTGAGCAGCTGCGTGATGTATCCGCCGAGGAAAGTTCCGACCGCCGAAACAAGGGCCAGTGGGACGCCATAGGACAGCGCGAATTCTCCGGGACCCATGCCGTGCAGACGGTTCATCATAGGGGCCTGGAAACCAAAGTGACCATAGCCGACAAAGGCGACCAGCGCCGCGCCCACCGACATTGTCCAGAAGGTCGGCTTTGAGCCAAGTTCCTTCAGCGTCTCAACGACATTAGCCTTCGCCACTTTCGGCGTGCCGGGCGGGTCTGAAAAACCGCGCGGCGGCTCCTTCACCGTAAGAAGGACGAGAATGGCCACGAGGACGCCTGGAAGGCCGAGCGCGATGAAAGCGAAGCGCCAACCGAAGTTATCACCCCAGCCAAGCTGCTCATGGATGTCCGGCAGACCGACGGAGGCAAAAAAGCTGACGACGGCCTCATCGCTGAGCTGCCCGATCGGACCGCCGAATCCATTGGCAAGCGCCGTTCCGATTGTGACGCCCATCGCAAAGATACCGAGTGCATTTGCACGGCTCTTCGGCTTGAAATAGTCAGCAATAATGGAATTCGAGGGAGGCGTGCCGCCCGCCTCTCCGATCGCCACACCAATTCGGGCTATCAACAGGAAGACAAAGCTCGTGGCGAAGCCGCAGAGCGCCGTCATCAGCGACCAGACGGCGATACATATCGCCATGATGATGACGCGATTAAACCGATCGGCAAGCATGGCGATCGGAATGCCCATCAGCGCATAGAAGATCGCAAAGGGCGGCCCGTTGAGGAAGCCGTACTGCGTATCGTTGAGACCGAATTCACGTATGACCGGCTGAGCGACCACCCCAAGAAGGCTGCGATCGATAAAATTCAGCATGTAAACGAAGGTCAGGCACAGCAGCACATACATACGATATGCTGGTGATCCGAAACTCTGCCCTCCGGCAGGAGCTTCGCCCGCCGGGGTTGCTGGTGCTATCGCCAATTCTCGTCCTCCCTCTGGGTCCGCTGGCGCAGACCTCTCTGACTTTAACCTAGCTCAGGCGCCCGTAAGGGCAAGCCAGATAAGGGATAATCGCGCATCCACAGATGCCGCAGCGCAGCAATCGCGATCGGAGCTCCCGGTGTAGGCGGCCGGCGCTGGCGGGAAAACCTGTCGGCCCGGCCGGGGGCGTCGTTATAGCAGGTCTGGGAAACCCGGCTGCTGTGATGATGACGTCGCCAGTGCAGCGCCGGGCTGGCGAAAGGATGCTGAGCGGCCCGGTCAGTCCCCGCTTTCACCGGCGGTGTGGGGCGTATGCAGGCCGACGGGTGAGGCCGTGAAGATCTCATACCCCGTCTCGGTGACGCCCACAGAGTGCTCATACTGGGCCGACAATGCGCGGTCACGGGTCTTCGCGGTCCAGCCATCCGACATGAGCGAGACGTCCCGTCGTCCCAGATTGATCATCGGCTCGACCGTAAAGATCATCCCCGGGCGCAGCTCATCACCCTGCCCGGCCCGGCCGAAGTGAAGAATATTGGGTGAATCGTGAAACACGCGACCAAGGCCATGACCACAAAAAGCGTCGACAACCGAATAACGCTGCCGTTCGGCATGTTCCTGAATAGCCGCTCCAAGATCGCCAAGCCGGGCGCCGGGCTTTATCGCCTCAATGCCCTTCATCATGCACTCATACGTGACATCCATCAGCCGGGAGGCTTTACGTTTGACGGGGCCGACTGCGTACATGCGCGAGGTATCGCCATGCCAGCCATCGACGATGACGGTTACATCGATATTGACAATGTCACCTGGCTTGAGGACCCGCTGCGGGCTTGGAACGCCATGACACACAACCTCATTGATCGAGGTGCATACCGTATGGCGATAGCCCTTGTAGTAGAGGCAGGCCGGGAGGCCCCCGCCCTCGAGCACGAAGGTTCGGGCCAGCTCGTCCAGGCGTCCCGTCGTCACGCCCGGCTGCACGTGCGGGGCGAGCATATCAAGGCATTCGGCCGCCAGCCGGCCGGCCCTGCGCATGCCAGCAAAGGCCTCCGGCCCATGCAGCTTGATGGCGCTGGTGTAGCGTGCAGGCGCCTTGATGGCCTCTATATAACCCATCATTCCGGGCACATCCTCTGAAGCGGACAGCTTGCTAGCACGTTGAGCGGGGGACTGCGAAGGTCTGCGCCTGTCGCGGGACCGGGCGGCTAGTTCAGCTTGGCGCGGCGGCGAGGCGGCTCTGGCGCCAGAGACTTTGGCAATGGCAGCGCCGGCACGCCCTCCTCGAGAAGCTCTCTGGCCTCCTCAGAGGTCACCTCGCCCCAGACGGGCCGGTGCTCAGCTTCCCCGTAATACATGGCGCGCGCCTCACTGGCGAAACTGTCACCCACATAATCATGAGTTGAGGCGATATGCTGGCGGATCTCGTGAGCAACCCTGGCGGCGGCAACCTCCGGGGGAACCGCTTTTTCCGATGACCTGACCATCGGAGCCATAATCTGCTTGCGTACCTTGCTCGAGCCGCACACGGGACACTCTACCAGGCCACGCTTTCGCTGCCGGTCATAGGCGCCCGAATCGGAGAACCAAGCGTCGAAATCATGGTCCGCTTCGCAAGCCAGAGAATAGCGGATCACCTCTGTGCCTCCCTCAGACCGCAGCTGGCTCGGCGAGCATTGGATCGAGTTTGCCCTTATCGTTCAGCTCATGCAGATCGTCACATCCGCCTACCGACCGGTCATTAATAAAGATCTGGGGGTATGTCGAACCGCCCCCGCTGCGCCGGATCATCTCCCGACGCCTGTCGGCATCATCGCCTGCCCGATACTCAATGACGGCGACGCCTTTAGCTGCCAGCAGGGCCTTGGCCCGCGTGCAATAACCGCAGAAATCTCTGGTATAGATCTCTACCCGAGCCGGCACAGGCACTCTCCCGATCATTCCTAAATGCGACGGCGGACACGAACCGCGACAGGCTAAGGCCATTTCGCCGACGCAATCCGCACAGTCTTCGGTCCTCGTCTTTCATATGGGAACGGGCGGGGCCCACGCAACGCCGATGGACGGCGCACGGCGTCTCGCGGGCAGGTCGTCATCCCTGCGGACTGCACCCGCAAGCCCTCCCCGCCCGCTGCGGCGAGCGCTGCCCGGTAAAGACGCAAGACCCCAGACGTTTGGCGGACCTGAGGGTCGCATATACCACTCATCGCATGTGGTTTTTCCCATTCAGGCGCGCCCCGCAGGCAGGGCGAGGCTGTTCTTACTCCGGCCCCGATATGGGTATTGAAGGTCCTGTGATGACACCGCCGCCTCCCTCCTTCGTTCAGCCTCGCGCTCCGGACCCGATGCGGATTTTCAACCGCACCCTTCACGCGCGCCGGCGCGGACGCGCCGCCCGGCGCTTTAGCGACTTCTCATTTCTTAAGCAGATTGCAGCCGAGGACTTTGTATCCCGGCTTGGCGCCATAAACCGGCGTTTTGAACGGGTGCTCGACCTGGGCGCCCATGACGGCCTGCTAAGGCGTACACTCCGAAACGACGCAATCGTCGGCCCGCGTCTCGGCTCCATTGTGACCGCCGATATGTCCTGCGCCTTCGGACCCGATGTTGTGGTCGACGAAGAGCGACTGCCTTTTGCTGACGCATCATTCGATCTTGTCGTTTCCGCGCTCTCGCTTCATTGGGTCAATGACCTTCCTGGCGCCCTGATACAGATCCGTCGTATCCTTAAACCCGATGGTCTTTTCATCGGTACGGTGCTCGGCGGTCGCACGCTGAGTGAGCTCAGGCAGGCGCTCCTGTCAGCCGAGGAGGAGGTTCGCGGCGGAGCGGCCAATCGCATTTCCCCTTTTCTTGACGTGATAGACGGCGCAGGCCTTCTGCAGCGAACCGGCTTCGCCATGCCCGTGGCCGACAACGATGCCCGAACGGTCCGATACGGGCACCCGCTGCGTCTGCTTCAGGATATCAGGGGAATGGGGGAAACAGCGGCATTTGCCGACGCCGCAGCGCCTGCGCTGACGCGGCAGATCCTTCTGCGCATGGTGTCAGTTTATGCTGGCCGATTTTCGGATGAGGACGGCCGGGTGCGGGCGACATTCGAATTTGTAACACTGTCCGGCTGGGCGCCCTCGCCAGACCAACCCAAGCCCAGACGCCCGGGCAGTGCGACAATACGGTTGTCAGACGCGCTTGGCGTCAAAGAATACGATGCCGGGGAGAAGGCCGGTTAGGTAACGATCAGGGAGCTGCTTCAAATCCTGCTTCGGCGGCATTGAACGACGCATTGGCGCTCGCTCCTATCGCGGACGCTCCTCCAAAGATCACCATAGTGATGATACAGGCTATGAGACAGTACTCGATCAAGGTGGCGCCGGAGCGGTCCTTGAGGAAACTGAAAATGCTGGGGCGTTTGCTCATGGGTTTCTGGCCTTCGACCAGTCGATGAATGTCTTAAAGAGAGGCAGATCAGCCGCTGGCGCAGGATAGCTATGTAGGTCCGAGGGACCCACCCAGGCGAGGGACTGCCTCTCCCGGGATGCTGGCTCACCCTGCCATGAACGGATAAGAAAAACCGGCATTAACAGGTGAAAAGCGTCATAAGCGTGCGAGGCGAACGCGAATGGGGTCATGTCAGCTTCACTCACAGAAAGACCCAGTTCCTCGATCAGTTCACGCGACAGCGCGCCCTCAGGGCTTTCCCCCGGTTCAACCTTACCGCCCGGCAGCTCCCAGAGTCCCGCCATTGTTTTTCCTTCGGGCCGCTGCGCCAGAAGAAGGCGTCCATCGCCCCTTACCAGCGCCGCCGCCGACACGATCATCAGCGTCCGCATCGTGTTTGTCTCATAACCGGGTGTGTTCAGAGTATAGAACGGAGATCAACTTCGGTAGGCGCCGTTTATTTTTACGTAACCATCCGTGAGGTCGCAGGTCCACACACGCGCACGCCCCTCGCCCAGCCCCAGAGCGACGCGGATAAAAACCTCACGACCGGCGACCGCCCGTGTTGCTTCTGCTTCCGAGTAGGACGGGGCGCGGGCGCCATCGCGGGCGATCAGATGATCCCCGAACCAGAGGCTGAGCCTGTCACGGTCAACGCTCTCCGCCGTCTTGCCGACGGCCATGATAACGCGACCCCAATTCGCATCACCCGCTGCGATTGCGGTCTTGACCAGAGGAGAGTTTGCGATGGAACAGGCGATTACTTTAGCCGACGCGTCGGTCACAGCACCCTCAACTGTGATCTCTATGATCTTAGATGCACCCTCACCGTCGCGTACGATCTGGGTGGCAAGATCTTCCAGAACGCGATGGGCGGCTGTCACAAAATCTTTGAGACGCGGGTCATCGGGATCCTCAATACGCTCACCGCCGGCCGCGCCCGTAGCGAAAAAAAGAAGCGTATCAGATGTAGACGTATCAGAATCCACTGTGATGCAGTTGTAGGTCAGATCCCCCAGGCGGGAGATAAGCGACTGGCATACGTGAGGCGCAAGCGCCGCATCGGTAAAGACATAATTCAGGGTTGTCGCCATGTTCGGCTGGATCATGCCCGAACCCTTTGCGATCCCCACAATCGACACCTGACGACCATTGAGCGTCACGACGGCGCCAGCAGCTTTGGCAAACGTATCTGTGGTGCGAATGCAGCTGGCGATCTTCTGCCAGTCGGGTGAGCCCAGCCGATCCCACATCTCTTCAAGCCCGCCAGCGACGAGCTGGGCCGGCAATGGCTCTCCGATAACGCCAGTGGCTGAAACGAAAACCTCATGCACGCCACAACCTGACATCTTCTGAGCCGAGGCGATTGTCGCAGCGTTCTTTGATACTCCGGCAGCGCCAGTGAACGCATTGGAATTGCCGGTATTCACGACGAGTACGCGGGCTCTGCCGCCACCCGCTCCAAGGGCGGCGCGGCACCGGTCGATGTCGTCAGAGCGCGTCGAGGAGGTCGTGAAAATTCCTCCCACTGATGCGCCATAGGGGAAATGTACGACGAGAAGGTCGTCCCGCACCTTTCCTTTGTAAAGGCCAAGCGAATGCGTCATCGCCTCCATGCCATGGACCTGCGGAAGCAGGGGGAAGTGGGCTGGAGCAAGCGGAGAAACAGGCAGATCAGAAGCAGTGGCCACGTCGGAAACCCCTATGGCGGTGCAGAGGCGCTGGGAGATGAGGATTGCTCGCGCGTCTCAGAGGCTGCGCCGCCTGCTGCTGCAGGCATCGCCGGAACGGCTGCATCGGCGGCTGGCTCAGGAGCCGGCGGCGGTGTTTCGCTGACCGCCGCAGGGCGCGTGCCGACGGGTGTATCGCGTTTGACGATAGCGGCTGTGGCGCGCAGTTCTTTCATTATCTCTTCGAGCTGCTGGGCCTTGAGGTATCGCTCGATGCGCTCCCTCAGCGCCTCCATCGATGGCGGGCGTCGCCTGCGGACCTCCTCTACCTTGACGATATGCCAGCCGTCTGCGTCCTGAAACGGGCGAGAGATTGCGCCTGCAGGCACCTCACGGATAACGCGGGCAAACTCCGGGGTCGCATCCTCCTCCGTGAGATAGCCCAGATCTCCTCCATCCATGCGCGTAACTTCGTCGATCGACCGCCGCGCCGCCGTCACTGCGAAATCAGCTCCTGCACGGATATCGGCGGCGATGCTGTCGATCTCGCTGCGCGTGGCGGCGAGGATATGGCGCAGACGCGCCTCGTTCTCCATCTGCTGCTCCAGCAGTGTCACCTGAGTTTCATACATCCGCCTGACCGCAGCCTCGTCAATCCGTTCAGCGGCGATCGCCTCAAGGAGAATGTTACCAAGAATGTTGTCACGCGCCGTCTCGAGGCGATGGCGCGCTTCGGGGTCCTGATCGAGCCCTCTGGCGATTGCCTCCATAGACATCAGCTTCACGTCGATAAGCTGATCGAGGATCTCATTGAATTCCGTGCTGGAAGGCTCCAGCTTTTCTCCCCGGCTGATGACGCCCTTCATCAGGGCCTCCATCTCGACATCCGCGACATAGATAATCTGGCCATTGACCGAGGCGGCCTCGGAGGAGGCCTCGAGGGCGATACTTTCCCTGACGGGAGCCACCTCTCCGCCGCAGGCCGCCAGGGTCAGGCAGAGTCCCGCGAGTAGGGTGCGGCGCAACCCATTTTGTGTCCCAAAAGCCATCCTGAGGCCCCTCAAGCTGCTTCAGCTGCGATTAGCGGGCGGGTATGCCAGCGACGGGCTAAGGCTTGGATTGACACTGTGATGGCTGGTCCTTACGTCTCGTCAAGGCTCAAGTCGAGGACGTTGTGGAAGCCGCCGCTGCGTTCAGGACGTGACACGGGTGAAGCCGAGGCCTGATAAGCCCCCCGTATACACTTTTGTTTTAAGAGGGACCCGCGAGCAGCTCTGCTCGTGTTTGGTTGTCAGGCGGATATTCGGAATGCTTGGGATCGCCCAGAAACTGTTTGGTTCGGTCAACGAACGAAAAATCCGGCCTTTCAAATCCATCGTTCAGAGAGTTAACGCTCTGGAACCCGTTACTGAAGCCCTTTCGGACGAGGCGCTGAGACAACGGACGTGGGACTTCAAGCAGCAGGTCGCTAACGGAGCGAAGCTCGACGATATCCTTCCCGAAGCGTTTGCCGTCGTGAGGGAAGGCTCCAAGCGGGCTCTCGGCCTGCGGCATTTCGACGTCCAGCTCATCGGCGGCATGGTCCTCCACAGGGGGGGGATCGCGGAGATGCGGACGGGTGAAGGCAAGACACTCGTGGCGACAGCTCCGGTCTACCTGAACGCCCTGGAAGGCAGAGGCGTGCATGTCGTGACCGTGAACGACTACCTGGCGAGCCGCGACGCTGAGTGGATGGGCCGGGTCTATCGCTTTCTCGGCCTGTCGGTTGGAAAGATCGTGCATGGGCTTGATGACGCCCAGCGGCGAGCCTCTTACGCCTGCGACGTCACCTATGGGACAAATAACGAGTTCGGGTTCGACTATCTGCGCGACAATATGAAGTATTCCCTGGCCGACATGGTCCAGCGTGGACACCGCTTCGCCATCGTCGACGAGGTCGACTCCATTCTGGTGGATGAGAGCCGCACACCGCTCATCATTTCAGGCCCGACAGACGACCGCTCGGAGCTGTATCAGGCCATCGATCGCATCATTCCGCTTCTGGAGAAGGACGATTATACGCTCGACGAAAAACAGCGCTCCGTTGTCTACTCTGAAACAGGCAACGAGAAGATAGAAGAACTGATGACGCAGTACGGGATCCTGCAGGGGTCCCTTTACGAACCGGCCAACATTTCCCTTGTGCATCATGCCAACCAGGCGCTGCGCGCCCACAAGCTGTTTCAGCGCGACAAGGACTACATTGTCAAAAACGGCGAAGTGGTTCTGATTGATGAGTTCACCGGCCGCATGATGACCGGTCGCCGCCTGTCAGAAGGGCTGCATCAGGCCATCGAGGCTAAGGAGAACACGCGGGTCCAGCCCGAGAACCAGACCCTCGCATCCATCACTTTTCAGAACTACTTTCGTCTCTACGACAAACTTGCTGGCATGACCGGCACCGCTTCCACCGAGGCGCAGGAGTTTCAGGACATATACAAACTGGAAGTCACCGAGATACCGACAAACCGACCGGTTAAGCGCATCGACGAAGACGATGTTGTTTATCGTACGGCCAAGGAGAAGTACAAAGCCATCATCGTCGACATAAAAGACTGCGTGCGGCGCAAACAACCTGTGCTTGTCGGAACGGTATCAATTGAGAAATCAGAGATTCTCTCAAATCTTCTCAGCGCCGAGCGGATCGCGCATCAGGTGCTCAACGCACGGCACCATGAGCGGGAAGCGCATATCATCGCTCAGGCAGGCGTACCCGGAGCCATCACTGTCGCCACCAACATGGCCGGCCGGGGAACGGATATCCAGCTCGGCGGCAATCTGGAGATGCGGCTTGCAGAAGAAGGCGCAGCGCTGAGAGAAAAGCTCGGCAGGGACCCTACAGAGGACGAGGCCCGCGAGCTTCAGTCGAGAATTGAAGCGGATATCGCCGCCAAGAAGGCTGAGGCTCTGGAGGCCGGCGGCCTTTACGTGCTGGCGACTGAACGTCATGAGAGCCGCAGGATCGACAATCAGCTGCGCGGCCGGACGGGGCGTCAGGGCGATCCGGGCAGATCGAAATTCTACATATGCCTCGAAGACGATCTTCTGCGTATTTTCGCCGCCGAGAGACTTGACGCCATCATGCGGGGACTCGGCATCAAAGAAGATGAGGCAATCACTCACAAGTGGATGAACAAAGCGCTTGAAACGTCCCAGAAACGGGTTGAACAGCGCAACTTCGAAATCCGCAAAAACCTGCTCAAGTTCGATGATGTCACGAACGATCAGCGCAAGGCGATCTTCGAGCAGCGCATTGAGTTCATGCGCTCGGCAAATGTGAATGACACCATTACCGAGATGCGTCAGCAGCTGATCGGCGATATGTGCCAGCGCCATATGCCGGAGAAAGCTTATCAGGAGCTCTGGAACCTTAAAGAGCTCGAAGAGGAAGTCCTGGATGTACTCGGCCTCGATGCTGCATACGCCCCGGTCAAAGAATGGGCGGACGAAGAAGGCGTAGCGACACAGGAAGTCGCTGACAGGCTTCTGTCCGCCGCTGACGCATTCTACGCACGGAAATCGGCCGCTGTCGGCGAGGAGCGCATGCGCTGGCTTGAAAAGCAGATCCTGCTTCAGGCAGTCGATACGCGTTGGCGTGAGCACCTCTGGCATCTTGACCAGCTCCGGTCAGTGATACACTTGCGCGGATATGCCCAGCGTGATCCGCTGAATGAGTTCAAGAATGAAGCGTTCACGCTGTTTGAGCGCCTCCTGAGCGATCTTCGTTCGGATGTGACGCGGCTGCTCATGCGCGGTCAGTTTGTCACCGAAGCGCCTCCTGGAGCAGACGCCGGGCCCGCGCGCGGGGCTTCACCGGCCGTCGCCCGCCCAGGTCCAGCCCCGGCTCTGGCCCAGCCTCAGCCACAGGATTCCTCCGCCACCCCCGCAGCATGGGGCGCAACTCCGCGCAACGCCCCCTGCCCCTGTGGTTCAGGCAAGCGCTACAAGAATTGTCACGGTGATGTCACCTCTGCAGCGCGCGCCTGAAGCGCGACCGTCTCATGGCGTGAGCAGACCCTGAGGGTGCTGCCGGCTGCGGCGCTCTGGGGAGTTTTGGCGAGTCTCCCGCCACTTGCGGTGGGTGAAGGCGTATCAGCCCTCACGCCATTGCGCGATGGCTTCAGCACGTCCTAGGCAAGCCCCTCACGGCCGATGGCGTAAAAGCGCTCCTTGCGCTGGGCGCGCAAGTCATCGGGCTTCATTCCCTCAAGCGACTGAAGCGCCGTTTCGATTGCATCGCCAACTTTATCCATAGCGCTCTTCGGGGCTCGATGCGCGCCGCCCATGGGCTCAGGGACAACTGCATCTACAATACGGAATTTGAGCAGATCCTGGGCCGTTATCTTCATCGCTTCTGCAGTGTCCTTGGCGCGCTTGGCATCACGAAACAGGATGGATGCGGCTCCTTCGGGGGAAATAACGGAATATACGGCGTGCTCCATCATCAGGACCTTGTTTCCGGAGGCAAGCGCAACCGCCCCTCCTGAGCCGCCCTCGCCGACAATTACCGAGACCATCGGGGTGTCCAGCGTCAGACATGCCTCGATTGATCGGGCAAGCGCCTCGGCCTGGCCGCGTTCCTCTCCCCCCTTCCCCGGAAATGCCCCGGAAGTATCGACAAGCGCCACCACAGGAAGACCGAACCGCCCCGCCAGCTCCATCAGCCTCACGGCCTTGCGGTAGCCTTCAGGTTTACCCATACCAAAATTATGCCGCAGCCTCGATTGCGTATCGCGACCTTTTTCATGACCGATCAGAACGACAGGTCGGCCGCGAAGCCGCGCCAGCCCACCCATGATCGCGTCGTCATTCATGAACTTGCGGTCACCCGCCAGCTCTACAAACTCGTCAAACAGGTGGGCAACATAATCAAGAAAGTGAGGTCGCTCAGGATGGCGCGCGATCTGTGTCTTCTGCCATGCGCTTAGGTGCGTGTAGATGTGCTCAAGCTGTTTTCCAGCCTTCTCGCGGAGCCTTGCGACCTCGTCCTCCACTGCCGCTCCGCCAGCGGCTTCCAGTTCTGCGATCTTCTTTTCAAGATCGGCCAGCGGCTTTTCAAACTCAAGATAGGTGGACACAGCCATCAGCAGTCTCCTGGAGGTGCAGGGGCGACATACTCCCGCTTACCCCGCCCCCGCAAGCAGGTTGGTCGCCGGAGGCAGACCGAGATACAAAGCAGGTATAATCAGCAATTTGTCATAATAACAGGCCTGCCGCGGCTGTTCAGCACGCCAGCACCCCAGAGCAAACTCCGGCCAACAGCGAAAAATCAGGCCGATGTGATCGGACTGGTTTCGCGGGAGGATATTGCAGGGACATGCGCCCGCCGCTTGACGCCAGCGCAGGCGCAGACGCTGCTAACGTCTCCATAGGGTGAGTTCGGCTTGCCAGCGTTTCAGCTGTCAAACGGCGCCAGATCAGGATTGAATCCATTTCGACAGGAGCCGGGCGTACGTTTCCGGATCGCGCGCGGGCCACCCATGGTCGACGGGACCATGACCCTGACCGAGGACAGGGGCCCGGCGTATGGCCTCCAGGAGGAAAGCCCGGGAGAGCGCGACCGCATCGCCCAGATCGAGCCCCCGCGCCAGCGCCGCTGCAATACCGGAGGCCAGCGTACAGCCTGTACCGTGAGTCGACCGGGTCCTGATCCGCGGCCCGTCGAAAAAGCGCTCCCCTTGCGGGGTGGCGAGGACATCGACAATCGTATCGTCGGACAGATGTCCACCTTTCACCAGAGCCGCCTGGGCGCCCATCTCCAGCAGCGCTTCCGCGGCGCGGCGCTGGCCGCTGACATCATCGACTGCCTTGCCCGTCAGTATCTGCGCCTCTGGCGCATTTGGCGTCACGAGCCTGGCGCCCGGAATCAGGAGTCGCCTGACCGCATCGACTGCACCCTGCGGCAGGAGAACATCTCCGGATGTTGCAACCATTACCGGATCAACAACCCGTGGCAGCCCCGCTGCACTATCCTCAAGCGTTTCGACAATCGTCTCGACAAGGCCGGTCTCTCCCAGCATTCCGGTTTTGATCACATCAGCCCCTATATCACGGAGCACGGCCTCCATCTGCGCGCGGACGGCCCTGGGCGGGGTCGGCAGTATTCCCGACACGCCCAGCGTATTCTGAACTGTAAGGCTTGTTATGGCTGTCGCCGCATAGCCGCCCAGCGCCGTGACAACTTTGATATCAGCCTGGACACCGGCGCCGCCGCCGGAATCAGAGCCGGCCACAATCAGAACCCTTCCCTGCGCTCCGGCCGCCCTGCCTTCAGCCTGACCCTTCGTCATAAGCCTCACCTTCTGTGTCCCTGCGCCTGCCTAGCTAAGGCCGACCGTCTTGCCCATGCCCTCCTGCGCCGCAGACCTGTCAGGCACGCCTTCAGCGGGGCCCGTTCACATGTCCCCAGCCCGAGCAGCAGACGACAGAGCAGCGCCGGGGCGCGTCAGAGAAAGTTAGCGTCCGGATACGGCGGCGTTCCGGACGGAGACCAGCTCAGCGCATACAGGCCAGAGGGCCCTGGGGGATCTTGAACGGCGCAGGACAATCAAAGCGGGCGCGCCAGCCTTAAGCCCTGCGAGCCCGGCGGTCCCCTCCCCTGACGCCTCTCAGCGCGTCGTCAGAGCGACGAACACGTCTTCAAGATCAGGCTCTTCCGTCGCCAGATCGGCAATACCGACCTCAGCCTGCCGCAGCCGCACCAGCAGACCCTCAATCGACTGCTCACCGACCTTGTAAGTGATCGCCATCTGTCCGTCCTTGCGAAGGGTCGGAAGAAGGTCTGCGAGGGTTTCTGGAACCGAACTGAGCGGATCCTGAGGGCGCACGACAAGCGTTTTCTGATTCATCCGTTTGAGCAGCTCCGGGGTAGGCTCACAGGCAATGACCTCCCCGTGGTTGACGATCGCGATCCGGTCGCACATTTCCTGAGCTTCTTCGAGATAGTGCGTGGTAAGAACGATCGTCACGCCCTGAGCGTTGAGCCGGCGGACATAGTCCCACAGCTGTCGTCGCAGCTCGACATCGACGCCGGCCGTCGGTTCATCGAGAATAAGAACAGGCGGGGCATGCACCATAGCCTTTGCGACCATGAGGCGACGTTTCATCCCGCCCGACAACTGGCGGACATAGGCATGCTTTTTTTCGCCAAGACCGAGGGCGTCAAGGATCTCATCGGTCCTGCGCTCACCAGCGGGAACACCGTAAAAGCCGGCCATGAGCTCCAGGGTCTCCCGGGGCGTAAAGAAGGGATCCATGTTGATTTCCTGGGGGACCACACCGAGCGCCGCGCGCGATTCGCGGGGCGAGCGGTCGATGTCCATGCCCCAGACGGCGACAGCGCCTGATGTCTTATTCACAAGACCGGCCAGAATATTGATAAAGGTCGACTTGCCTGCACCGTTGGGACCCAGAAGGCCGAACACTGAGCCGCGCGGGATCTCAAGGTCAATGCCCTTAAGGGCCTGCTTTGCCGGCATCTTTCCCGATCCGGCATAGGTCTTGGTCAGCTGCCTTGCTGCAATGGCCAGGTCAGGCAGGCTGGTGGTCGGATCAGAAACTGCCAATGGAGCCATCCTGACTCGCTGTCCCCGACGGCCCGGCGCATTGACGGCCGGCCATCGCGCCTCCTAGTTAGAACGCAATCCGGCGCTCCGCAAATGCGCCGGGCTTTTGAGAGACAGACATGGCGCCGCCTTCCGACAAGAACATGCCGAACACCGCCGGACAGAACCTCCGTCACAGAACGTCTTCTGAACCGGGAGGGGCTGCGAATGACCCGGAGGTGAGTGTGGTGACAACAACGAAGGTATCCTGCGACGGAGGCGGCGGAGCGCTGGGTCACCCCAAGGTCTGGTACGATATGGGTGAGGCCGACCATGTCGACTGCAAGTACTGCGACCGTGTCTTCGCCCTGAGAGGCGGCAGCTATGACCCGGAAAAGAAACTGTAACTTCAGCTGTAACGCCATGAAACGGTGTTTGTTACGGTAATTCACCTGCACGCGAAGACATATCCGTCTCACCCTGCCCAGGCATAGCCCGGCCGGGCGGAGGCGCACGGCTCCCGAACGGTTGGCCGGGCGTCTGTGTGTCATGCGCAACGGGGTGAGTGATGCTGACGATCGGATGTCTGGGCCGGGCGCTTGTCTTTAGCGCCGGGGTCATGATCCAACCCTCCTAAGGCGGCGCACTCGCTCAACCGGTCACCCCCGCTTCCACCACCCCCCAGGGGGCGGCTGAAACTCAGGCGCCGGAGCGGGATGTGGTCGTTGTTTTCGGCCGCGCCGAAGAGCGCATCGGGGAGGCAAGGTCCGCCTCCGAAGGCATGGTCGGATATGCCGACCTGTCCACCCGCCCGGTCAGCCGCGCCGCCGAACTCGTGGAGGTCATACCCGGCATGATCGCCACAGAGCACTCAAACGGAGGCAAGGCGAACCAGTACTTCCTGCGGGGCCTTAATCTTCACCACGCGACCGACTTTGCTGACTTCATCTATGGCGTTCCACTTAACCAGTGGTCGCATCAGCACATGAGCGGTTATCTTGATCTGAACATGCTCATTGTCGATCTCGTTGAACGCGTCAGCTATCTGAAGGGGGTTCATTACGCTGAAAACGGCGATTACACCTCGGCTGGATCGGCATCCTTCAGGCTCTATGACCGGCTGCCACAGTCCTTCATCAAGCTCCGGGCTGGTCCGGACGCCTACGCATTGAGTACGGCTGGCTCCTGGACGGTGGGCGAGACCGATCTGCTTCTGGCGGCAACCCATGAGGGCGGCGATGGTCCATTTGATCTCAGCGCCGACCTCGACAAGACGGTCATCTACGCCAGAATGAGTCGGCCTCTGCGAGACGCCCGGCTGCGCCTAAACTTTATCGGCTATAGGAATGCCTGGACGGCAACCGATCAGATACCGTTGCGGGCGGTCGAGGCTGGAACGCTGAGCCGGTTCGGCATTATTGACCCCGGAAACGGCGGCGACACGTCTCGTTACATTCTGTCCGCCGGACTAGAATGGAACGACGCCAGCCTGATCGCCTACGCTCAGACATCCCACCTCGATCTGTTTCACAATTTCACCTACTTTACCGATCCGCTCAACGGCGACCAGACCGAGCAGACCGAGGATCGCCTCGCCGCCGGCTTTCGTGGTGAACTTCAGGGCAGGTTTGACATCCTCGGCGTCAGGACGGAGACGCGCCTTGGCGCTGATGCGCATATCGACTGGATCAGACAGAGCGGGCTTTACAGGACGACGAACCGCATTCGCACCTCCGCGATCGCTAGCAACAGGGTCGATGTTATGCTCGCCGATGTGTGGGCAGACGCAACGTTTTACTGGACTGAACGACTGCGCAGCACCGCAGGCCTGCGGGCTGACTATGTGACAGGGTCAGTCAAGGGGCTTACTCCGGCGAATGAAGGCGATGCATCGGGTCTTATATGGAGCCCGAAACTGAGTATCGCCTATCGTCTCAGTGAGGATCTTGAGATCTATGCGGGGGGCGGATCTGGTTTTCATACCAACAATATCGTCGGGGTTGTGCAGACACGCGATCCGCTGACAGGCGAAGAGACTGACCCGGCCACACTATTTGCGGAAAGCCGCGGCGGCGAGATCGGACTCCGCTGGGAGCCGGCCGCTGATCTTAACGTTACAGCTTCGGCCTTCGCTCTCGACTTCGACAGCGAGCTCATCTACCTCGGCGACTCCGGTATCTCAGAGCCATCCGACCCGACGCGGCGGCGCGGGATCGAACTGTCCGCGTTCTGGCGCCCCTTCGAAGGTCTTGCCATCGACGCATCCTACGCCGTGTCGCACACGCGCTTCCGGACGGCTGTTCCCGGCTTCGATCGCGTGCCCAATACGATCGAGGGTGTTGCAGCCGCAGGACTGACATGGCTGCCAGGAGATGGCTGGGAAGCGGCGATCAGGGTACGCTATCTGGGCCCTGGTCCGCTCGTGGAAGATAATTCAGTGAGGTCGCCGGCGACAACGCTTGTGAACGCGGGCGTCTCTAAACAGATAGGGACCGTCAAGGTTGGATTTGAAGTCCTCAACCTTTTCGACGTCGATGCCTACGACATGGTTTATGTCTACGAGAGCCGTCTGCGAACTGAAAGTGCGGCAGTCGCCGACATTCACTTCCACCCCGCGCGCCCGCTCACCGCCGCCCTGTCGCTGACAACTGGTTTCTGATCCTTTGACGGGAGCTGCAGCGTCGCTAAACACCTATCGGGCGAGTATTCCGTCGACGGAGGATTGACGGACTGGCAGAAGATCATGCTCAGCTGAATCCAACGTTTCCGGTCGTTTTCGCCCTTGAGTTAAGAAGGGTAAGAGGGTCGCTGCCGGATGGGGGCAGTCGGCGGCTATGTCACAGGCAAGTCAGGCAAGGTTAATCTTCTGCATAGGTCTGTTCGCCCTTGTCGCTTATGCAGGGGCGCCCGTGGAGATGCAGCAGCCGTCCCCCACCGGGATAATCCTGCCATCTGCGACGTCTTTCAACCTGCACAGGCCGCGCGACACGGCGGCTTACAGGGCTGACTCACCCTCCCTGACCCCGCAAATGGAAGCGACGGCCGGAAATACAGACGGGCGTGATGTGCGCCAGCGCAAAGCAGACACCGATCGCAACCAGACTTCCGGCCAGCGCGTTGGAGAGCTGACGGACGCATTGTCTGCAGCACTGGCCGAACGCAGGCGGACAGCAATCGAAGGCCAAAAGAAAGAGACATCAGCCGCAGCGTCAGATACGACGGTCCGGTCACTCCTCAGAGCCATCAATGCTGAGGTCAGGCGGAAGCGTAACTAAGTGGTCAGCTGTCTGGTCTGGCCGGTCTGAGCGACCGGACAGATGATGCGTGATTGACGCGCCTGCACTGCGGCGCCAAGCATTAATCCCGGTCCCACGACCGTCCGGGAGAAGCGACATGAGACGTTACGCTCTGGTTCTGGCGTTACTGTGTGTGGCGTGCGCAACGCAGCCCCCGCTGCCCGCCATGCAGCAGACGCCCCCTCCCGGGGCGGCAGGATTTGCCGACGTGATAGACGGGTTCGAGGCATTGGATCGATCCTCGCCTCCACCGCGCTGCGCCACGCTCTTCGTCGGTTCTTCTTCCATCCGCTTCTGGACATCTCTTGCCAGCGACTTTCCGGATCGTCAGGTCATCAACCGGGGTTTCGGCGGGTCGACCGTCTGGGAGGTCAATCACTATTTCAACCGCATCGTCACACCCTATCACCCCCGGAACATCGTTTTTTATGCTGGCGAGAACGACCTTGCCGCCGGGCGCACGCCTGAGGCCGCCTTCGCAGACTTTGTCGCATTCATGAGGCTCAAGGAGCAGGCCCTGGGGTCGACCCCGGTCTGGTTCATATCCGCCAAACCCTCGAAGCTGCGCTGGTCCCAGTTTGCCCAGCAGAGCGCATTTAACAGTCAGGTACGGGCGCTGGCCGATCAGCGCGATGACCTGTCTTTCATCGACATTGTCCCGGCGATGCTGAAGGATGATGGCTCGCCCAAGGACATTTTCGTTTCGGATAATCTGCACATGACTCCTGGAGGATATGCCCTCTGGACGCCGATCGTCGACGCCGCACTCCGGGCCGGTCAACCTGCCCGCGCACCTGGCTGCTAGCTGAGCGCGTTGGATCTATATAGCGGGGAGGCACCCGCAAGAGGGGCCTTGTGCCTTCTGAAGGACAGCCGATGATGTATCCCGAACCCCTGAGCGGCCCAGAGCAGAATGAAACAGCTGAACTTCGGCCCCGGTTTGATCAAGCCGGCCTTCTCCCGGCTATCGCTCAGGACGCAGATACCGGCGAAGTCCTGATGCTAGCCTGGATGAATGCTGAGGCTCTTCAGTCTACCCTTGCGACGGGACGTGCGGTCTACTGGTCGCGGTCGCGTCAGATGCTGTGGAGAAAGGGTGACACGTCGGGCCACGAACAGCATGTCGTAGATGTTCGGATCGATTGTGATCAGGATACAGTTCTGCTTAAAGTCAGGCAGACTGCTTCAGCCTGCCACACCGGTCGTCGCTCCTGCTTCTACCGAAGGATAGCGGCCGGCATACTTATAACGGAATAGCATCTGTCGCAGGTTGCTGCACGGAGACAGGGTCGTGACCAGATTTATCGCTGCAGTCGCTCTTCTTCTTCTGGCAGCCTGCTCGGCGCCGGCAAAACCCTCGCCTATACCCCAGGAGGACAGGGGGCGTGCATGGGACAAGGCTGCTCTCGAGGACGTTATTCAGTTCGTCCGATCGCAAAAAACGACTGGTTTTTTGATTATAGATCATGGCCGGACAATAGCAGAGCATTACTGGCCTTTACCGGATGATGAAGCGTCGCGATCCTTCAGGGCGAGCTTCGTACATGGGGAAATGAAGGGCGGGGTCCTTCGTGAGGATGTCGCCTCGCAGCAGAAGAGCCTGACAGCTCTTCTGCTCGGTATCGGTATCGATAAGGGCCTGATCGACACAGAGAGATCGGTCACGTCCTATATCGGCCCGGGGTGGTCGAAAGCAACAGCCGGACAGGAAGATCAGATCAGGGTTCGTAACCTCATGGAAATGAACTCCGGCCTCAGCGAAAAGCTGACGTTCGAAGCCCAGGCGGGATCCCTGTTTTTCTATAACACGCCTGCTTACGCCGTCCTCAAACGGGTACTTGAGAGATCTACCGGCCAGACGCTCAGCGACCTGACGCTGGACTGGCTCACCAGGCCTGCAGGCATGAATGACACCTCGTGGGAGCGCCGGCCGGCTGTGTTCGGCGACATTGGCAATCCTACCGGCCTCGTTACGACGCCACGGGACATAGCCTTGATGGGACAACTGGTGCTGAACCATGGACGCGGCCCCAACGGTCGCCCGATCATCTCCGAGGCCCAGCTTGACGCACTCCTGACGCCCAGCGCCACGAACCCCGCCTATGGACAGCTATGGTGGCTTAACAACGGCCCCTATGCGATCGACTCAGGACCCGGATCGCCGCGGCGAGAGGGGCGCTTCATACCCTCAGCCCCCGCAGACACTGTCTCGGCGCTGGGCGCGAACGGTCGGAAACTCTATGTGACCCCGTCCATGCAGCTCATTGTTGTCCGAACCGGCCAGGCGCCGATAGACGGCGGTTTCAACGATAACCTCTGGAAACTGCTGATGAAAGCAGCACCAGCAGGCTGACGCCCAGCGGCCCGTCAGACAGTCCTGACGCCGATAGCTGGGGCGTGATGATTGAACCGCGACGCAGGCAGGGGCGGCCCTCGCAGGACCGCTCGCTGGACGCTGGAGGACTTCCCATCTCCGGCAGTCATGCTAACGCAGGCTCATGATTGCGGAGGATCTGCCCCCATGAAGAGCCAAGCCATTGTCGCCTACGGTGCGCCGCTTCAGGAAGTCATCTCAGACATTCCCTCGCCCAAAGGTACAGAGGTGCTGGTCAGGATTACCCACTCAGGCGTCTGCCATTCGGATGTTCACCTGCAGGATGGACACGTTGACCTTGGGGACGGCGACAAGATTGACTGGTCTAAGGGCCGGACGCTTCCCCATACTCTTGGACACGAAATCGAAGGGACACTGGCGGCCATCGGACCGGAAGCAGAAGCGCTTCTCGACGGTCGGAAGCTGGGCGATCGCTTCGTTGTTTTTCCCTGGATAGGCTGCGGGGAGTGCCCGACCTGTCTTCGTGACCAGGAGCATATCTGCGGCAAACCCCGCCAGCTCGGCATTCAGGTGGCCGGTGGCTACGCAGAGTATGTCCTGGCGCCCCACCCGAGATATCTCCTCGACGCAACAGGCGTACCCGAGGGGCTCGCCGCAACCTACATGTGCTCAGGAATAACTGCGTTCTCGGCGCTCAAGAAAATCCGTACAGCCTATGACGGAGAAGCCATCGCGATCGTTGGACTGGGCGGTGTGGGTATGATGGGCCTTCAGTTCGCCCGCGCCATGTTCCCGAAAAACAGGATCATCGGCTGCGACATTGACCCCAGGAAACTCGACGCTGCTATGAAAGCGGGGGCGCACGCCGTCTTCAACTCGAAGGAGGCTGACGGCCTGAAGCAGCTGAAGCTGGCCACCGGCGGAGGCGTTGCGGCTGCTGTAGACTTCGTCGGGTCGACGCCCTCGCTCAACTTTGCCAATGGCGCCATACGCCGCGGCGGCGAGATCATCGTCGTCGGCCTGTTTGGCGGCAAGTTCGCCGCGCCCATCCCAAGCTTTCCAGGACGCCCCTACTCAATTGTCGGCTCCTACACCGGCCCACTCGGCGAAACACGCGAGATGATGGAACTGGTGCGCGCCGGCAAGATCGCTCCCATACCAGTAGAGGTAAGGCCCCTCGATCAGGCAGATGCAACACTCAATCAGCTTCGCGAGGGCTCAATCGTAGGGCGGGTCGTCCTCAAGCCCTGACGGCTAGGCCGCCGTCGCAGGCCGGGACTGCGGATGATGCAGGGCCAGAGCAATTTTGCTGGTCAGCTCGCGCTGGTCGAGCGGCTTTGAAACATAATCAGACATGCCCATGGCGAGATAGCGCTCGCGATCTCCGCTCATTGCGTCAGCGGTCAGCGCTATAACGGGCAGCCCGGCCCAGGCTTCCACGCTCGAACGGATGCGCCGGATGGTCTCTTTTCCATCCATCACCGGCATGTGCACGTCCAGGAGCACAAGATCAAAAGCCTGACGGCCGAGATGCTCGAGGGCGTCCTGTCCATTCACCGCCTCCACGATCACTGGAGCAAGACGAGCTGTGAACAGCTTGACGACCTGCCGGTTGACAGCGTTGTCGTCGACCAGAAGGATCCTGACGCCTCGCAGGTTCTGCGCCTCGCTCTCGGGGATGACCGGCGCTGCCTGCTCAGGAATGCCGTATCCGCCATGGCCGTTCGAAACCTCCGCAAGGAATGTCAGCGTGAAGGTGGATCCGGCTCCTGGCGTGCTAGCGACGGTCACATCCCCGCCCATCAGTCGGGCAAGCTGCCGCGTGATCGCAAGGCCAAGACCAGTGCCGCCAAAGCGACGGGTGATGGTCGCATCGGCCTGGGTAAACGTCGAAAACAGGCGATCAACGACCTGATCACTCATCCCTATGCCTGTATCGCTGACAGCAACGTTCACCTGCCAGACGCCATGATCACGCTCTGCGCAGCTCACGTCTACTTTTACAAAGCCGCGCTCGGTGAATTTTATGGCGTTAGCCAGAAGATTCCCCACGCACTGCCGCACCCGGACGGGGTCATAACGGAGCGCACGGGGTATTGACCGCGGAAGCATGAGATCAATGTGGAGGCCCTTCTCTACCGCTTTTGACAGGAAGAGCTGACGCAGGCTGTTCAGTGTGGCGCCAAGGTCGCCCTCCACGCTGACAATATCTATTTTACCCGCTTCGATCTTGGAGAGGTCCAGAACGTCATTGAGCAGAGCGGTGAGCGTCGTCCCGGATTCAAGAATGATATCGACTTTCTCACGCTGGTGCGGCGTCAGATCATCGCTGACCAGCGACTGAGCCATGCCCAGCACGCCATTGAGCGGCGTCCTTATTTCGTGGCTCATTGATGCAAGAAAGTTGGACTTTGCGACGGTCGCAGCTTCGGCCTGCTGCTTTGCTTCGATCAGCGCCAGCTCCTGCTGCTTCTGCTGCTGAATGTCCAGCATGAGTCCGACTGCCCTGATGGGCACATCATGCTCGTCACGCTGTACGCGCATGAAGATACGGACCCATTGTTCGCCTCCAAGTGGTCGATAGAGCCTAGCGTCAATTGATTCCACTTCGCGTGACCGCAGACAACGCTCCCAGCTGTCGCGTACGGCCGGAATATCGCTGTCGTGATACATACCAAATGGCATCGTCGCATGCCGCGCAAGCGCCTCATGTCCCGCCAGGGCCTTGTACTGCGGGGATGTCCATCGCTCCGATGAACGCAGGTCTATCTCATAAACCCCGGCGCTGGCGGCGCTCATAGCGATATCAAGTCGATCATTCATGACTGCAGCGTGATCGCGGGCGTCGACAAGCTCGGTAATGTTCTGGGAGAGTCCAAAAATCTCATACTTATCCGAGGCGGTACGCCGTCCAGAGCAGAACTGCACCCGTGTATGGCGCCAACCTCCGTCGGATTTCCGGCGCCGCAGCTGCAGCGTGGCGGCGCCGCCTTTGGTCGTCAGACGTTCACGTACCTGAGCGTCCCTCTCCAGATCGTCCGGATGCAGATCCCTGACGACATCCTGAAGGCGGTAAACGGGCCTTGCGGCGCCTCGCTTCACCAGCGCTTCTGAAAAGTGGAAGGTTTCGTCAACGGGATTGAAGCGAAAGATTCCGATATCAGCATCGCGCATAAGGTGGTCCCGGACCTCAATGGACGACACGAGGCGGACGATAGCGCTCCATTCGCTCGTAACGTCCATCAGGGTTATGACGCCAGGGCCTGCTTCCGGAGCGCGGCGCGGTCGCAGCCACCGATCACCCTGCTCACCTGCAAATCTGTAGACCGCCCCCTCGCCAAACGATCTGTGTTCGACTGAGCTGATATCCATGAGATCATGGAATGTCCCCGTTCGTGGCGGCTCAGCGTCAAGGCCGAGCGCCATCCAGAAGTGCTGATTAGCTCCGATCAGCACGTCATGTTCGGACACACAGGCCGCAGCTATACCCAGATCAGTGAGCGCCCCGAGCAGGGATTGCGGGTTAATGCCGTTAAGGCCGGACACGGTGACAGACCTCTGAGGGATACAGACGACCAGGCTGTCTTGAAACTAGCCGACGGCCTGTTAATGCGATCTTTCCATCACCATAACCGAATGCTTTCAGGGCTCTGGCAGAGGCTCGCACCTTCAGCTGCGGGCGATATCCTGCCCGGGCATGATACGCCTGAGACCGCTGATTCCCCCCACCTCGCTCTCGCGCGCAAGAAAACGCGCATCGCTTGAGGCAAAGTAGTCACGCGACTTGACAGTCGATACCCGGATAAACTCAGCCTCAACGCTGTCAGCCGACAGCTTGAGGATCGTAAAGCCTTTCGCGAAGGCGTTATAGTAGAGCACTTCGTCATTGGCCTCGGGCATCAGCCAGTTCAGCTCCTCGAAAGGCAGCGAGTCGCCAGCGCCGTTCGATGTGACCGAGGTACAGCCGAACTCGACGCCGCGGCGCTGACCACCCTCATCGTGAAGCTCATTGGCCCAGGACGTGTGCGTGTCGCCGGTAAGAACGACCAGGCGCGCATCGGCCTCCTTTGCCGACCTGTAAAGACGCTCCCGGGCGGCCGGAAAACCGCTCCAGGCATCGAGGTTCCACTCAAATCCATAGCGAGCTGAGGTATAAAAACGCTTCAGACCCTCCGGAACGGAAGCATACTGTTCCGGTGTAAGACCTTTCTGCAGGTCGGGCATACGCACCTTCGCCATGGTCACCTGATTGCCCAGGACCTGCCAGCGCCGGCCAGCCGCCCGCGACGCCTTAAGCTCAGATGCGAGCCAGGCCTCCTGTTCTGGTCCGAGCATTGACCGACCTGGATCCTCCACCCTCACCTTCAGCGCATTGACGGCGGCAGGCCGGTCGGCTTCGGACGCGAGGAACACCTCATCGAACGTCAGATCCTCACCGCGGCCCACAAGCCGGCTTTCAAGCAGCAGAAGGGTCGCCAGATCGCCGATATCAAACTTACGCCAGATCGCCTCCCGCGCGCGCCCGGCGACGGGATCTCGCACCGGCATCCATTCCAGATAGGCCTGTACCGCGACCGCCTTACGGGCAGTCCAGTCTCCCTCTGTGTCAGGGGAATGGTTCTCCGCACCGGTGCGATAGGAATTATTCGTCGATTCATGATCGTCCCATGTGCAGAACCATGGAGCGATGGCATGGGCAGCCTGCAAATCGGGATCAGATTTATACTGAGCATGCCTTTGCCTGTAATCCGCCAGCGAGATGGTTTCATGCTCAGGCTGGTGATTACGGCCCAGCTCCCTGCCTACCGCGCCCCCATAACCAGACACCCCGTACTCGTAGAGGTAATCACCCAGATGAATGACTGCTTCGATCTCTCCCGCGGCGCCCCGCTTTGCGATCTCGCGATAGGCGTTGAAGAAACCGAAGGGCCAGTTAGAGCAGGACACCATAGCCATGCGATACGACGTAACACCGCTTTCAGGCAGGGTTCGCGTGGCGCCGCCCTGTGAGGGCGTTCGACCAGCAAGAAAATAGTAGTAGTAGAGCCGCCCCGGCTCTAGGCCGTCGACATCCACTTTCACTGTGTAGTCGCGTTCAGGACCGGTCGTAACGACGCCCTGTCGGACGACCTGACGAAACGCCGGATCATCCGCCAGTATCCAGCTAACAGGCAGGGGACCTGCCTTCGCAACCGTCACCCGGGTCCAGATAATCACCGACGTCTGTGTGGGGTCGCCGGACGCAACGCCATGCAGGAACCTGCCGCTCAGCCCTGCGCCGACGTCGCCGCCAGGGGATGGAGTGGCGCATGCAGCTGCGCCAAGGCCAGCCGCCCCCAGGCTCAGCGCGCCTCTGCGTGTCAGCATAGTCATGGATTTATCCTTCGGACTGGGTTACTGGCGAGCGATCCTTATCACCCTACCTCGCAGCGCATCGCGACGAAAGCATGACGTCCAGCCTTCCAACGAGGTTAAACCTGACTGCCCCTCCGGATGCGGCGGGGCAACGCCTCGATAAGTGGCTCGCCGATGCGGGTACGGGCATGTCCCGCTCACGCCTTCGAATTCTGATAGAAGACGGACGTGTCAGTCTTAATGGCGCGCCCCTCCGGGACGCCAGCGCCAGGCTGATCGCCGGCGCCATTTACGCCATCGATCTGCCCCCGCCGGCTGAGGCTGAACCAAAGGCCGAAGACATACCCCTTGATGTGATCTTTGAGGACCGGCACCTCGTTGTCATTGATAAACCGCCTGGCCTCGTTGTGCATCCGGCGGCTGGGTCCGAGACGGGCACTCTGGTCAACGCTCTGCTGCACCATTGCGGACCAGAGCTGACGGGGATCGGGGGGGTCGCAAGGCCGGGTATCGTTCACCGGCTGGATAAGGACACCTCCGGGGTCATGGTGGCGGCAAAAAGCGAGGCTGCGCATACGGCGCTGACGGCCATGTTCGCTGCACATGACATTGAACGCGTCTATCTGGCTGTCACACGCGGGGGACCCCGCCCCCTGACCGGGCGCATCGAGACCCAGATCGGCCGCTCCACGACGGACCGCAAGAAGATGGCGGTTATTCGCGACAGGCATTTTCGCGCCGACCACTGGTCGGACGACCCATCGCGCGGGGGAGATCTCCCGCCAGCCGGAAAACTCGCCATCACGAACTACCGGGCTATCGAAACATTCGGACGTCTGGACGCGGCGGGCGCCCAGCCTGCCGCCGCCCTCGTCGAATGCCGTCTGGAAACGGGGCGGACACATCAGATCAGGGTCCACTTGGCGCACATTGGCGCCCCGGTTCTGGGCGACCAGACTTACGGACGACATCGCTGGCTCAAGGCCGACGGTAAGGGGTCAGCCTTTGAGCGCGCGACCGCGCTCGCCAAGGCGTTTCCAAGGCAGGCGCTGCATGCAGCGAGGCTGGGCTTCATTCATCCGGTGACAGGCCAGGCGCTGATGTTCGAGCGGCCTCCGCCCTCTGACATGACCACTTTGATCGAGGCCCTCAGAGACATGCCGCCTCACTGAATGTAAACGCCGCCCGAGGGCCGACGCCGCCCCCGCGCGTGAAACGGACCTTCGACCGTCGCCAGGCCAAAGCAGATGTCTGCAGGCTCAGGAGCTCTGGGTTACCGCCTGCAATTCTTCCGCAGACATGAAGCCATCCTTGTCACCGTCTAAGACAGTCCTGAAAACAAAGGCATGATAACCAAGGAATTCCTTCTGGCTAAGGGTGCGCCCTCCCTCCACATTCGAGGCGTTGAATATCTGCTGGGCGTTGCGCTTTGATCGGCCCTGCAGAGACTCCCTGAACTCACTGAGGGTCAGTTCGCCGTCGCTGTTCTCGTCAGCTTCCGCCATGCGCGTCACCTGGAAGGTCAGATACTCGTTGAGATCACAACGACCATCGCCGTTCTTGTCCAGAAACGTGATTACCATGCCCGGCGGCTGGGCCTGAGCGGCGGGTATAGCCAGCCAAAAAGCAGCGAGTAAAAGTGCTAACGAACGCATTTGCAGATCTCCCCGACAGGTTCGGTGGGCGCTTTTGACCCAAATGAGACTTAAACAGAGCCCGGCCGGTTGGCGGCCGCGCCAGTCCCTTGCGAGGCTAACCATAAGCGTCACTTCATGACCAGCTCAGGAATGCTGGGGCCCGCGCCCCTTTAAGCCCCCTGTTCCACCCCCCATGTCCGCAATCAGTAGGGGGCGAGGAGCCTTAATCCTGCCGAGAAGTCGTTTTAGACGTCTCGGTGAAAGAAAACTCGATCGTCGTCAGGGACGAAGCGGCTGTGAGCTCACCCTGGAGCGTATCGATACGAAAAAAGACGAGGAGATGGACATGGCTGGTCATGCACTCACGCTCTCCCCCGAACAGGGACTGTCACGCTATCTGTCTGAAATCCGGAAATTCCCTCTCCTTGAGAAGAATGAGGAATTTATGCTTGCCCAACGGTGGGCGCAGGACAAGGACCCAGCGGCCGCGGAAAAGCTTGTGACATCCCATCTGCGGCTGGTCGCCAAGATAGCGATGGGCTACCGGGGCTACGGTCTGCCGATGGCGGAGGTCATTTCCGAAGGTAATGTCGGCCTGATGCAGGCGGTCAAGAAATTCGACCCTGACAAGGGATTCCGGCTCGCCACTTACGCCATGTGGTGGATCCGTGCGGCCATACAGGAATACATTCTGCGGTCATGGTCGCTCGTCAAACTCGGGACCACAGCCGCCCAGAAAAAACTGTTCTTCAACCTTCGCCGCCTGAAGGGCGAAATCTCCGCACTTGAGGAAGGTGATCTAAGACCCGAGAATGTTGCAGAGATATCGAAGCGACTGGGAGTAACCGAAGAGGAAGTCACCTCGATGAACCGCCGCATGGCGGCCGGTGGAGATGCATCCCTCAACGCTCCCATAGGCGGAACGGAAGGCGAGGCGGAATGGCAGGACTGGATTGCCGATGACGCTCCAGGCCAGGCTGAACGCATGGCGGATGAGGATGAGTTTACCGCGCGAATGAGCTTGCTGGAGCGCGCGATGGAATCGCTGAACGAGCGCGAGCGTCACATCATCACGGAGCGGCGACTGAAAGAGGAGCCCACAACGCTTGAAGACCTGTCGGTTGAATACAATGTCAGCCGGGAACGGATACGCCAGATCGAGGTTCGCGCCTTTGAGAAGCTGCAGAAGGCGATGCGCGAGGCTGCGCGCGAGCAGGGACTTGTCGAGGCAGCCTGAAGGGTTCGGCTGTAGGGCGCTCAGGCAGCAGTTATGACTGAGGCCCACGGGATGCGCGTACGTCGTGACGCGCCGCCCGCCTCCGGGACGCGAGATGGTCCCCGCGATCCGGAGGCGGGCTTACAGATCGTGAGCGGGCGCCCAATTCCATCAGCGCCACCGCCGTTAGTTGATGTTGTCCAGGATGATGGCGGAGGCATGTGGGACATCTCCCGTCTCCGTCTTTCTCTGGGGGCGTAAATCAGATAGCTCTGGTCATCGCGGTGGACAGATTCACCCGGAGACGGACCATGGCCAACAGGGAAGCCCTTAAAAGCTACAGCGATATTCCGCTCGTCAGTTTCGAGGAGTTTACGCCAGAGACCTCAAGCTATGAGGTCTTTAGCCGCTGGCGCGACGCTAGCCCGCTGGTGAAGGCCCCCCTCGGTTTTGGCCATATGGTCCTGGCGCTGCGCGCGCGCTCGGTCGAACAGATCGTCGGACCTCAAACCCGGCAGCTTGAGACGGAAAGCAAAATCCTGCAGGGCGTCTTTGATGGTCCGATTTATGACTTCATCGCGCAGGTCATGCTCTTTGCAAACGGCGAAGCTCACCAGCGTCGGCGTCAGCCCGTGGCGCGCACCTTCGCGTTTAAGCTGATGGAGGCAATGCGCTCCAAGGCGGCGGCCATCGCTGCGGAGATCATTCATGAACGCCTGAACACGGGTCCCTTCGATTACGTTCAGGAGTTCGCAGCGCAGATACCCGCCCGGATAATCGCAGACATCATGGGAATTCCACGCAGCGATCTGCCGGTATTCATGCAATGGATAGCCGACACTGCCGAAGCAATAGGATTTATCGATGTCGACCGTCGACCCCAGATCGAGCAAAGCCTGCTTGCATTCAATGACTATGTTGACCGTCTCCTCGCTGACCGCCGCAGCGCCCCTCGCGGAGATTTTCTGTCCGATTATGTAGCGGCGACCGCTGCTTCTGGAGACCTGACGGAAGGTGAGGTCCGCGCTCAGATTGTCGGACTTATTCTTGCGGGATCGGACACAACCCGTAATGCTATGTGCATGACCCTGTATCAGCTGCTGAGCCATCCCGATCAGTGGCGGGCCATGATCGCAGATCCCGATGGGCTCAAGAAGAAGGCGGCTGAAGAGGGTCTCCGATTTGAGCCTGTCGTGACGGGCATCCCGCGGGTCGCTCTGGAGGACATGGCCGTTGAAGGCTATCTGATACCGGCGGGCGCCATGATATCTGTTTCTCTTCTCTCGGTTCTGCGTGATCCGGAGGTCTATTCGGATCCCGACCTCTTCAACATCCACCGTATTGACCAGCAGCGCTGGCATCTGGCCTTCGGCGCTGGCGCGCACCGGTGCGCCGGAGAAGCACTGGCGCGCGTTGAACTGGAGGAAGTGCTGGCGGCTATCGCCCGTCTGGCCCCGGATACGCGGATCATCGGTCCAGCACCCAGACTGGGGGCTGGTGCAATACGGGCCGTTGATCAGATGCAGGTCGCCTTCGCCTGAAAGATGCAACTGAGGAGCGTTCAGACTGTCAGCCCCGGCGACGTCCGATTATCGGCGCATGACTATCTGTCCCCTATCTGATGCATGTTGTTCGCGGTGAGAACAAACACCGGGGTCCTGCTAATCGCCCCGGCTCGGGCGACAGGCCAGTACCGTCTCATGGGTCTGTCAGAGGCAGGCAGATACCGTCGCCTCAGGCGGCGGCATGCAGGAGACGCTTGGCTGAAGAGCACGCTCCGACCGAAAAAAAACATCCGCGCGACGCTGGTTAGCGCAGTCCAGATTGTCGGCGATGCCGCCGGCTTCTCCCATCCCCTCTGCCTCGATGACGGTCAGACCGTTTGTCCTTAGAAAATCAGCCACCACACGTGCACGGGCGCCAGAGAGCGCAAGGTTATAGACCGACGACCCCCGCGTGTCCGCATAGGCGTGAACAATAACGGCATCACCGTTCCGGGCGCTCTGCAGGCTGATACGTCTGAGTATCTCGGAGCGGGCGGCATCGCTGAGCGTGCTGCTTCCTGTACAGAACCAGGCGCTGGCGGCGGGCGCACCGCCGGCTGGAAGCGTCAGAGGCGCCGATAGTCCCGCGGCGGCAGCCGGCGTCGGTGGGCTCTGGGAAACCGCCGGTTGGACAGAGGCGAAGGGTGAGACGGGGGGCAAACCGCCGCCAGGGGAGGATGAGGTCGGAGCGAGGGATGATTGAAGAGGTTCCGCCTCAGATGGCGCTGCCTCCTGCGGGAGGCCCGGGACAGGTCCCTTTGGTTTGAGATCGACCGGGAAGTCGCCGAAGGGATCAGCGGCCGGCCCCCGCGGAGCGGCCGGGCTGGCGTTGGCTCCTACAGACTGGGGCAGTACCTGCGTGTCCTCACCCGGAATTGCCGCCTGATCGCGGCCGCGCAGCAGCCAGAGCATCAGGAATATGATAACGGCGAGCCCCAGCAGGAGACCGGCGAAGTCGTCCTGATTGAAAGGCCCTGGCTGGCGTGCAGCACTCGCGCGGCGCGTGCGACCTGAAGACCCGCCGGCAGGGCGGCTTTGGTTGTCGGGAGCCGCCGCGACGGGCGTCGGCCGGAGGATCTGCGGAGTTTGCGCGGATGCCCCTGCCCTCACCGCCAGCTGATGGGAAACAACATCGAGAGACCAGGACGTACCCGCCTGAGCCGGAGCGAATACAGCGCGGGACACGGATGCCCCGGCGCGAGCCCGGCTGTCTCCTCCCCCAGCCTGCAGAACGGCCTGCTGACTGCGCTCTCTCAGACCCGGACCCGCGCCTGACCGGCCGCGGACAACATTGAGGATCGCACGAGGCGCCTCCGCCAGCGGCTGCGACGGCGTCCGGACAGCCCCGCCGGTGATGCCCGAGGCCGGGGAGGATACGGCCTGTTTTTTTACGCCCGCCGGAGCGAAAGCGTCCCTGCCCGTCCGCCGGACATCCGACCTCCCGCCGGCTGTCCGGAAATGATCAGTCCTGGCGGTTCCGGTCCTTGCCTGAAAATGATCCACGGCCGACGAGGAAGGTCGGGCGAAGGCATCGCGTGTCATCGAGGTTTTGGCCATCAACCTCACCTGTCGCCCGGCGGCGTACGTGAAACGATAGTTTATCATCCTCAGGCGGGAGAGGACCAGAGGGTGTATAGCCCCCCAGGCTCTCGCACGGGGGCTCAGGGGCTGGCCATACCTGGTCAGACCGGTCCGCCTTTGCAGCCGGCTCGGCCCGCGCTAAGCCTTATCTTATGAACGAATTTTTGCATGATCCGATCGCCGTCTCACAGGCCCTGATACGCGAGGCCACCGTGAACCCGTGTCACGACGGGGCCCAGGATGTCCTGGCCGATGCGCTCGAATCAATGGGCTTCCGCACGAAGCGCTACCCGTTTGACGGGGTCGATAATCTCTACGCCCGGCTCGGTGGGGCGCAACCAAATCTGTGCTTTGCCGGTCATACCGACGTCGTACCCGTCGGAGATGTTGCGGGCTGGACGGTCGACCCATTCGGAGCAGATATCCGCAACGGCATACTCTATGGCCGCGGCGCGTCTGACATGAAGGGAGCAATCGCAGCCTTTCTGAGCGCAACGGCGCGCTACCTCGCTGACCACGGCCCACCACAGGGCTCGATTTCTTTCCTGATAACGGGCGATGAAGAAGGCCCTGGCCTGCATGGCACGCGGCGCCTGCTGCCTGCCGTGATTGCTGACGGAGAGAGGCTCGACCACTGCATTGTCGGGGAGCCGACGTCCGAGGAGACCATAGCAGATGTTATCAAGAACGGCCGACGCGGGTCTCTGAACGGGGTCGTCAAGGCAGTCGGTCTCCAGGGGCATGCGGCTTACCCGGAGAAATCGGCAAACCCCGTGCCCGCGCTCCTCGATGCGCTTCAGAAACTGCGGGCCATGAAACTCGATGACGGTAGCCCCGGATTCCAGCCATCCAATCTGGAGATTACAAGCGTCGATGTTGGCAATACCGCCCATAACGTCATTCCCGCACAGGCGACAGCCCGGTTTAACATCCGGTTTAACCCCTGCCATACCGGCGCCGGACTGATGGCGCGTATTCAGGATCTTGTGTTCTCAAGCGAGCGCGGCGTGAAGGTCACTGTTGACCAGCGCGTGACCGGCGAGCCGTTCTACACTCAGCCCGGCAGTTTTACCGATCTCATTATCAACGCGGTTAAGACCGAGACGGGTCGCCAACCGCTTCTGACAACCGGCGGTGGAACATCGGATGCGCGCTACATTAAGGATGTCTGTCCGGTGGCGGAGCTGGGCGTGCGCAACGAGATGGCTCACAAGGTCGATGAATGTATTCCGGTCGACGAAATCGAAACTCTTTGCAGAATATATTACCGCCTCCTGGCCGGCTATTTTGCTCCGGAGTAACGCTACAACTGGCCTCGCGCCCGCCTTGGTCCCAGACAAGGTGAACGCGCCTGCGCCGGGGGTAGGCTGCGGCGCAGTCTTTGCTTCGCATGACCAGTCGCCGGACGAGGACAGTCTGTCTTCAGGAAACAGTCTTCCTGTCGGCTGGAGACGCTCAGGTTGGGTTGATGGCCTTCGGGTGGAGAAAAGCTGGTTCCGCTTTCGCGCCGGTTCGGATGGCGCTGGCGGCGGCGTGCCTTGCGATCATCCCGTGCGCGTTCGCTCAGCAGGCGCCGCCTGCGCAGGGCCGCGTCCCCGTCGAGGGGCTGCCTGCCGTCATCGCAGACACCATGAAGTCGCTGCAGCGCGAGGAGCCAACTCCACAAAGCCTCTTTGAAGCGCGACGGCAGGCGGAGCGGGCCGCACAGCTGGTTTCCACCCTTCTGGAATCCGAGGGGTATTATCAGGCCGAGGTGCAGGCCCTCGCAGAAGGGGAAACGGAGTTCCGGCGGAGCGTCCGGGTCAGTCCCGGGCCCCTTTTCACCTACGCATCCCGGACAATCGACTACCCTAATGAGACGCCGGATAACATAACACGCAGCCAACTCGACAGCCTGCTGTCTCCGCTCGCCCCCGGTGCGCCGGCGCGCGCGCGCCCGGTGATCGATACGGGCGAGGCGCTGATTACACGCTTACGGGAAGCAGGGTATCCGGACGCACGTCTGGAACCAGTTGACGCCCTTGCAGACGCCGCCACTCATTCGGTTGAATTAACCTTCCGCCTTCGCCCGGGGCTTCGCGCGTCATTTGGCGATCTGTCTGTAACCGGCCTGGTCTATACGCAGCCTCAGTTCATCGACCGTCTGAGACCCTGGCGCGATGGCGAGCTTCTGACTCCAAAAGAGCTGGACGAGTTTCGGGCGCGGCTCGCGGCGACCGGATTGTTCTCCTCGGCGTCGGTAAGCCTTGCGGATGGAGCACAGACGCCAGGAGATGGCCTGACACAACGCAACATCACAGTCGCCCTTCAGGAGCGGGAGCGTTTTACTATCGCGGCAGGTGCGTCAGCCTCAACAAGCGAAGGCGTCGGCGTCGATGGTGTCTGGGAGATCCGCAATCTGACCGGTCAGGGAGACCGCCTGCGAACGACTGCGCAGATTGCATCTCTGCAGGCGCGTCTCGGCTTGAGCTATCGCCTGCCTGATCTTGGTCGATACGGACGCAATCTGGAGATTGGCGGCGAGGTAGAGGATTTTTCTACAGACGCGTTTAGCCAGACCGGCGTCAACCTCAGCGCTGGCGTCGAAGATCAGGTGACGCCACGCGTCCTCGGATCAGTCGGGGCCGAACTGGGTTATGCGAGAATCTTTGACAATGCGGCGCTGAGATCCCGGGGCATTGGCCGCGACGTGATGATTTTGTCAGGTTTCGTCACAGCCGAGTATGTTGGCGTCAGCGACATCCTCGATCCGTCAGACGGCGTTCGCGCACGTCTCAGCCTCGAACCAGGCATTACCTTTGGCGACACCAATATCGCTTTTGCCCGTATGAGCGCAGAAGCGAGCATCTATGCCAGTCTGGGCGCAGATTCGCTGATTGGCGCGCTACGCGGGAGACTGGGGACCATTGTCGGGCCGAATGGCGCCCCGCCGGACCGCCTGTTCTTTGCAGGAGGAGGCGGATCCGTCCGGGGCTATGAGTATCAGTCGCTGTCTCCGCGTGATGCATCAGGGCAGCTCACGGGTGGCCGCTCGCTGATCGAACTCAGCGGTGAGGTCCGCTGGCGCGCAGGCGGTAGCCTGGGCTATGTCGCTTTTATTGACGCGGGAAGCGCCGGTTCTGACATCCAGCCTTCTGTCGCCGACATGCGCCTGGGCGCAGGAATCGGGGTGCGTTATTATACCGACTTTGGACCGCTGCGCGCCGACATTGCAGTTCCTCTCCGGCCACGTGAAGGCGAGGCTGCAGTTCAGTTCTACATCTCCATAGGACAGGCGTTCTGATGGCGGGCAGCAGACGCATTCGCTCTCCGCTCTGGCTACGAATCAGCCTCGGAATAATGGCGGCGATGGCTGTGCTGTTCATCGCAGCGGTAGCCCTGAGATTCTGGATAATGTCAGAGCCCGGACGTGCGTTTCTTGTTTCTCAAATTGACGGAAGAAAACTTGGATCCCTTGGTGCGCTGCGGGTCTCCGGACTTACGGGCGACCCGCTGAGCGCGGGAATGATCTCTGACATCGCTCTCGTCGACGAAAAAGGGGTCTGGCTGCGGGCCCGTGGTGTGAGATTCGAATGGACAGCGACGTCGCTGCTTGCTGGCGAATTGGACATAGAAAGCATCTCTGTTCGCCTGCTGGATGTCCTGCGCCCACCACCGGCAGGCGGGCCGGACGAGGCGCCATCCGGCCCAGATATCAACATGCATCTGGAGCAGTTCGCGATAGAGACGCTCCGCCTGGCCCAGCCCGTTATCGGCGTCGAGGCGCGTTATGGTCTGCGTGGCGCCGTTGTTACGAATCCAGGCGGCCTGAACGTCCTTCGGGCTGATCTTTCACCTCTTTCGGGCCCGGCAGATACAGCCAGTCTGAAACTGGAATGGGGCGGCGAGGGAGTTCTGAAGGGCGAGGCCCGTCTCGTCGGGCCGCCAGGCGGCCTCATCTCTGAGATCCTTCAGGCCCCGGAGGACAGGGAGGTCAGCATTGCCGGCCGGCTTGACGGCCGGGGCGACCGCTTCACAGGCGAGGCGTCTGTGTCATTCAGCGGCGAGCCGGCCCTCGCCGTCACGATCGGACGTGAGGCAGAGACCGTCTCGTTCAGCGGGGACATACGACCCGTCGACTGGCCCCTTCTGTCTGAGCCGCTCGCCCGCGCCGGCGGCGCGATGCAATTCAGAGGCGAGGTCGCTATCGCCAACTCCAGCGCGGCCCCCGCTACCCTTGAGTTGTCAGCGCCGGCCGGCGTTGCCCGTCTGAACGGTCTTATTGACGTCCTTACAGGAACGCTGGTCTCACCTGTGACCCTCAAGGCTGAAGCCCTGAATCTTGCAACCCTCGCCCCGCCGCTTTCAGGTCTTGGGGAGATAACGGGCGACCTGAGTGTAGGTCCTGCCGCAGACTTTACCTGGCAAGGACACATCGCAGCTCGTGAGCTGACCTGGCCATCAGGAGCCGCCAGCACCCTCTCAGGTTCCCTTCAGCTCCGAAAGGAAGGACCCTTCCTGTCATGGCGATCGGAGCAGCTTCAAATGAAAGGAGCGACCATCGGTATACTGCCTGAACTGGGCCGTACTGATTACTCAGCGACGACGGCCGGTGAGATCAACCTCCGCAGTTCGTCCCTCGAGATCTATGACACCCGCATAGAAGGATCCACTGGCGTACTCACCGCACGGGGCGCCATCGACGGGCGTTCCGGTGCGCTTGACCTCAGCGGCTCTGCACAGCTGCGGGCGGGGGGGCCTCTCAGCGGGGCTATCAGCGCCCGATGGGGCATCCGGCAAGCCGCGTCAGATGCACCCGTCCGGGTCGAGCTATCTGGCGAAGGACGCGACATACGCTCAACAAACACCGCTGTCGGTGACATCTTCGGTACAACAGCGCGCTTTGACCTCCGGGGCAGTATCGAAAGCGGGCAGCTTCGTCTCGAAAGGGGTAGGCTTAAGGCCAGGGACATCATTACCAGCCTTAGCGGTGAGATCAGCGCCGACGGCGGCATCGCAGGGGAGGCCATCGTACAACTGAGCCGTCCACGCGACATCGCGGGCATCCGCCTCAGCAAAGCCTCGCTCAGAGCGCATCTCTCCGGCAGCACGCGCAAACCCCGGCTCGAGGCGCATCTGGATGAAGGCGAGCTTTTTTATTCCGATATTGGTTTTGAGCGTCTCGCTGGCCATCTGGTTCTGGAACCTGGCGAGACAGTCATAGGCGACTTTAATCTCACAGGCGCTGCTCTTGGTCAGTCTTTCTCGACAGCAGGAACGATCCGTTCACATCAAGGAGGCATCCGCTTATCCGGACTGCGCGCCGAACTCGGCCAGCTCAGGGCCAGCGCATCCCGCATCGACCTGGCGCGGGATGGCCTCACCGCCGATGTTGAGGTTGTGGGTCCACTGGCCGGACTGGCTGACATTGAGCGTGGAACACTCGCTCTCACCGGCTCACTGGCTATCGACCGCAGCCTCAGCGCTTCCCTGACCGGACGCATATCTGATCTAAGGAGCCAGTCAGCACGTCTTGATACAGCTTATTTTGCCGGTGAGATCAGCGGGAACGCCGCGGTCCTTCGGGCGTCTTTACGCGGCCAGGTGACCGCTCCGATCGCCCTGGAGATGACGCTCACCGGACAGCGGGAGGAAGACGATGGCTGGCGGGGTGAAGCGCGCCTGACAGGCGACATCGACGGCCTGCCCGTGAGCACTCCACGACCGGCCCTATGGCGTCTTGCTTCGAAGGGGTGGTCAATCCAGTCGGCCGTGTCGGCTTTCGATGGCGCACTGGTCATTGACGCAGGATCCTCTGGCGGCCAGTCCTCACTTAGCGCAGACATCCGAGATCTCAGCCTGCGCCCGCTGTCGCGACTTGCGCAGATGGCGCCGCTGAATGGGGTCATTTCGGGCGCCGTCACGTTCCACAACAACAGCGGGGAGGCGGCCGGCGACCTTCGCCTTAAGGTTCTCAACGCTAATCCTGCGGGCGTCACGACTAACCCTGTCAGTCTTGATCTCCGCGCCTCTATGAATGGTCGAAAGCTCAGCGGATCCGCGACAGGCAGCGGACAGGGGTTCAGTCTGGATGCGACCGTAAGCCTGCCCATGCGAATCGGAGAGGGTTTCAATGTCGGGATAAACGACGGCGTGGGACTTTCAGCCGGAGTGATGATCAAGGGTCGCGCAGAAAAACTCTGGGCTCTGTTTGGGCCCGAAGACCAGACCCTTATAGGGGAACTGACCGCCAGCCTCAGCGCGCAGGGCTCTGTTGAGCGCCCGTCTCTTTCTGGTGAGTTCCGCATGAAAGAGGGAGCCTACGAGCACAGTGAAACCGGCCTCCGCCTCAATAGCATTTCCGCTGCGGGGCGTTTCGATCAGCTCTCAGCGCGTCTCACAGACTTTAAGGCGACAGATGGCGCCGGCGGGACGCTGAGCGCAGACGGGGTCGCAGACTGGTCCGGAGAGTCGACCGCCCGAATAGATTTCTCAGCCAGGCGGCTTCGTGCATTGAGGCGTGATGACCGTTTCGCAGTCGTGACGGGTGAGGGTCGTCTGAATCTGGACTCAACCGGCGTCCTTGCGACGGGCAGACTTTATGTCGACGAGGCCCGAATTTCCGTCGAACAGCCTGCAGCGGCGACAATCCCGACGCTGGCAGGCCTCCGACGGATAAATTTCCCGGATCGCGAAGACGAGCCGGTCGCCGACCTTGGGCCTCCATGGCTACGACCCGTTCAGCTGAATATCGCTCTTGCAGCTGACCGGCGCATCGTTGTCTTTGGTCGTGGTCTCGATACCGAGTGGGGGACGGATGTCGTTATCACAGGAACAATTGCCGATCCGTCTGTCCAGGGCTCGGCCGCCCTGGTTCGCGGTACGCTCGACCTCGCAGGACAGCGCTTCAGTTTTGATCAGGGCGCCATCCAGCTCGCTGGCCCGATTCGACTGGCGCGCATTGACATATCTGCTGAACGGGCAAGTGACGATGTGACGGCGAGCGTTCGGGTTACCGGAACCCCGGTGGAGCCGAAATTTACCCTCGAGTCAAAGCCTGCCCTTCCTCAGGATGAAGTGCTGGCGCGTGTCCTTTTTAACCGTTCGCTCGCAGAGCTATCGCCTTTGGAGACTGCTCAGCTCGCAGCCGGACTCGCGAGGCTTGCTGGCGGACAGGCGGTCTTTGATCCTGCCAGCCTTGTCAGGGAGGCCACCGGGCTGGACCGGATCTCTTTTGGCGAAGACAATGGGCAGGCAACGGTGTCAGCGGGCAAATATCTGTCTGACAATGTCTACCTTCAGGTCGGAACGGGCGGATCAGGGGGTGTCGCCGCTGAAGTCGAATGGGAACCGGCAAAGGGACTATCGATTGTTTCCTCGGCGGCGGCCAGTGGCGACACGAAGATCGCTATCCGTTGGAAACAGGACTATGGGACGCCGACGCCCGCTGATACGCTCCCGCAGCCACAGCAGCCCCCCTGATTAGGTCGCAGCCCTGCGGTAGCACCGAGCGTCCGAGGCGGCCGGCCCTGGGAGGACGGCCCTGGGAGGACGGCCCTGGGAGGCCACCGCCTCCCAGGCAAGCTTAGTCGGATGTGAACCTACGGCAGAGCGGAGACCGTGCAAAACATTTGCGCCCGTCAGTACCGATCGCGGGATGCATCGACGGTCGTATGCGGCGTCTCATAGGACACGGAGGTAAGATACAAGCCCTCAGCAGGCGCAACCGGGCCGCACCGCGTCCTGTCTCTGGCAGCCAGGATGTCGCCGATCCAGCTCACAGGCTCGCGACCACGCCCGACCTCGACCAGCGATCCCACCATCGACCGGACCTGTCGGTGAAGAAAAGACCGCGCCGTGGTCCTTATGGCGATCTCTTCACCGATACGTTCCACTGAAATAGCAGACAAAGTCTTCACAGGTGTGTCGGCCTGACAGTTGGCGTCCCGAAAGGTGGTAAAGTCATGACGGCCCGTAAACACCTGAGCAGCCTCATGCATAGCAGCAGCATCAAGCTCTGAAGCGATACGCCACGCACGCTTGCGGTCCAAAGCCAGCTCCGCACGTCGATTAACAATCCGATAAAGATAGCTACGCGCTACGGCGTCAAACCTGGCGTGAAAGTCCGGGGCCGCCTCGACAGTTTCCCGCACCGCGATCGGCTGGGGTCGTAACCATGCATTCATGGCGTCGCGTACCTTATCCGCACGGATCGTCTTCACCAGATCAAGGTGGGCCACCTGCCCGGTCGCATGAACCCCGGAATCGGTCCGTCCGGCGCCTGTCACGATGACAGGGGCCTCATCGAGCGCCGCTGCAGCCGCTTCCAGCGCGGACTGGATGGAGGGGGAGTTCTCCTGCCGCTGCCAGCCGGCATAAGCTGAGCCATCATACTCGATAATCAGCTTATAACGAGGCACAGCGCGATCCCGGACACAGATGACACACAGGCCCCCCAACATGCGGCCGGCGCACGGGGCCCAAAATGCAACCCGTCAGGCGGCTCGCCCAGCCTCTCGGGGCGCCGGTCCGCGCAGGCCTGCAAGCCGGTGCAGCGTCTTCAGCTACCCAGATCATATCGTCGCTCCGAGTTTTCTGCGCGCTATCAGAACGCCGATGCGGGATAGGCTCGCCATTACAACTGATACGCCGCCTGTGGCGCCGCCCGACTGTCGGATCAGGATCGGCGCTTCGCCGGCGACCAGAACAGGCTCCGTCATGCCAGCCTCTCTGTGCGCCTGATGGGTCTGCCCCGCTGAAAGTCCTTAGCAGTCACCTGGCCCTTTCCCGCGCGCTGCAAACGTGTCAGGCGGACAGCGTCTGAACCGCATGCAATCAGCAGCGCCTCGTCCAGGACCTGACCGGGTTGCCCCACGCCCGTCTCTGCGCGTGCGTGCAGCGCCTTCAGCCGCTGGCCCTCATGCTCAAACCATGCGCCAGGCGTCGGCGACAGGCCGCGAATATGTGCTGCAACCTCGGGAGCGGGCAGAGCCCAGTTTATACGCGTTTCCGCCGGCGATATCTTGGCCGCATAGGTGACGCCGGCCTCCGACTGTTCAGTCAGTACAGCCCTCCCCGTTTCCAGCAGCCTAAGAGCTTCAACCATCAGATCAGCACCGATTACAGACAGGCGGTCATGGACATCGCCTGTGGTGTCCTCTTCAGTGATAGGTGTTGTCGCCGAAAGCATCACAGGACCGGTATCAAGACCCGACTCCATTTTCATAACCTGAACGCCAGTGACCGTGTCGCGCGCCATGACGGCGCGGTGAATCGGCGCCGCGCCCCGCCAGCGCGGCAGAATTGACCCATGCAGGTTGAAGCAGCCCAGTCTGGGCGCTTCGAGGATCGGTTTCGGCAATATCAGGCCGTAGGCGACAACAACAGCAACATCCAGATTAAGGTCTCTAAAAGCCTCCCGGTCGTCCTGCGCCCGGAAATTCAGGGGCGTACGGACTTCGAGCCCATGGCGTTCGGCAGCAACCTGAACAGCTGTGGGGCGAAGCTCCCTGCCGCGCCCGGCGGGCCGGGCGGGCTGGGAATAAACGCAGGCCACCTCGTACCCTGCGTCAAGAACCGCCTCCAGTGTTGGAACGGCGAACACAGGTGAACCCATAAAAGCGAGACGGAGCGGCATGTGGCCCTTTTAGGATTGGAAGGGCTGGAACGATAGCCTGCGCCACCTTACTTTGGATATAAGACACTGTGGCTTACGGGCATTTATGGAGTTGAACGTGCGCGATCTGCTGCTCGGCATTGCGGCTCTTGCCGTCCCGCTCATTGTCCTCACGCTGGCCTTCACTCCGGGCGGTCTCGGATTCATCTTTGATCCTTTCTGGGGAGTCGTAACCTGCCTCACAGGGGCGGCTCTGGCGATGGTTGCGCTCGGCTGGCGGGTCTATCGCCGTATCAGGCCGGTCAGAGCGCCTCAGACGCCGGTCGTTCCGCGCACGCAGCCTTCTCGCATGCCAAGCATTGAGGGCTCGGAAGCGATACGGCGATACAGGGAGGGCCGCAGCCAACCCATGGAAGAGGGGCGCCCTCACCCGCGCGCCTGAGACAGGAAACCAGGCTCTATCCAGACGAGCGGCAAGCACGCACGTCGGCTCCAACCCGTTCCGCCATCAGACCTGACGCTCCGCCAGGCCGTCTTTCAGACCAACGGCGCATAGCACCTGAATATGCCCAACCCGAAGAGTCAGTCGCATGGGTGCAGCCCCTGCAGCGCGATCAGCTGAGCGTCGGTGACAGGCCTGCATAGCGCCATGCCAGGAGGCTGGCCAAAAGAAAGACGCCAGCGAGGAAAACGGGACTGGCGAACCGCCTGACATAATGAAAGGTCAGCGCCTGAACGATTGCGACGGCGACATAGATCGGCCAGGCGCTGAGAAGGCCGGTCAGGGTTGGAGCGCCAAGGTTGGCGGCTCCAGCTCCCTGGCTGGGATTAAGAACGGCCGGCAGAACGCCAGCCAGCCAGATGAGTGCGATAGCAGCAACGAACACTGCCAGATGTTTGAGGAGGCGAAGCAGCCTCACGCGAGATTCTGACATCATCGCCTCAGAACGGAAGTTTGAAACCGGGTAACATACCGCCAAGGCCACCCGTCGCCTGCTTCATGGCGTCAGCCATAGACTCATCAAGCTTGCGCCGCGCATCCGCATGAGCAGCCTTGATCAGATCCTCGATCATCTCCCTGTCTGCGGGCGCCAAAAGAGAAGGATCAAGATGGACGGCCTGAAGTTCACCCTTGCCCCTCAGCGTGACCCTCACCATGCCGCCGCCTGATACACCCTCAGCAGTAAGCGCATCCATGCGCTCCTGCGCCTCCTGAAGACGCTGCTGCATCTGCTGCGCCTGGCGCATGATATCTGAGAGGTCTTTCATCACCTGTCCTCGTCGTCCGGATCGTCATATATGGCGTCAGGAAGCGTTTCCTCGGCGCGATGGCGGTAGCCGAAGTCGACGTGAATGACATTGGCCGGCCCAGGCCCCTCGCCTGCTAAGTCAGGCTGATCGAGCGCGTCGATGGCTTCAACCCGAAGCACGCGCGAACCCGGCATGAGGCGCAGGGCCTCCGAAATCCTTGGCAGGGAAGCAGCGGCCGCCAACTCTTCCTCCGCCACGCGCCTGCGTCGTTCAGCGACGCTCTCGGGTCCTCCGTCGCTGGCCTGCAGCACCTCCCATTCAACACCGGACACCGTCTCGAGCCAGTCCCGGATGCGCTGCGAAAGATGAGCCGGGGCCCCAGGCGCTGCGGTATAGCGGAAATGCCCCCAGGAGATATCAGCGGGGCGAACGAAACGCTCGATGTCGTACTTGAGCGCAATCTCGCGCCGAGCATCCAGTTCAGTGACAATTTCCTGCAGGGAGGACAGCCGGATGGTCCCCGCAGGCTGTTCGTCGGCCACGAGGCGGGCTGCGAGGGCGGTGGCCTGACCGGAGGCGGACGCCTGCACAAGCGGGGCGGAGGGCGGCGTGGGTGGATCGGGCCGGGTACCTGACAACGGGACCGCTGCTCCAGAAACGATGAAACGCGCAGCATCCTCGGGCGAGGGCAGGCTGGCTGCCGCCGCCAGACGCAGGACAACCATCTCGGCCGCGGCCGGCGGATCAGGCGCCCGGGCGCAGTCTTCAAAACCCTGAAGAAGCATACGCCACATCCTGGCCGAAAGAGCGGGCGAGATCCGCCGGGCCATCTCCAGTGTCCGGCGGGCCCAGTCGGAGGGGCCGGAATAAGCATAAGCGTCCTTCAGCGCCTGAGCGCGCGATATCTCGACTGTAACATCCATCAGATCCTTGATCAGAACCGGCGCGTCAGCACCCTGATCAAGAAGACTGGCCGCCTCCTGAAGGGCGCGCCGGTTATCTCCGACCAGAATCGCCTCCATGAGATCAAAGATACGGGACCTGTCAGCAAGACCCAGCATATCCCGAACCTGCTCAGCAGATACCCCGCCCGTCTGCCGGCCGCCCTGCACAATCGCCTGGTCCAGAATGGACAGCGCGTCCCGGGCCGAGCCCTCAGCCGCGCGCGCGATCAGTGCGATGGCCTCAGGCGATACGTTCACCCCTTCTTTATGGCATATGCTGGCAAGATGCGCGGTAAGCTGATCCACGGAAAAGCGCTGGAGATTGAAACGCTGGCAACGCGAGAGAACGGTGACGGGAACTTTCCGGATTTCTGTGGTTGCAAAAATGAACTTCACATGCGGCGGCGGCTCTTCCAGCGTCTTGAGAAGAGCGTTGAACGCCGCCGTGGAAAGCATGTGCACTTCATCGATGATGTAGACCTTGTAGCGCGCGCTTACCGGGGCATAGCGTGATCCGCTGAGGAGGTCGCGGATGTTGTCGATACCCGTATTGGATGCGGCATCGAGCTCAAGCACGTCGGGATGCTGGGCGGCCATAATGGCGGGCCCGTATGTCTCGCCAACCCCGTTTTCAAAAAGGTTCATGGACGGCTGATTGACATCCCTGGTCGAAAAATTGAGGGCTCGCGCAAGGAGGCGGGCTGTTGTCGTTTTTCCAACCCCGCGAACGCCGGTGAGCATAAAGGCATGGGCGATGCGGCCCGTTCTGAAAGCGTTCGTAAGTGTTCGCACCATCGCATCCTGGCCGACAAGGTCCTCGAAGCGGGACGGGCGATATTTGCGCGCCAGCACCTGATAGGCCGCCCCGGACGGCGGGATGGATGCGGCCTCGTCTCCAAAAAGAGACGGGCCTTGCAGAACATCTGGCGCATCAGCGGCGGACGTCTCCTGCTCGTCAGGCGTTTTTGGAGGTCTTTTTCCGGTCATAACTTCATTATGGACCAGCAGCGACCGAATAGCCAACCCGCCGCCCCTGCTCTCTCCGCCATCGGGCTGGACGAACAGGAATGGTAAGCGAGGAGTGGTCAGATAGGAGGTGCAGGCTGGCCATGACCCGGGCTGAACCCGTTACGGCTGCTTCCTTCCGGACCTGACCGGGTTGGCGAGCCGCCCGTCCGCAGCCAGCCTGCGGGATAACTATAGGAACCCGGCCCGTGATAAGCAATGTGCGATCTCGCCGAGGGCGCGCAACACAGGATAGCTAACCGTCAGGAATCATGGCGTGAATTATCGCGGGTCAAGGGGCTTTGCGTGCGATGGACTCCCCAACGGTCGACATCCACATCAGCTATGCGCGGGGTGAACGCGACCTGGCGGCGGCTCTGGCGCGACGTCTTGAAGATCGCGGGATCGCCTGTGATTATGACGCACGTGTCGGCCCCGGTCCCGCTCTGCGGCCGGAGACGGGCCCGGAACAGGCGAGGATGCTTGTTATTCTCCTGTCTGCCGAAGCGCACGATCCGACCGCCCTTAGACGGCAGCTGACCGCGGCTGACAGGCTTGGACGGCCTGTCATCGTCCTTCTGGTTGAGAATGTAACGCCAAGGGGGGCTGTGCTGCTGGCGCTGTCCGGTCGGATCGCCGTGCGGGTTTACCCCGAACCGATGGCGCGCCTTGATGAGATCGCCGGTTTCCTGGAGGGGCTGACCGTCGGGAGAGAACAGGCGAGCCCAGTCCGTGCGGCGAGCGCGTCGATCGGCGAGACGCAGGGGCCTTACGGCGAAGCGCTGGCGTCTGCAGCTGAGGAGGCGCCAGACCTCTCCCTTCGCGCGCCGCGGAACCGCGAGGCCTATCTGGGACCGGTAGGACCCGCCTTCGGGCCGTCAGGAGCAATCGGCGCACTTGCAGGCGCTGCAACTCTGGGAGCCTATGGCCTGCTGGCCCGCAGCCGTGCGATACGCCGCTTTCGCTCCAACTCGAGAAAGCTCTAGCCTTGCCCCTGTCCGCGTCGAGCCGCCAGATACCGCTTGTGCACTCAGGGCTCGACCGGGCAGCCCATCGCCGTCGGGATGATCGCTGGCTTGATGAGGCATTCTCATCTCCGGACGCTCAGGTACTGGTAATGCGCGAGGGGTTGCCTCTGGTTGAAGGATCGGCTCCCCCGAGCCGACCCACTCAGATCGGGGCGGGACTGGCTGCGCCGCGACCGCTCCTATGGCTTGGACCCCAGTCGAGCCTGCTAAGCTCCAGGGCCGTTCGCCTGTTCCTCGGAGAGACAGAAAAAGGCTCGCCGGTTTTCGCTCTTGAGCTCCCCGCGTCATTCAGCCTCGACTCCTCACCCATCGCGGGTTTGGGCGTCTTTGAGGATTTCCGTGCCGCAGCGCAGGGCTTTACGCCATTTGAAGGAGGTGCGGCGGCGACCGCCCGCAGCGTATTTGAATGGCACCGGCGTCACGGTTTCTGTTCCAATTGCGGGAGCAGGACACGGGTGCTGGAGGCAGGATGGAAACGCGCATGCGATGAGTGCGATGCGGAACATTTTCCCCGTGTGGACCCTGTCGCAATCATGCTGGCGGTCCGAAACGGCAGATGTCTGCTCGGCCGGCAGGCAGCCTGGCGCAAAGGCTTCTGGTCATGCCTTGCAGGCTTCGTCGAACCGGGTGAGACGATCGAACAGGCGGCAGCGCGGGAGATGCTCGAGGAAGCGGGCGTGCGCTGCACGCAGCCGGCTCACTATCTGTTCTGTCAGCCCTGGCCGTTCTCTCATTCCCTGATGGTCGGGCTAATCCTCGAAGCCGACGATGACGAGATCAAGGTCGACACAAGCGAATTGGAAGCGGCTCGCTGGTTTAGCCGTGAGGAAACCGTCGCTATGATGGCCGGCGACCACCCGGACGCGTTCGCGCCGCCCCCATTCGCCGTGGCTCACCACGTTATTAAGGCCTGGCTTGAGCGCGACTAGGGGGCAAGATCGAGGCCGGTCCAGGCAGGCATGACCGGCCGGTTTGGCGGTCATACCCGAACAGCCCTGCCGTTCGCTGCTGCCGCCAAAGCGCACCGCATAAGCGAGGCTGGCGCTGGTGATGTGTTAAGGAACTTCAAGGCCCGCATGCGGCCGCAGGGTCTGCGTCATGTGCGGACACGAGCCTTCACGCCCGCACCAGCCAAACGACAGCACTCGTCGTACTATCGCGATGCGTTTTACACCGACCGAAGTCAAAGAGACCGGGTGGATCCTGTACTCGGACACTTCTCAGAACGCACTCAGGAGCGCAGGCCAAACCTGTGTCCGCACGGCAGGCGAGCGCTTCAGCCCTGCCTTTCAGACGAGCAGCAATCCGTCCTGAGGGGCGGCAGGCGCCCGCGTTGAAGGCCCCCCCCCGCGGGACTAACCCACGGGGGGCTTTTTCCGATCAGACGTGGTCAGAACCCCCGCACGTAGGACAATGCAAAGACGTCGACCTCACCTGCGTCGTAGTCGTGACGGGTGTAGTCCAGGCGTAGTCCGTCAACCGGCGAGAGATTGAGCGTGCCGCCGACGCCATAAGCCAGACCGTCCTCCGTCCCGCCCGGAGAGGTTTCGATACGCCCCAGACCCAGACGGGCAAACACGTCAAATGAGGGGGATATCGGGGCCTTTGCGAGAACGAAGACACCCAGTTCATTGTCCAGCTCGGTGCCGGAATCATCCTTCACCCCGATCGCGGCCTCAGCCTCAATAGCGAAGTTGGGACTGAGATTTGCGCCCACGCGGGCCATGATGGCGCCGAGCTCGGCCCCGCCATCGCCATCAAAGAACGCATACCCCCCCGAGGCGTAAACGCCGGCCTGCTGAGCGTTCGCAGGCGCGAGGACAGGCGCAAGGGGAGGCGCAACGAGCAGAGATGCCGCAGCCAGGACACGTTTCAGTTTCATCGGAAACACTCCGTTTGAAGATCCGAACCCGCCTCGCCCCGACCCGCTTCAGGCCGCTGACGGATAAGACGGCTCAGGACTACATTTTCTCAAGCGCCTGACGTCGAAATGACTGAAATCAGGCGCCGCCAAACACCACCCAGCACGTATAAGGTGAGATCGAGTCGGCTCGAATTCAAATATATTTCGATAAATGAGATGATGAATATCGATCAAAGTGGCCCAAGCGCAACATTTGTATTTGCATAAATAGTTACACGGGTAACTTTCGACTAACGAAAGAAAAAATGAGAATACGAATATTATACGAATACTTTTTTGATTGCTGGATCACGCACTGCGCAAGCGCCTCCCGACCTTTGGGCGGCAAGCCCAGCGAAGCGCAGGGTAAACCCGCGCTTTGAATGTGGCTTTAGGATGGCGAGTATCTCCGCCTGCAAGAAGGGACAGGGAGCCCCCTTAGCAGGCGTCGGTGTCTATCGGGCCTGCTGAGCCCGCTGGCGGAAGGGATGGGCTTCAAATACGCCAAGATGCCGGACCTGGCTGGAAAAGAACCCGAGCTCTTCCAGCGCGCGCTGAACCGGGGGCTCATCGGGATGACCCTCAACTTCAGCGTAGAACTGCGTGGCGTTGAACGAGCCTCCGATCTGGTAGCTCTCAAGCTTAGTCATGTTGACGCCATTGGTGGCGAAACCGCCCATCGTCTTATAGAGCGCAGCAGGTACGTTACGGACACGGAATACGAAAGCCGTGACCCAAGCCTTGCCCGGCTCAAACTCTCGCTGAAGCGCCTCACGGCTCATAATTACAAAACGCGTCGTATTGTGCGCTGCGTCCTCTATATTTTCCGCAAGTATATCAAGTCCGTATACCTCGGCGGCCAGGCGTGGCGCAATTGCCGCCTGGCTGGGGTCGCCTAGCTCCTTTACCTCGCGCGCAGCCCCGGCCGTGTCTGCAGTTGTTCTCGCCCGGATGCCGCGCGCGCGCAGAAAGTTCCGGCATTGCCCGAGGCCCATGATATGACTGTGAGCGGCTGTGATGCCGTCCAGCCGGGCGCCGGGTAAGCCCATCAGCTGGAACCGGATCGGCATAAAATGTTCGCCTATGATCTGCAGGGGCGATGTGGGCAGGAGGTGATGGATATCAGCAACCCGGCCGGCGATTGAGTTTTCGACAGGGATCATGGCCAGCTCAGCCTCCCCTCCGGCCGCCGCCTGAAAAACATCCTCAAACGTTGCGCATGGCAGAGGCTCCAGGTCCGGATGGACCTCGCGGCAGGCGATGTGGGAGTTGGCGCCCAGCTCTCCCTGGAAGGCTATCTTGCTCATGACGGCCTCTATGCCCCCTTTGGCCGGAACATGGCAACGTAAATAGGGCTTTAGAACATCTGCCCGGGAGAGCTCTGTGCGTCATTTCGCCGGGCGTCTGGCGGTTGCCGCCCACGCCTGGAAATGACACAACGCCCGGCGCGCTGCGGCTCGAATCGGGCCTCCTTGAGGAGCGCCAGATGGGACCGGGAGTAGGCCAGAGCAATGAGTGATCTCGGCTTTAACAAGATTGCTTTCTGCGTTCTGGGCTCGGCCCTGGCGATGATCGGCGTCAACGAAGCATCGCATGCGATGTTTCATCATGAAGAACATGAATTCCCAGGCTATTTCATAGCTGTTGAAGAAGCCTCGGCTGGCGCAGCGGTCGTCGAGGGGCCGCGCGATTACGGAGCCCTGCTGGCGGTTGCAGATGTGGCCAAAGGGGCGGATCAGCACAAGAAGTGCGTGCAGTGTCACAGCTTCGAGCAGGGCGGCCCCACTCTGCAGGGGCCCAACCTCTACGGGATCCTTGGTCGTGACATCGCCTCCGTCGCCGGGTTCTCTTATTCGCAGGGCAATGGGTCGCTGTCCGCGGTGGATGGGGCGTGGGACTATGAGAAGCTTGACCATTTCATAGAGAGGCCGAAGGGCTTCGCGTCTGCGACCACTATGAACTTCGCCGGGATCAACAGCCGTATCACTGGCCTGACAGACCGGATGAACCTTATCGCTTATCTGCGTACGCTTGGCAGCGAAGGCGTCCCCCTGCCCGCTCCTCTTCCGGTGTCGGACACGGCTCCGGCGGAGGACGCTGCGCCTGCGACTGATGCGCCGCCGTCTGATGCGTCGACGCCGCCGGCGCCAGCGCCGATCTGACCCCGTACAGGCGAACCGACCGCCACGGCGGCGCTGCGACCGGGCCTGTCCGGGCCCTTTCCGACCTGCTGGATCGCAGAGAGCCTGGCGCTGCGCCCGCCAGAGGGTAGCTCAGGGCCTTCTGAGCGCTGCGGAATTTGGCCCGGACCCCAGTCTCGCCCCGGACCCGAGCCAGCGGCGAGACCGACGCACGCTGGACATAACCGCCCGACAGCGAGCATTGTAAGGACCGGCGGTGTTGCGCCTGCCAGCGCTCACGCTGTGTGCAAACAGAGGACGCTGCGCATGACGCGTTTCAGATTGAACGGCAAAGAGATCACAGCAGAGATGAGTGGGGACACTCCCCTGCTGTGGGTTATCCGCGACGAGGCCGGCCTGACCGGGACAAAGTATGGCTGCGGGATCGGTATGTGCGGGGCATGCACCGTGCACCTGAACGGCAAGGCTATGCGCTCATGCATCACCCCGCTCAGCGCCGTTGAGGGGGCCGATATCACGACGATTGAAGGCCTCGATCCAAAAGGGGCTCACCCCGTTCAGATCGCCTGGCAGGAACTGCAGGTGCCGCAGTGCGGTTACTGTCAGCCTGGACAGATCATGCAGGCGGCGGCGGCGCTGAAAGATAATCCGGACATATCTGACGCCGACATCGACGCACAGATGACCGGCAATCTGTGCCGCTGCATGACCTACCCGCGCATACGCGCGGCCGTGCGTCAGGCGGCCAACGCGATGAAAGGAGGCTGAGATCATGACACGCCTGAACGGATCGGACCCATCACTCGTCGTTTCGCGTCGCGGCTTTCTGGTGTCGGCCGCAGGGGCCGGACTTGCCTTCTCGTTTCTCACGGCGTGTGAAACGGCTAACTCTGACGCTCCCGCCTATCAGCCAACGCAATGGTACGCGATTGGTGCGGACGGCATCGTCACGGTCAATATCATACGCGCTGAGATGGGACAGCATGTTGGCACATCGCTGGCGCGCATTCTGGCTGACGAACTGGAAGTCGCCTGGGACAATGTTCGTATCAGCCATGTCGACACCGATGAAAAGTGGGGACTGATGGTAACCGGAGGGTCATGGTCAGTCTGGCAGACCTATCCGCTGTACTCACGCGCAGGCGCAGCTGGTCGGGCAGCCATGATCGAGGCCGGGGCTGCAGCGCTCGGTGTTGACGCGTCAACGTGCGCAGCCATCGGAGGCGAAATCGTTTCAGGTGACAGGAAAATCTCCTATCGCGATATCGTTCGCCGAGGCGGACTTACACGTACCTTCACGCAGGAGGAAATCGACGCCCTCAGCATCAAGCCGGTTGACGAACGCAGGCTCATCGGAAAGCCCGTCACTGCGCTGGACATCGCCGCAAAAACAACTGGCGCCGCCCGATATGGAATAGACGCCAGCGTGGAAGGAATGGTCTACGGATATCCAATCATTCCTCCGACACGAAATGGCGGCCAGATCAATTATGTTATGGATGAGCCGGCAAAGCAGATCACAGGCTATCGTGAGACGGTCGTCCTGCAGGATAAATCCAATACAGTGCCAGGCTGGGCGGTCGTGATCGCAGACAGCTGGTGGGCCGCCAAAAAAGCGGCCGAAGCGATTACGCTGGAGTATCAGCCAACCGCCACCATGAATGTCTCCGAGCAACAGTTACAGGATCATGGACGGAAACTGATAGCGGACACAGCTAAGGGTGTCGTTCTGGCAACCGGAAACACCAACACGGCTCCTCTTTTCCGGACCGCTCACTCTACGCTTGAAGCTGAGTACACCACGGCGACGGCTCTGCATTTTGCAATGGAGCCGCTGAACGCCCTTGCATTCGAGAAGGATGGCAAATGGGAGATACACACCGGAAACCAGTGGCAGAGCCTCGTTCTGCCCTGGCTGGCGACAGCGCTTGAAACTGACGCAAAAAATATCGTGCTGAAGACCTACCTGCTTGGTGGCGGCTTCGGGCGCCGACTGAATGGTGACTACGCGGTGGCGGCCGCTCTGGCCTCAAAGGCGACCGGCAAGCCAGTGAAAATGATTCTCTCACGGGAAGCGGATTCGAAATTTGACAGCGTTCGTTCGCCCTCAGTGCAAAAGTTACGAATGGCCTTCGCTAAGGATAACTCGGTCCTCGCCATGGAGCAGCATGTGGCGTGCGGCTGGCCCACCGAAGTCATGGCTCCATTTTTCATGCCGGCAGGGGAGGATAACAAGCCTTACGACCCCTTCGCAATCAATGGCGCAAACCACTGGTACTCGGTAGGAGCACACAAGGTCCGCGCCGTCTCGAACGATCTGGCCAACGCCACCTTCCGCCCCGGATGGCTGCGTTCCGTTGGTCCGGGCTTCACCAACTGGGCGCTCGAAAGCTTCATGGACGAGGCCGCTCATAAGGCCAAGGTCGACCCTGTGCAGTTCCGTCTTGGGCTTCTCAAAGCAGAGGGAGCAAATGCCGGAACCGCGCCCAACTCCGTTGGCGGGGCCTCACGCCAGGCCAACGTCGTGCGGCTTGCCGCAGAGAGAGCCGGATGGGGTCAGCCTCTGCCCGCCGATACAGGGCTTGGGCTTGCCACATCCTTTGGTCAGGAGCGCGACATGCCGACGTGGGTTGCGTGCGTGGCGCGCGTCAGGGTCGACCGGTCTACGGGCGGGGTAAGGGTCGAAAGACTGACGCTGGTTGCAGACGCCGGAACGATTGTTGATCCGGACGGAGCGCTTGCCCAGATGCAGGGGGCCTCGCTCTGGGGCCTCTCGCTGGCGCTTCATGAAGGAACTGGTTTTGAAGACGGTAATGTGAAGGCGCTGAACCTGGGCGCTTACACGCCGCTCAGGATTGCGGACACGCCGGAGCTCGACATTACATTCGTCGACAGCAGAGAAGCGCCCGTTGGCCTCGGCGAACCGGCGACGACGGTTGTCGGCCCGGCGATTGGCAATGCGATTTTCAACGCCGTAGGGGTCCGCATGCGGCACATCCCGATATCTGCAGCGGCCATAAAGGCTGCAATGGGCTGAAGCGAACTGGCTGCGGCAAGCCGTCGCCAGGACCGCCCGCGCCTGAGATCATCGCCAGGGGAGGACCTGCCCGTCCCCTCCTGCGCGATGGCTGGCCGTCAGGGCTCTTATCTGAGCCATTCCAACCGGCAGTGCAGGACGCTAACCTGACTGCACAGGCAGATACATGGAGCAGCTATGACAGCCGGTCTGATGCAGACACCGCCGCTGCGGATCATCGACATTCTCAGATTTGCGGCCACTGCCCATGCTCGACGGCCGATCGTGTCACGGCTCGTAGACGAGCCCGTGTGGCGCTATGACTACGCCTCGGCGCTGAAACGCGTGGCTCAGGCCGCCAACGCCCTCCGGCGGCTTGGCGTCAAACACGGTGACCGGGTTTCGACGCTCGCCTGGAACACACATCGCCATTTCGAGCTGTTCTATGCCGTTCCGGGGATAGGCGCAGTTCTCCATACGGCCAATCCTCGCCTTTTCGACGAACAGATCATCTACACGCTTAACCACGCCGAGAGCGATGTACTGCTGTTTGACCGCAACTTCCTGGATCTTGTCGAGCGTATCGCACCTCAACTTCAGCGGATCAGGACTTTTGTTATGCTGAGCGATGAGGCGCGTCTGCAGCCGGGCGCTATTGGCGCTGTCAGCTATGAGCACCTTCTCGATAACGAAACCGGTGAAATCAGCTGGCCACAAACTGACGAAAATCTCGGCGCGTTCCTGTGCTACACATCAGGCACTACGGGCGACCCCAAAGGCGTTCTTTATTCTCATCGGGCCGTGGTGCTGCATGCCATGGCTTCGGGCCTCGCCAGTGCATTCGGCTTCGATGCCTTTGACGTCGTGATGCCCTGTTCGTCACTCTATCATGCGACCGCATGGGGCCTGCCTTTCGCAGCACCCATCAATGGCTGTAAACTTGTTTTTCCCTGCGACAGGATGGATGGCGCCAGCCTGCAGGAGCTCATCATCGGCGAACAGGTGACTTTCTCCGGCGGCGTCCCAACGATCTGGACAATGTACCTGTCTTACCTGCAGCGGACAGGCGAAACGCCCGGGCGTCTCAGACGCGTCGTGATAGGCGGGTCGGCCGTCCCGCGGGCCATGGCGGAGACATTCAAGAAGAACTATGGCGTACGGGTGCTTCAGATTTGGGGGATGACGGAGACATGCCCGCTTGGCGTGATCGCGACCCCAACCCCGGAACTTGCAGACGCCGGTGAGGACGCGATGGACGAGGCCATCTGGACCCGCCAGGGCCGGCTGCAGTTCGGAATCGAGCTTACGATCAGGGATGACGACGGACGGGATCTCCCCTGGGACGGCGAAGCATCGGGAGCGCTGCTCGTGCGGGGACCGTGGACCATACGCCGATATTTTCGCAAGGAACAGGATGCGGTCGACGCCGATGGCTGGTTTGATACGGGCGACATAGCAACCATTGATGCTGCCGGCTTCATGCGCATCACTGATCGCAAGAAAGATGTCATCAAGTCAGGAGGCGAGTGGATCTCCTCCATTGATCTTGAGAATATCGCCGCTGGCTGTCCGGGAGTACGTATAGCGGCGGTCATCGGGGCGCCTCATCCCAAGTGGGAAGAGCGACCGGTTCTGGTGATTGAATGTCAGGATAGCGTGAGCCTGAGTGAGGAGCAGGTACTCGCCTTCCTTGAACCGCGGATCGTCAGGTGGTGGAAGCCGGACCGGGTGATTTTTGCGCCAGTGCCGCTGACCGCCACAGGCAAGATCGACAAAAAAACGCTTCGCGTGCGTTATGCAGCAGCTTTGAGTTAGGATACAACTTTCAGGCGCTGTCCGACGCGCTGCCGGAAGCGTCGGCGGCCTCGTCCCGAAGCGCCAGTGCGACGGCTTTGCGCCCCACGGTTGGCAGGACAGACAGAGCATCTGAAAATGCGAACCACTCCCCCTCCGGTTGTGCGCGTGTTCGCGCCTCAGCCCTGTAAACGGCGAGCTTCAGCGTGAAATGGGTGAAGACATGCCGAACCTCGCCTATGTAGCGCCACCGGAAGGACCCGGGGGCTTCCTGCAGCGGATCGGGGGGCACAGCCTGTGACCATGCGCCCGTCGGTGGCATCATCATGCCACCCAGCAGACCCGATCGGGGGCGACGGACAAGCATAACCTGGCCGCCGCGCACCAGCACAAAGGCCGATCCGTGACGCACACGGACGGCCTTTTTCGCGGCTTTCACAGGATAGCGCTCCGGATGGCCCTCCTCGCGAGCCCTGCAGAAGCGCTTCAGCGGACACCGCGGGCAGTCAGGCGTGCGCGGGACGCAGATGGTAGCGCCGATGTCCATCAGCGCCTGCGCCAGATCGCCGGCGCGGTGACGGGTTGCCAGAGCGTCAGTCATCTCCTGGGCACGGCTGGCGATGAGGCGCTTGGCGGCGCGCCAGCCGGCAGGCGTCCCGTCCGACCCGATTGCGTAAAGGCGCGACAGGACACGCTCAATGTTGCCGTCAACCGGGGCGATACGTTCATCAAAGGCGATGGAGGCGATGGCTGCTGCGGTATAGGGACCGATACCGGGGAGCTGAGTTAAGGCCGAGGCCGCCTGTGGAAACCCTCCCTGCTGAACGATCGCTTTTGCACAGGCATGAAGGTTGCGAGCCCGGTGATAGTAGCCAAGGCCGGCCCATGCGGCGGAGACCTCCTCCCAACTCGCATCCGCCAGGCGGGCGACAGACGGCCAGCGTCCAACAAAGCTCTCAAAATACGGCGATGCGTGAGGTATCGTCGTCTGCTGAAGCATTATCTCTGAGAGCCAGACCCTATAGGGATCCGGCCGACCGCCAGCATCGCGCGCCTCCGGCCCCATGCGCCAGGGCAAGGCCCGACCATTGCGTCGGTACCAGGTATCCACAGCAGTGAGCAATTGTGTGAGACTGTGAGCGGTCATTCTTGCACGTCGCCATGGGACGGTCGTCTTCGCCTCCTCCTAGCGCAGACTGAACAGGCCTGTCGCCCGCAAAAGGAGACGGCCTGAGAGACACATCCTGTCGGCCAAACTGCGGCCCTCAATGACTGACGCCAGCGCCGCTACATGGCCGGCGCCCAGCATTCGACGGCAGTCGGGCGCTTGCATCAAGGAGCGTAAGGTAACGGCCTGCCTCGATCGGACATGCCGGCTATCCTGCAGGAGGCATGAATGCTTACACCTCGGCCGCAGCGCGAGAGACAGGTGTCTTTTTTTCAGCATCGGGATACTCTGTGAGACATGACTCGCGACTGGGACGCTTATGAGGAGGAACGCGCAGCGGAGGCGCGCCTGGCTGCTGTCCGCACGGTGCCGGTTTACAGGTCTGCAAAGCCCATGGGCGTCGCCCTCAAGCGCGCCCTGCGCCCGGTACTGAAGGATTCAGGGCCGGCTCCCGATACCCTGAGATCACGATGGTCTGAGATTGTTGGACCGAGACTGGCGTCTGTTACTGAGCCGGTCCGCGTTGCAAAGGCCAGAGGCGGCGCCATCCTGCACCTTCGCGCGCCCTCGGCCGCCGCGCCAATTCTGCAGCACGCCAAAGACCATATTCTGGATCGGGTCAACCTCGCCTCAGGCTCGAAGATCAGGGCGTTAAAAATCATTCAGACAGCACCGCAGCGCCAGCTGGCACTGGTTATCCCGCGCCCGCTGACGCCTGAGCAGCGCGCCGAGCTCGTAACGCGGCTTGCCGGCGTCCGGGACCGGCCGCTGCGTGATGCGCTCGGGGTTTTAGGAGAGGCCGTGCTGTCGGGCATGCGCAAGTCATAGCCCGAGTGCCGCTGGCCCGCCGCGATCATCTCGTTATTGACCATCAGGGTCGGTTTGTTCACAAAAGGGCGCAGATAAAGGAAGGCTGGCGCATGACGATTGCAATCCGGGGTCGACGGTTCGGGCGCGCCGCATGGTTTGCTGTCGGCGCAGGCGCGGTTATCCTTCTTTCGGCGTGCGGCCAGAACACAAGCGGACCGCAGTCGGCGTTCACGCCTGTTCCGGTTAACCCGGTTCTGGGCGATGTCCCAATGGGACGGGCGGATGCTCCTGTTGAAATGATCGAGTACGCGGCTCTGACCTGCAGTCACTGCCGGGATTTCGCAAAACAGACGCTGCCCCGTCTGAAGCGTGAATACATCGATACCGGCAAGCTGCGCTATATCTATCGCGACTTTCCCCTTGAGGCTGACCCGCAGACGGGCAAGGCCGCCAGCGGGTTCGGCGTTGTTCTATCCTCGATAGCCCGCTGCAAGGGCGCCGATCATTTCCATGAGATGCTCGATGCGATCTTTACGGC